>Ga0209519_10000182_pt1 | contig 27870 bp, 28 predicted proteins | sample Rifsed13ft1_FD_184005 | JGI IMG/M metagenome (GOLD analysis project Ga0209519, IMG submission 184005) | Soil microbial communities from Rifle, Colorado, USA - sediment 13ft 1 (version 2) | ecosystem: Environmental > Terrestrial > Deep subsurface > Rock core/Sediment | place: Rifle, Colorado...
CATTTAGTCACTCTTTTTTTTTACAAGTGAGGAATGAATTTCAATAAAAAACCCTTAAACAATTGATGTTTAAGGGTTTGTCTGTAGCGAGAACGAGATTTGAACTCGTGACCTCAGGGTTATGAATCCTGCGCTCTAACCGACTGAGCTACCTCGCCAAATGTTCCGAGAATTAGCATCCCTGAACGCGGGTGCAAATATAAAAATTATATTACAGTGTGCAAGCTAATTTGAAATAAAAAAAAAATATTTTATAAAACGAATTTTATAGGATTATATTCTATATATTCGGAAAAAAAAATAAATGTAGCTCATGGATCAAAAAGTACGTTACGAAATAGAGTTTCCCATCAATTCATCTCCCCAATTGTTATATCAGTACATTTCAACGCCGTCAGGTTTGTCGGAATGGTTTGCTGATAACGTTAATTCTCGTGGTGAATTTTTTACTTTTATTTGGAATGATTCAGAGGAAAAAGCAAGACTTGCCTCTAAGAAATCAGGTGAAAAAGTAAAGTTCAAATGGGTGGACGGTGCAGGCAAGGACACCGAGTATTTTTTCGAACTGCATATTTTGGTGGATGAGCTGACAAAAGATGTTTCTTTAATGGTAGTTGATTTTGCGGACGAGGATGAGGTTGATGAAGCTTCATTATTGTGGGAAAACCAAATATCAGACCTCAAACATCTAATTGGATCCGTATAGTAAAATTGTATTTTATAACTTACCTTTGCCCTGAACAAAATTCAGGGCTTTTTTATGATTAATTTTAATGGGACTATAGTATCTGAGGATACTAATGTATTGACGCAGAATCGTGCTTTTTTATATGGCGATGCCGTTTTTGAGACGGTTAAAATTGTAAATTCTAAAATCCTGTTTTTAGAAGATCACTATTTCAGATTAATGGCATCGATGCGTGTTGTTAGAATGGAAATTCCAATGAATTTCACCATGGAATATTTTGAAGAACAATTACTCTCTTTGGTAATTGATACTGCATTTTCAGGTTCGTCCCGAGCCAGAATTACTGTTTTTAGAAACGATGGAGGGTATTATTTGCCGCAAACCAACACGGTTTCTTTTTTGGTTCATGTTGTGGGCTTGGATAATGCCTTATATTCATTCGTAGAAAAGCAATATGAAGTGGACTTGTTTAAGGATTTTTATATTACCAAGCAATTACTGTCTTCAATAAAAACTACGAATAGAATGTTGAATATCACAGCAAGTATTTTTGCAAGTGAAAACGGATTAGATAATTGTTTGTTGTTAAACGACAGTAAGAATGTCGTTGAGGCCATTCAGGGGAATATTTTCATGCTGATGGGCAACAAATTGATTACCCCACCAGTATCAGAAGGCTGTTTAAATGGCGTTATGAGAAAGCAAATTTTGGAAATAGCCCAAAAGATAGAATCTATAGAAGTTGTTGAAGAAATAATTTCACCGTTTGACCTTCAGAAAGCAGATGAGTTGTTTGTCACAAACGTGGTTAAGGGAATCCAGCCAATCACCAAGTACAGGAAAAAGGTCTTCGACATAGTAGTATCAAAAGCTTTATTGGAAAAATTAAATGCTGTCGTCAGCGGTATTTAATTTAAATACGGATTTTCAGGGGCATTGGACCAGATAAGATATTCTCCTCCCAATTCAATGATTTGTTCCTTCCAAAAATGGGTGCTTGATTTGGCGATGATTTTATTTTTATAGCTATTGGGGGCAATAATCCATGAATTCTCATTCATTTCGGACTCTAATTGCTTTTCGTCCCAGCCCGTGTACCCCAGGAAAAATCGGATATTCCCCTTATTTATTTTTCCGCTATTGATAAGCTCTTTTGTGCTTTCAAAATCGCCTCCCCAATATATTCCATTTGAAATTTCGATGCTGTTTGGGATCAATTCGGGAATGTTGTGAATGAAATAGAGGTTGTCCTGTTCAACGGGGCCTCCGTTAAATATTTTGAATCTTGCATTGACCTCAGGAATCAAGTCGTGAATAGTATATTTTAATGGTTTATTTATGATAAAACCAACCGATCCCTCCTGATCATGGTCAGCCAATAAAATCACAGATCTGTTAAACGATAGATCTCCAATTATAGAAGGCTCTGCTATAAGTAGTTGTCCCTTTATTAATTTTTCTGAAATCATAATGCTGCTTTTTCTATTAAATTTAAGGATAAAATTAAAATATAACCAAATTAAATCGTTTAAATGTATAAAAAAACCTTCCATCAGGAAGGTTTTTATTATAATAGGTTTTAAAACTTACAATTAGTTTACTGCACCTTCTAATTCAGCACCAGCCTTGAATTTTACGACATTTTTAGCCGCGATTTGAATTGTTTTTCCTGTTTGAGGATTTCTACCGTCTCTGGCAGCTCTAGCTGAAACTGACCATGATCCAAAACCTACTAGAGATACTCTACCGCCTTTTTTCAAAGTACCACTTACGTTTCCTAAAAATGACTCTAAAGCTAATTTTGCAGCCGCTTTTGTGATTCCTGCATCAGCAGCGATAGCATCGATTAATTCTGATTTGTTCATAATAATAGTTATTAATTGTTGGTTAAAAATAATTGTTAATACACAAATTTAGCAGGAAATCCCTTCCTTGCAAGCGTTTTCTTCTATTTTACCCTGTTTTGTTGATAACTTATTTTTTTTGTTCATAAAACAGGGGTTATTTCTGATGAATTGTGCAAATACCCCGTTTTTAGGGGTCTTAAAACGCTTTTGCTGTTCCAGAAAAAGAGATTCCGTTTAAGAATTCTGATGTTTTCATCTTCTTCTTGCCAGGGAATTGTAAACTTAAAATTTGGATGTACCCATTTTCGACTGCAATTTTCATCTCCTTTTTTGTGCAAATGATGCTGCCGATCGCAAGGGCATGGTCCTCCATAATCATTTGCGCCTCGTAAATCTTCACATTCCACTCTTCATCTTTGTCGGAAAAGAAACACCAAGCGGCCGGATAGGGGCTCAAGCCTCGTATCAGATTGTGAATTTCCGATGCCGATTTAGTCCAGTCGATTTTGCAATTTTCCTTATTTAACTTGTATGCCGTCTTTATTCCGTCAGATTCTGTTTGAACGGTAGTGGTTACATTCCCCTTTTCGATTAATTCTAAGGTGTCAATCACTGCCTTGCTGCCGAGATGCATCAGCCTGTCGTGCAACTGTCCAGCATTTTCAGTTGGGTCAATTGCTGTTTCTGCACTCAGGATTATGGCTCCCGTATCAATTTTGTCATCGATGAAAAAAGTCGTAACGCCAGTTTTGGTTTCGCCATTGATAATTGCCCAATTTATGGGTGCTGCGCCACGATAATTGGGCAGCAGCGAAGCATGTAGATTAAAGGTTCCCAGTTTTGGCATTTCCCAAACCACTTTTGGCAACATTCTAAAAGCGACCACTATTTGTAAATTTGCATTTAGTGCTTTTAGTTCTTCCAGGAATGATTCTTCCTTCAGGTTAGAGGGTTGCAACAGATTTAAGTTGTTGTTCAAGGCATACTCCTTAACGGCTGAATATTTTATTTTTTGACCTCTTCCCGCTGGTTTGTCGGCAGCCGTAATGACCCCAACAACCTCATAGTTGTTTTTAATGATGGTGTCCAGAATCCCAACCGAAAATTCGGGTGTGCCCATAAATACAATTCGTAATTTTTCCATTATCGTTTTAAGGTATATTTATTGTTCGATTTCACTATTATACTTTCATTCTCTAATAGTTGTTGTAAGGCAAAGATAACGTCATCGGCGGTATTCTTCGTCCTGTTTTGGATCTCTCTTGAATTTAATTCCTCCATTTTTAATAAGCCAATTATTTTCTTCGAAATTTCGGACAGATCAGTTGTCGTGCCCTTTTTGGTAATGCAATAGGAACAAATGCCACAATGCTCATTTGTTTTTTCTCCAAAATAATTTAATATCAATTTACTCTTACAAACTTTTTGTTCGGCAATATAATCTAAAACTGATTTTAGCTTTTCTTTTTTTAATTGATTTTGATTTTCCAGATATTTTGAAACTCTGCTGATGGTTCTTTCGTCCTCTCGAATTTCGTTTAAAATCACGGAAGTGTCGTTGTTTTTGGAATGATATTCTATTATTTGTTTTTCTTTTAGTTTATTCAATACGGTTTCTACTTGACTTTCAGTATGATTGGATTTTTTTGCAATTAACGGTAAATTGAAAGCGGTTTCCATATCGTAAATGCCAGGATAGGTTCTAAGTATCGCCAAAATGATTTCTTCATCGTTTGGGTTCAAACTCATATAGCGCATCACTTCTTTTGAGGGTATTATGAATTGCAATGTGATTTTTTCGGAAAACTGTTGGGACAAAGTGATGATTCCTTGTCTATCCAAAAATTGCATCGCATTGTATGTTTTCAGAACCGGAAACTTGTATTTCAGGCAAAAGTGGTTCAAATTGAAAGCGAACTTCTCGTCAATGCCTTCTCCGTAGGCAATTTGGAAATAATTGCATAATCGGACGAACATTTCATTTAAGAATTTTTTATCGGGTAGCACATGGATAAACTGACTTTCAGTTTGGATGATATCGGAAGGGCTAGTTAATAATACGGCAAACGCTTTTTCACCATTTCTTCCGCAGCGCCCGGCTTCCTGGTAATAATTCTCTAAATTTTCAGGGAGCTGAATGTGGATCACCGTCTTTACATCTGCCTTGTCAATCCCCATTCCGAAAGCATTTGTGGCAACAATAACCTGTACTTGATCCTGCATCCAAGCTTGCATGTTTTTGTCTTTTTCTTTGGAAGTTAGCCCGCCATGGTAATAAGTGGATTTAAATCCTAACGATTGCAATTGGGAGGAGATTTCTATGCATGATTTACGGTTTCTCACATAGATGATAGAGGAGTTACGGTTTTTTCTTAAGATCTGTTCTATTCGAAAGAGTTTGTCTTCTGCCTCAAAAACCATGTAAGCAATATTTTTACGGGCAAAGGATTTTTCGAAAATCTGAGGTTTATTTAAACCCAATTCATTAATGATGTCCTCTTTTACCTTTGGGGTGGCCGTGGCGGTCAAAGCTAAAAAAGGGACTTTCGGGAAATAGGTCTTTAAATTGGAAATCTTTAAATAAGCCGGACGGAAATCATGTCCCCATTGCGAAACGCAATGCGCCTCGTCAATGGCTATTAAATTTATGGGGAGATTTTTTATCCTTTCCATAATCCAATCTGACTGCAGGCGTTCTGGAGACAAGTATAGGAACTTATAATTTCCGAACTGACAGTTGTCCAACAGGTCTATCATCTCATCAGATCGTATCCCGCCCGTCAGTGCGATTGCTTTTATATTTCGTTGCTGCAAATTGTCAACCTGATCTTTCATTAGCGCTACCAAAGGCGAAATGACTAGGCAGATTCCTTCGTTCATCATCGCCGGAATCTGAAAACAGACTGATTTCCCGCCCCCGGTTGGCATCAAAGCAAAACTGTCCTGACCGCTTAAAACGGAATCAATGATTTCATTTTGCAGCGATCGAAAGGAGTCGTGTTTCCAATATTTTTTCAGAATTTGTAGTGCTTCAGACATCGATTTTGAATTGCAAATTTCGAATCCCATTGGCTAATTCCCAATTATCTGGAAATTTCGTCTAATATAAAAAGAATTCTGTTATCAACGGTGTCTTTCGGCACTTCGATAAGATTATAGCCGTAACCTTGATACGTTTCAATAAGGTGATTTTGAATCAATTTTGCCTGTTCGTAATTTTCATAACGGGCTTCGTCGCTGATGTAAATTTCTTCCCAAGGCGGAAGAATGAAAATTTTAGAATAAATGTGTTCTCGACAAATGGCGTCAAATGAAGCGGGGTAACTGTCGCCAATATAATGCATATAGGCCAAGACATCGGGAATTCCCCTGTCAATGAAAACGACATCATGGGGCTCATTTTGAGCATTTTTGAACTGTTTTTTTCTTCCCTCCAAGAGTAGTTCGCTGAAAAGTAAAGGTTTTTCAAGAAATAATTGTTCAATTCCTTGTTTTTTGGCCTCTAAAGTTACCTCCCTAGAAATTTCAGGATAACAACAAAACCCTTTTGCTATCAATCCGTCGATTATGGTACTCTTACCTGTTCCCGGTCCGCCGATAATTATTATGATTTCTTTCTGCACTTTTTGGAAATAAGGCGCAAACTTACTCAAACTAATTGGGATTTGGAAAAATGATTGTCATTAAAATGATCGTTTCGAACAAAAAATAATAATCCATAATTCATAATTTGCATTTGAAACCGTATATTTGCTATTATTTTTAAATATAAAATGGATAAGAATACCGAAGAATTTTATGCCCGATTAAAAGTGGAGTTGGACATGAGCAATACTTGGCCAGCTTTGTACCTGTTTAAATTTATTGTGCCATCTGAAAGTGATAATGTGATTCGTGTGGAATTGGCTTTTGATTGTATGGGTGCCATTATCAAAACAACAAAATCTAAAACAGGGAAGTTTACTAGTATATCAGTAGACGTTCAGGTCAAGGACTCTCAAGAAATTATTGACAAATACCTGGAAGTTTCTACTATTAAGGGTATTATTTCACTATAAAATATGGGATGGGTTATTTAACGATAAAGCAAAGTGTAGTACTGTTGCTTTTTCTGCAGGCCTATGCCATTGGATAAAAAATTAAATTCACCATGAATTCAAAATACAAAAAGGAAATCGCGAACGACGTCGTTCACCATTTGGAATATAATGCGGAAAGATCGCATTTGATTATTCCGGAATATGGACGCCATCTACAAAAGCTGATCGAGCAGGCAACTGCCATTGAGGATGCCGAAGAGCGAAATAAAGCAGCAAAATACATCATTCAAGTAATGGGAAGTTTGAATCCCCATTTGCGTGACGTTCCTGATTTTCAACACAAATTGTGGGATCAGCTTTTTATCATGTCCGATTTTAGATTGGAGGTTGATTCGCCATACCCGATTCCATCTCGCGAAGTGCTGCAGCTGAAGCCTGATGTGTTAAAATACCCTCAAAATTTCCCTAAGTACAGGTATTATGGCAATAACATAAAATACATGATTGATGTGGCCAATAAATGGGAAGATGGGGACATGAAAAATGCGTTGGTTAAAGTAATTGCAAACCACATGAAAAAGTCCTATTTGAGCTGGAACAAGGACACCGTGAAAGACGACGTAATCTTCGAGCATCTTTATGAATTGTCGGATGGAAAGTTGAACATGCTACAGAGCACCGAAGAACTTCTCACTACAACAGATTTGTTGCGCACCAATAAGCGAATATCCAATAAAATTGCGCCTGCCGGACAACCAAAGATTCAAAGCAATAAAAATCTTAAAACTGCTAAATCAAAGCCCTTTCAAAAAAACAATAACAATCAGAAATAGACTTACCGGGCGTCATTCTTTCAGGATAAAGGCAAATCGCCTTGCGAAATCTCGCGGACTTCAGGTTTAATCATCTTTATAACTTAATAAAATCATATGGGAATTTTCAAAATAGAAGGAGGCATTCGTCTAAAGGGAGAAATCACTCCGCAAGGGGCGAAAAACGAAGCATTACAAATTTTGTGTGCTGTTCTTTTGACATCTGAAAAAGTAACAATCAACAATATTCCTGATATTATTGATATCAATAAACTACTCACGCTGTTAGAAAACTTGGGGGTGAAAATTCAAAAAAACGGACCCGGTTCTTACAGTTTTCAAGCTGATGACGTAAATGTTGGTTATCTGGAAACCGAAGCATTCAAAAAAGAAGGGGGCTCATTGCGAGGCTCTATTATGATTGTTGGACCACTTTTGGCCCGTTTCGGAAAAGGATATATTCCAAAACCGGGCGGGGATAAAATAGGACGTAGAAGATTAGATACGCATTTTGAAGGGTTTATCAATTTAGGAGCGAAATTTCGTTATAATAGAGAAGATCATTTTTATGGTGTTGAGGCGCCAAAAGGCTTGAAGGGCGCTGACATGCTGCTCGACGAAGCTTCCGTAACCGGAACGGCTAATATTGTAATGGCTGCGGTTTTGGCAAAAGGGATTACTACAGTTTATAATGCTGCTTGTGAACCTTATTTACAGCAACTTTGTAAAATGCTAAACTCCATGGGGGCTAAGATAACAGGTGTTGGTTCAAATCTACTGACCATTGAAGGAGTTGAAAGTTTGGGTGGATGTGAGCACAGAATTCTGCCTGACATGATTGAGATTGGTAGCTGGATCGGCCTGGCTGCGATGACCAAAAGCGAGATTACAATCAAAAATGTAAGTTGGGATAACTTGGGTGTAATTCCGAGTACATTTAGAAAATTAGGAATCACTTTGGAGCGCAAAGGTGATGATATATATATTCCATCTCACGAAAATGGATATGAAATCAAAACGGACATTGATGGTTCCATTCTTACCGTCGCAGATGCTCCTTGGCCAGGGTTTACCCCTGATTTGTTGAGTATCGTTTTGGTCGTGGCAACCCAAGCAAAAGGCGATGTGTTGATACACCAAAAAATGTTTGAAAGCCGTTTGTTCTTCGTGGATAAATTGATAGATATGGGAGCGAAGATAATGTTGTGTGACCCGCATAGAGCTGTGGTTATGGGACATGATTTTCAATCGCAATTGAAAGCTACCACTATGTCTTCACCGGATATCCGTGCCGGTATATCTTTATTGATTGCCGCGCTTTCCGCAAAAGGGAGCAGTATCATTCAAAACATCGAACAAATAGACCGCGGTTACGAAAGAATCGATGAACGCCTAAGAGCAATCGGGGCGAACATCGTTCGAGTAGAATAAATTAAATAAGTCACACTTGTAAATCGTTTAAATAAATCTTTTAGCATTCTTCAAAGAGATTTTTTTAAACGATTTTTTTAATTTTAATACGACATGTCACACGAAAAGAAAGCGATAAATGCGACTTATTTTAGTATTGTAGGAAATAGCTGTTTGGCCATTGTTAAAGGTTTTGCTGGGTTTTTCGGTAATTCTTACGCGTTGATTGCCGATGCCATCGAGTCCACCACGGACATATTCGCCTCGTTTCTAGTTTTGTTTGGAATCAAGTATTCAAGTAAGCCGGCAGACAAAAATCACCCCTATGGACACGGTCGTGCCGAACCGTTAATCACTTTTCTTGTTGTAGGTTTTTTGATCACTTCAGCTACTATAATCGCTTATGAAAGCATCATGAATATTCGTACTCCGCATGAATTGCCTAAAACTTGGACCCTTTTTGTTCTCGGGGCAATAATTATTTGGAAGGAGTATTCCTTTCGCTTGGTGATGAGAAGAAGTATAGAGACAAACAGTTCGTCATTAAGGGCGGATGCATGGCACCATAGGTCCGATGCAATCACCTCCGTCGCCGCATTTATAGGGATTTCGATTGCTTTGATTTTGGGAAAAGGATATGAGTCTGCAGATGATTGGGCCGCCCTTTTCGCCTCTGGATTCATTCTGTACAACAGTTATTTGATTTTCAGACCAGCTCTTGGGGAAATCATGGACGAGCATTTGAATGATGACTTAATTGAGGAAATAAGAAAGGTCTCCAGTCAGGTAGAAGGGATTAAGGATACTGAAAAATGTTTCATCCGCAAGGCAGGAATGAAATATCATGTGGATCTTCATGCTATTGTTGACGCTGATATATCGGTAAAGGAAGGACATGATTTGGCCCATAAATTAAAAGATACTTTACGGACACAGATCCCGGAGCTAGGCCATGTTTTGATACATGTGGAGCCCGATACGTATAGTTGATTTCGTCAATTGGATATAAAAAGCGACTGCGATTTCTAAGGATCACAGTCGCTTTTTTGCGTTTTGCAAAACATTTATTTTAAAAACGATACAATTGCCAACTCATAGCTTTTTAGCCCAAACCCCAGAATAACGCCTTTTGCATTTCCCGAAATGTAGGACTGATGTCTGAAACTTTCACGCGAAAAAGTATTTGAAATGTGAACTTCCACGACTGGGGTGATTATTGCTTTGATCGCATCACCGATTCCAATGGAGGTATGAGTGTATGCTCCCGCGTTTAGGATTATACCGTCAAACGAAAAACCAAATTCCTGGATTTTATCAATCAACTCGCCTTCAATATTGCTTTGAAAATATATGAATTCAATCGCAGGAAATTTTACCTGTAAATCATTAAAGAATTCTTCAAAAGTTTCTTTTCCGTATACTTCAGGTTCACGTTTCCCTAAAAGATTCAAGTTTGGACCGTTGATAATTCCAATTTTCATAATTCCTATTTTGGTAAAAATAAAAAAACCGTTCCAATTAAGGAACGGTTTTGGTGAAAATTGTTTTTATTTTCTTTAGAAAGTAAATCCGGCAGAAACCTGAAGTGCCGAGTTCTTAACTTCAGCATCTTTCGAAGCTTCCGTAAGTCCCAAAACGTAGCGACCCTGCAAGAAGAAGTTTTTTGTAATATTAAATCCAAGACCTCCCACAGCCGCAAATTCAAAAGTTTCGGCATTTTTATAATCAAAATCATTTCTTTCGCTTAATAAAAAGGAAGCCTGTGGTCCAAGATCAAGACTGACTGTTTTATTTAAATGAATTTTAGCCAAAACCGGAATCGATAAATAACCCAATTCGTTTTTGAATTCCTCAAAAGCATTTTTGTATGTGGCCCCTTGCGTTGAGTACAATAGCTCCGGTTGGACTGAAAAACCGTCCGTTAGTTTAACTTCCGCAACCAGTCCGGCATGATAGCTTGTTATCGCATCTGTGTCATAATTGGTGCTGTTTACTGTAATGTTAGTACCGTTTTGGTTTGCGTAATTTACCCCGGCCTTGATACCGAATTTAACTAATTGTGCTTGAGAAGCGTTTGACATGGCAAATAATGCGATGGCAGCTAAGATTGTTTTTTTCATAAAATTGTTTTTAAATTTATTTTGGAAATCATGTGCAATTTATAACTCGTTAAATTTATAATTATTGTTTTTATTTTTTCATTTAAAACTGCACACCCTTTTGGTTTTCTTGTTTGTTCAAATACTGCGCCATAAATATGATTATTCCTATTTTATGCTGTAAATCGTCTTAAATATAGTTGTTGTTTTAAATTTATTGTGGATTGTTTTCAATGGACAAAAAGTAAGATCGCTGTAATACAGATGGTTATAATTGATGCTGATATATAATTCGGCAATTGGGTTATTTATCAGAATATCTATCTTATTTGAAAAAATATAACTAAGACCTATTAAAATTTTCGATTTTATCATTTAGGATTTTGAAAATCAAACCTTACATTTTGCCAATGTCACTATGTATTTAAACGTAAAATACTGGTATTCAACGAGTAATTACTTTTATTTAACTGGTTTAGAATATCATTCTCTAAATTTGGTCTTAGAAATTTTAAATAATCAACTCATGAAAAAAATTACTTTATTATTAGTAGCGGTTTTTACAATAGGTTTTGTAAACGCTCAAGACAAAAAAGACATGTCTTTCGGAATAAAAGGAGGTTTAAATGTTACCTCCCTTACTAATGTAGCTGAAGACGGGGCTGACTCAAATCCTTTAGTGGGATTTCACGTAGGTTTATTTGGTGAATTTATGATCGGCGATAAATTCGCCATCCAGCCTGAAGTAGTATACTCAACACAGGGAGTTGAAATCGAATTTGAAGGGGAAAAAGGAGATGTGAAGTTAGACTACATTAATATTCCAATTTTGGCTAAATATTATTTAGACAATGCTTTCAGTCTTGAGTTAGGCCCGCAAATTGGCTTTCTAGTGAATGCTGATGCCAAATCAGGTGGAGTCACTGTCGATATTAAGGATGAAATTAAATCTGTAGATGTGAGTTTAGGCTTTGGTGCCAGTTATAATTTTGCTGAAAATTTTATGTTGGGAGCACGATATAATTTGGGATTGACTCGAGTACAAGAAGATTTATTTCCGGGCGAGCCTGAATCCAAAAATTCTGTTTTTCAATTATCTGTTGGATACAAATTTTAATATTTTAAATAGCAAGCTCTCAAAACCTTTCCATAGCAAGAAAGGTTTTTTTAAAAGAAATAAATTCTTGTTAATATTGTGTTAATTTAGTTAAAAATGAAAATATCACTATTTTTAGTGAGAGAAGGTCGCTTAACATGTTTTTTGTCAGTCTATTGTAGGTTGGTTTTTATTCATGGTTTTTATAATTTTTAGATTTTAAATTTCGGTTTTAAAGATTAATTTAGTAAGATAAGTATTAATTTTGGACCTTAAATTTTAATAATTAAAGAACATGAAAAAAATTATTTTTACAGCTGCGGCTGTTTTTGCATTCGCGTTTACAAACGCTCAAGATGTTAAATTCGGTCTAAAAGGTGGATTGAATCTTTCAACCTGGACTGGCGATACAGAAGGTGCGGATTTGAAATCTAGAGTTGGGTTTAATGCAGGAGGTTTTGCATTAATAAAATTATCTGAGAAAGTATCTTTGCAACCTGAAGTTGTATACTCTACACAAGGAACTAAAATTGATAATTTTACAGCAAATGTTGGTGGAACTGATTATACTGGTGATATTAATTTTAATTTGTCTTATATCAATGTTCCAGTGATGTTTAAATACTATGTGGCTGAAAAGTTTAATCTTGGAGCTGGACCGCAAGTCGGGTTTTTAACAAGTGCGGAGTCAGTTACTAAATTAAATGGATATAGTCAAACAGATACCCAAGACGTAAAAGATAGTTTTGAGACGGTTGACTTTGGATTAAATTTTGGAGCAGGTTATGATTTCGACGCACATTTTTCTGCTGATATTAGATATAACGCAGGATTGTCTAATATAGCTAAAACAGAACCGGGTGATGATACTAAAATGCACAACAGCGTTCTGTCATTATCATTAGGGTATAAATTCTAATATTTTTAGAATCAAAATTCTAAGCCTCTCAATTTCGGGAGGTTTTTTTATGCCCAAAAATACCGTTACTTTGTACGTATGAATTGGGATTCCTATATCAAGAGCTATCAGTCTTATTTGAAAATCGAACGCGGTCTGTCTAAGAATACTGTCGAAAATTATTCTTTTGATATTCAGCGTTTGTGTCTTTTTTTGACTTCAAATGAAATTGAAGTTTCACCTATTCAAATTAATGATGAAACACTACAGCAGTTTATATATTCAGTCTCGGTGCAGGTTAATGCACGTTCGCAGGCTAGAATAATATCAGGACTTAAAAGTTTTTTTGGCTATCTAATATTTGAAGATTATCGTGTCGACAATCCCTTAGAGCTCATAGAAACGCCCAAAACAGGTAGAAAATTGCCGGATGTGTTGTCAGTTGATGAAATTGACGGTCTCATCTCCGCCATAGATTTGACCTCGAATGAGGGCGAACGTAATCGCGCCATGCTTGAAACATTGTACGGTTGCGGACTTCGTGTTTCGGAATTAGTATCAGTAAAAATTTCTGATTTGTATTTTGATGAAGGATTTATCAAAGTAACCGGGAAAGGCAATAAAGATCGGTTTGTGCCTATCGGGAAAACGGCGCAGAAATATATTCATATTTATAAGGACAGCATTAGAGTTCATTTGAATATAAAGAAAGAGTTTGGAGATACTTTGTTTCTGAACAGGAGAGGGAGCCAACTCACAAGAGCCATGATTTTCACCATCATAAAAGATTTGGCGGTCAAGATAGAATTGAACAAGAAAATAAGCCCACATACTTTTAGGCATTCTTTTGCCACACATCTTCTGGAAAACGGTGCCGATTTGCGTTCCATTCAATTAATGCTTGGACATGAATCAATAACCACTACCGAGATTTACTTGCATCTGGACCGAAAATTTTTAGCTGAAGTGATTAATAATTTCCATCCCAGAAAGAGTGTTCAGTAATCATTTGTGGACATATTTTTTTTCGAATTAAATATATAGATCATAAAAAAAAAGCTTGTCAATTTTTCAATCGACAAGCCTTTTTGTATGGGGTTAGCAGTATAGAATTATTTTGCAATATTCACAGCTCTGGTTTCTCTAATCACGGTTACTTTAACTTGACCAGGATAGGTCATTTCAGTTTGGATTTTTTGTGAAATTTCAAATGATAGGGTCGCGGCATTATCGTCAGAAACTTTTTCGCTTTCCACGATAACACGAAGTTCTCTTCCTGCTTGGATTGCGTAAGCGTTTTTAACGCCATTAAACCCGTAAGCCACTTCTTCGAGGTCTTTTAGTCGTTGTATGTAAGAATCCAATACTTGTCTTCGTGCACCTGGTCTTGCGCCTGATATGGCATCACAAACCTGTACAATTGGGGACAATAGAGATTTCATTTCTATTTCGTCATGGTGAGCACCAATGGCATTACAAACTTCTTCTTTTTCGCCATATTTTTCAGCCCATTGCATTCCTAATAATGCGTGAGGCAAATCACTTTCTGCATCAGGAACTTTTCCGATATCGTGTAATAAACCTGCTCTTTTGGCTAGTTTAACATTCAGACCCAATTCAGCCGCCATGATTCCACAAAGTTTAGAAACTTCACGGGAGTGTTGCAGTAAATTCTGTCCGTAAGAAGAACGGTATTTCATACGGCCCACTACTTTTATCAATTCTGGATGCAATCCATGAATTCCTAAGTCTATAACGGTGCGTTTTCCAACTTCTATGATTTCGTCGTCAATTTGTTTTGCGGTTTTGGCAACCACCTCTTCGATACGTGCCGGGTGAATACGTCCGTCAGTCACTAATTTATGAAGCGCTAAACGGGCAATTTCTCTACGAACAGGATCAAAGCAAGAAAGTATTATCGCTTCAGGTGTGTCATCAACGATGATTTCAACCCCAGTTGCGGCTTCAAGTGCTCTAATGTTTCTTCCCTCACGCCCGATGATTCTTCCTTTGACGTCATCCGATTCAATGTTAAATACAGAGACACAGTTTTCAACCGCTTCTTCCGTTCCAACTCTTTGAATAGTGTTGATGATGATTTTTTTGGCTTCTTGTTGCGCTGTCAATTTAGCTTCCTCGATCGTGTCTTGGATATGGGACATTGCTTCGGTTTTAGCCTCGGCTTTTAGCCCTTCGACCAATTGGTTTTTGGCATCTTCGGCAGATAAACCGGATATTACCTCAAGTTGTTGCAATTGGCTTTTGTGCAATTTGTCAACCTCTATTTGTCTTCTGTCCAGGATTTCGATTTTAGTGGCGTATTCAGCCGCTTTTGATTCGAAATCATCGTTTACCTTTTTAACTTTAGACAATTCGTTAGAAATCTGGGATTCCTTGTCTCTGATTCTTTTTTCGACTTCAGCAACTTTCTTGTCTCTGGCAAGAATTACTTGTTCGTGTTCTGACTTTAATTCGATAAATTTTTCTTTTGCTTGAAGAATTTTATCTTTTTTTATGTTTTCAGCCTCAAGGTTGGCATCTTTTAAAATTGATGAAGCTTCTTTTTTGGCGCTTTTAATTAAATTAGAAATATTGCTTTTTTCAATAATTTTGGCAATTCCAAAACCTGCTGCTATTCCTATTATTCCTGAAATGACGATCGTTATTATGTCCATGTTTGTTAAAATTTATATATAAAAAAGCCTACATTAAGTTGTTTGTATAAACTCGAAAAGACAAGTTTTGAGCTAACTCACTGTTCAAGTTTCCTCGCCGGAGCGTGGCATGCTTTAGTAGTGATGATTTGCTCATTCTAAAATGTTAGTGTTGAGTTTACCAAATGTGAACTAATGTAGGCAGTATCTTAGTTTCTGTAAAGAACGTTTAATTGTCGAGATATTGATCTAAAAGCGCATTGATTTTTTTAATTCTTTCAATAGTTTCTTCACCATTGATAGAGTTGTCAATTTGTTTTTGTTCTGATTGTGAGGCAAACTGTAAGGCGCACATGGCCAAAACATCTTGCTTATCACGAACAGCGTAATTTTCTTCAAATTGCTTCATCATTACGTCAATTTTTTTTGAAGCACTTCGCAGTCCTTCTTCCTGGGACAGCTCCACCGTTAATGGGTATACTCTGTCTGCAATTGATATTTTAATTTTAAGCTTTTCGTCCATATTTTTTACTAATCAGATAGCTGCGCTATACAGTAATCAATTTCACGAATTAAAGAATTTATTTTGAGCTTTGTATCTCTTTTATTATCGTCACTGCCTAGCAATGAGTTGGCGATCTTGAGGGTTTCATACTGCGATTTTAGCGCTTCGATCTCATTTGACTGAGTTTGTATGATGTGTGCAGATTTTGTTAATTCGATTTTTAAATCTTGATTGTTTTTGTCTAAACTTCTTATTTTTATAATCAGTTTTTCAATCTTATTTTCAAGAGTATCAATTATTTCTGCAATTACACTCATTATATAGCCTATTCATTACTTAATATTACAAATTTAGTATTACTTTTTATTATTACAATATTTTATTTGTTTTTTTATTATAAAATAACCAAGTAGTTGTAATGTAATTAGTTACAAATAGTGGTTTTTTGTAAAGCATAATGAATTAGTTTTTTATCTTAGCAAAAATGTATGTCATGAGATTTTTTGTTTTTTTTCTATTGTTTTCAGTTGTCGCTGTTGCCCAAACGGGGTACCCAAAAGACTATTTTAGTTCGCCTTTATCGATCGCGATGGAATTGTCAGGAAATTTCGGTGAATTAAGGCCCAATCATTTTCATGCCGGATTCGATTTCAAGACCTTGCAGAGGGAGGGACTAGATGTACATGCTGTTGCGGACGGCTATGTTTCGAGAATAAAAATTTCTACTTTTGGAAATGGTAAAGCAATTTATATAACGCATCCCAATGGTTTTACTTCCGTATATTGTCATCTGCAAAAGGGAACCGATGCCATTGAAAATTACATCAAGAAAGCGCATTATAAGGAACAGTCATTTGAAATAGAATTGTTTTTAAAACCGAATGAATTGGTTGTAAAGAAAGGACAAACGATTGCGCTTTCAGGCAATACAGGTTCGTCGGAAGGTCCGCATTTGCATTTTGAATTTCGCGACAGCAAAACCGAGAAAATAATTAATCCGCTGTTGTTCGGGTTTGATAAGTTTATAAAGGACACTAAAAAACCGGCTGTTTCTGCGGTATATGTTTATCCGCTGGACGGAAAGACTTCGGTAAACCAATCTAAGCGTCCACTTTTGCTTAGTTTGTCTTTACAAAAAGATGGGACGTATTTGTCTAATAAGGTTTATGCCAACGGCAAAATAGGTTTTGGTGTCACCGCCGTCGATTATGATAATGTATCTTTCAATAAAAACGGGGTATATAAGGTACAGACTTTTTTAAATGGGAAACCTAATTTTGGGTATCAATTTGACACTTATTCGTTTGATGAAATGCGGTATGTAAATGCGTTGGTGGATTATTCCAGGTATAAAAAAACCTCTCAAAGGGTGCAGAAATTATTCATGGCCAACCCGTACAAATTAAGCATAATAAAGACGGATGACACAAATGGTGTTGTGACAGTGCTTCCTAACCTGACCTCTGTGTATCGGATTGAAGTTTCTGATTTTTTTGGCAACCTAAATACCATTTCCATACCAATCAGTTTTGATTCTGCGGCTGCTATTGTTGAAAAAGAAACCGTAGTATCCAATTATTTTGTAAAAGTGAACAAAGACAATGTTTTTTCTAAAAACAACATGTCTGTTTTCTTTCCGGCCGGAACATTCTATGAAGATTTCGACATGAATTTTGATGTGAGGGATGGCGTTTTGTATCTTCATGACGACACCGTTCCCGTTCATTCTCGTTTTGAAATTTCGATGGAGAGCGACAAATACACTGATGCCCAAAAAGAAAAAGTTTTCATTGCGGATATTGATTCCAGAGGTAGGAGCGGATATAATTCTACCAGTAGAAAAGACAATGTGTATTCTGCAAAGCTGAGATCATTGGGTAAATATACTTTGGCGATAGACACAACGGCGCCAACGGTTTCAATTGCAAAATCTGTCGAAGGGAAGTGGATAAGTACGCAGAAAACGCTTCAGCTTTCAATAAACGACAGCGGATCAGGGATAAAATCTTACAATGGTTATTTGAACGGAAATTGGATTTTTTTCGAATATGATTATAAAACCAGGAGAATAACGCATCATTTCAGCGACGGTATTGTCGCGGAAGGAGCCAATGATTTAAAAGTAGTGCTTACGGATAATGTAGGAAATTCAACTACCTTTGAGACTCGTTTTTTTAGAAGTCAAAAATAAAAACACATAGACAGCTTGAATATTAGAAAAATAATTTTTGTTTTTATTGCATTATTGCTGGGATTTTCTTCTTTTGCTCAATCAGCTCGAGTAAAGGGTGTTATTCTGGACATAAACAATCAACCGATAGGCAATGTGAATGTTTCCTGTTCCGGTAGTAGAACCCAAACTAATTTAAATGGTTTTTATTCGCTTAAGATTCCAGAAAATCAAAAGGTGACCATCACTTTTACGCATGTTTCTTTGAAAAAAGCGACGGTTTCCCTTTCTTTAAAAACAAACGAAGAGCAGGAGTTCAATTTGGTGATGAATGACCAACAAGAACAAATGGGCGAAATTATCGTTACCACAAATAATAAAAAACGCGTCCAGGGCCTAACAACCATTGCACCGGAAGTCATTAGAAAAATGCCTGGAGCCAATGCCGGAATCGAAAATATTTTGAAAACCTTACCGGGCGTAAATTCCAATAATGAATTGAGTACGCAGTATGCGGTTCGAGGCGGTAATTATGATGAGAACTTGGTTTATGTAAATGAGATTGAAATATACCGCCCTTTTCTGATTCGCTCAGGCCAGCAAGAAGGACTTAGTTTTACCAACACTGATCTAGTCCAGAATGTCGATTTTTCGGCTGGCGGTTTTCAGGCCAAATTTGGCGATAAATTGTCTTCCGTTCTTGATATCACCTATAGGAAACCTTCGGAATTTGGCGTCACTTTTGAAGCTAGTTTTCTTGGTGGAAGTTTTTCTGTTGATGCCATTTCTAGAAACAAGAAATGGACCGCAATTACTGGAGTTCGATACAGGAACAACAGCCTTTTGGTGAAAAGCCAAGATACCCAGACAAATTACACCCCAACATTTGCTGACATTCAATCGAATGTAAATTATCAGGCTTCCGCCAAATGGCAGTGGAGTTTTCTTGGGAATATTTCCCAAAACAGATACCAATACCAGCCATTAACGCGTCAGACGAAATTTGGTACAATTGATCAGCCGCTGGCGCTTTCTGTGTATTATGAAGGCCAAGAGAAGGACAAGTATGAAACCTATTTTGGTGCGGTGAAAACAATTTTCGCTACGACGCCTAATTTCACAATGAAATTTATCGGTTCCGTTTTTCATACTTTAGAACAGGAACATTTTGATATATTGGCGCAATACCGCCTGGGGGAGGTGGACTCAAATATAGGGTCAGATACTTATGGGGACGTTGCTTTCACTAGAGGAATCGGTTCTCAGTTAAATCATGCTCGGAATGATTTGGATGCATTGATTGTAAATGCTGAAGTAAAAGGGTTCCACGATTGGAGAAAAAACGAAATAGAATGGGGGATTAAATATACTCGTGAATCGATTCGCGATCGGGTCGTGGAATGGGAAATGATCGATTCGGCTGGGTTTTCGATTAACCCTCCGATTATTGACTTGCCTAAAAATGACCAGCCGTACTCATCTTACCAAGGGCCGTTGGTTCCATATCAGAATATCCGTGCGACCAATTTCAATACGATTAATCGATTTTCGGGCTACGGGCAATGGAGCAGGAAGGGAAATTTAGGCGCTAGCGAGGTTTGGTACAATGCTGGATTGCGAGTGCATAACTGGGAAGTTTCAGGAGCAAATAGCAAAGGGGATGCGCAGTTTACCTTCAGCCCGAGGGCACAAATTGCATTAAAACCGGATTGGGATATGGAAATGGTTTTTAGACTATCCGGAGGATTGTACCATCAGCCTCCTTTTTACAGGGAGCTTAGGGATGCCGACGGTGTTGTACAGCCCCATGTCAAAGCGCAGCAATCAGTTCATCTGGTATTGAGCGATGATTATAGTTTTAAAATATGGAATCGCCCTTTTAAACTGGTTTCGGAACTGTATTATAAATCTTTAACTGACGTGAATACCTATACTATCGATAATGTGAGGATACGCTACGCCGCTTCCAATGTTGCAAAGGCTTATGCACAAGGGCTCGACCTTCGACTGAACGGGGAATTCGTTCCCGGAACTGAATCCTGGTTGAGTTTCGGATATCTTAAAACAGAAGAAAACAGCAACAATAGAGGATACATCGCCAGACCGACGGACCAGAGGCTTAAATTCGCGCTTTTGTTTCAGGATTATATGCCTAATATTCCAAGTGTGAAATTGTATTTGAATCTGGTTTACAATACCGGACTGCCGGGAGGTTCTCCGTCCTATTCGGATCCTTATTTGTATCAAAACCGACTGAACGATTACCGTAGGGTAGACGTGGGTTTCTCTAAAGTATTTATCGATGCTAACTCTGGGGAACAAAATACGAGTTGGTTTGGGAATTTCAAGGAACTTGCCTTAGGACTGGAAATCTTTAATCTTTTCAACAATCAAAACGCAATTACCAATACCTGGGTTCGGGATGTGTATTCCAAAAACGAGTACGCCATACCAAATTATATGACCACAAGGGTTTTCAACGTTAAGTTGAGTGCCAAATTATAGCAAACGGGCAATGCTGTTATGGAGCCAGCGGGTACGTTTTATCGCATAAATATCAGAAGCATTTTTAAAAATGATTACATTTGGGTTTATTTTTTAATATTACATCATTATGAAAAAGTTACATATAGCATTATTGGGTATGACAATGTTACTTTTGGCCAGCTGTAAGGAAGAGATGGAGAAGCCAAAAGTTATTTATGATGCCACGAATAAAGGAAAGGGAATCGAAAAAATGGATTCTACCCAAGTCGCCATTTCCGACTTGCCCATCCAGATGGAAGGAACCAATTACTTGATTCATCCAATCGCTGATTTGCGTGTCTATGAAAGAGGCACGAAAGCCAGATACGGTTCCTCAAGCGTGATAGACCTCAGTTTTACCATTTCCAATTATGGCGAAAATGAAATTACGGGATATTTGCAGAATCTCAAATTTCAAAGGACTGACTCCGATTCTATACATGCATTAACGAACAAACCTGCCTTGATTCTTACTGCGACCTATCTAAAATCAGTCTCGGACAAAGCTAAAAAACAAGTTATGGCGTACACTATGTTTGATATGGACACGAATAGAGACGGAAAATTGGATACCAGTGATATCAAATCCTTGTATTTGAGCAACATCAGCGGTAAAAAATTCACTAAAATCTCCGCTGATTTTCAGGAATTGATTGATTGGAATTTGATAGAGTCAAAAAACCGTTTGTATTTCAGAACCGTTGAAGACACCAACAAAAATGGACAATTTGATAAAAATGACGTAGTGCATTATAACTATGTTGACTTGTCAATTGACGAATGGAAAGTTTCCAGCTACGAACCGATATAAATTAAGGAATACACTTTAAATCAGAATGTCGCTCTCAAGATCTGATTTTTCGATGGCGAAATCAAATCCAAGTTGTTTTACCAGTTCAATGACCAGGTTTTTATACCAGTTCTCAGATTTTGGGTGTATGTAAATTTTTTCGATCAGCTGATCGATGTTCACATTAATTTTTAGGCCATCGTTGAGGGTTATTTTGTTTTCGGCAACGTCGGTAATGATGCGCACTTCGCGCTCGTATTGGAAGCTTTTTCGCTTAAATAAGAAAGGAAAAAACATGTCGTCAAATGGGATGTATTCCTTTTTGTAGTCGATATAGTTTACTTCCCCGATGAACTGTTTGTAGTTATTTTCAGGGTTTAAAGCGTTTTGTAGCCTCCCTATCGTTGACTGAATAGCCAGTCCTTCGCTGTTTTGAGTGAAAATTTGCCACATGGCAAAGGATTCGTATTCGTTAATGTGCCAGCTGCTTATAGCCACCCTTTCTCGGTGGGTCTTGTAAAATTGCAAAAAATCGGGATTGTTGATCGAAAGCTTTTTTATTTCTTCGAAAGTAGGCTCGCTAAATGTACCTTCATATTGGTCCTCGAACTTATCGGACCTTGACATGAATAGTTTCCTGGACATCAACAAATCCAAGAACTTGGACAAGTCTAAATACTTCCAAACAATAGTGTCCGGATCATCGGTAAGATTGATATTTGGGTTGTTGATATACATTTTAGAATTTAAAGGTATTTAAATATTAAAGCAAAAACAACCAATTTCATTGATTCCAATTTCGATTTTTGGGTTTCCGCTACTCAAATGACTGCATCGACACCAGTTTGTTGTACATGCCGTTAAGGGCAATCAGTTCGTCATGAGTTCCTTGCTCGACAATTCTTCCTTTTTGCATCACTACAATAGAGTCTGCTTTTTGAATGGTTGAAAGACGGTGCGCAATGACAATCGATGTCCTGTTTTGCATCATATTTTCTAAGGCGACTTGCACAAATTTCTCGCTTTCGGTATCCAATGCGGAAGTTGCCTCATCCAAAATCATGATTGGAGGATTTTTCAAAACGGCACGAGCAATAGACAGTCGTTGCTTTTGTCCGCCAGAAAGCTTGTTTCCACTGTCTCCAATGTTGGTGTGTATTCCTTTAGGTAAGTCCTTCACAAATTCATAAGCATTAGCGATTTTTAGCGCCTCGATAATCTCGTCATCCGTGGCGTTTTGTTTCCCTAATGAAATGTTCTCTTTTATCGTTTCATTAAACAATATGCTGTCCTGTGTCACCAATCCCATCAAGCCGCGAAGCGATTGTAGGTTGATGTCTTTTATATCAGTCCCGTCAATGCTGATCGTTCCTTCGTTCACGTCATAAAAACGGGTCAGTAAGTTGGCAATCGTACTTTTTCCGCTTCCGGATTGGCCTACGAGCGCTATTGTTTGCCCTTTTTTTACCTGAAGGGAAAAGTCTTTTAAAACAGTCTCCTCTTCATATTTAAAATTGACATTTTTGATGGTTATATCCGAATCAAAAGTGTTTTTTTCAATAGCATTTTTCTTAGAAGTAATTTCATTTTCAACTTCCAGAACTTCAAAAACACGTTCTGCGGCGGCAAGTCCGTTTTTTACGGAATAGGAAGCCTTAGAAATCGCTTTTGCCGGCGTAAGAATGTTGAATGCCAAAGTCAAATAAACGATGAAGGCGGAGCCGTCCAATGTTTTTTCCACTAAAACCAAATTCCCCCCATAAAATAGTAAGATTGCAATTGTGGTGACCCCTAAAAATTCGCTTAATGGTGTCGCCAGATTGTTTTTGCTTCCTATACTGTTTGTTAAATTCAGTAATCGGGTTACCGAATTGTTGAACCTGCCTTTGAAATTCGTTTCGGCATTGTAACTTTTAATCACTTTCAGACCGCCTAAAGTTTCGTCGACAATAGAAATCAGGAAGCCGCTTTCTCTTTGCGCCTGCAATGATTTTGCCCGTAAATTCTTAGCGACTTTTGAAATGATCCACCCGGAAATGGGCATAAAAATCAAAACAAATAAGGTGAGTTTTAGGCTTATGATAAACATGGTCACCAAAGCAAAAATAATGGTCAGAGGTTCTTTTACCACTAATTCCAGTATGGAAAAAAAGGAGTTTTGCACTTCATTTACATCACCAAGCATTCGAGCCATGATATCTCCCTTTCTTTTTTCGGAATAGTAAGAGATGGGCAATTCCACAATCTTTTTATACATTGATTTCCTCAAGTCCCTTAAAACACCGTTTTTCAGGTGCATTATGTGATGCGAAGCGAGATAATTAAATAGGTTTTTGAACAAAAACGTTGTGATCACCATTAAAACAACAAACAAAAGGGCAACTTGAATGCCATTGTCCTTTGTCAATTCGGATATTTTATAATACAATAAATCAGAACCAAACTGCTTCAAGTTTCCTATCCCCGTATATACCGGCTCTTTCAGTACGACTTTGGTTTTTCCAAAAAGCACCTCAAGCACCGGGAAAATAGTCAGCATAGAAATAGTGCTGAAAAATGCATACAGTACATTGTATATGATATTCCAGACAATATGTTTTTTGTACGGTTTTGTATAGGGAAGAAGCTTTATTAAATTTTTGTCCATTACTTTAGTTCAATTGCATTGCAATAATAATATTTTTAATCTTTTCGTTTAAAACAGCATCCACCTCTTTGAAATTTTCAACGGAATCCAGTTCGGCATTTACGCTGATGTAGAATTTTATTTTCGGTTCAGTCCCACTTGGTCTGGCACAAATTTTAGAGCCGTCTTCGGTGTAATAAATTAGCACGTTAGATTTTGGGATGTCCATTGTTGTTATTGAATCATCCAGTAAGTTTTTTGCTGTCGAAGACTGATAATCTTCCACCATTATGACCCTTTGGCCGTTTATTTCTTTCAAAGGATTTTCTCGCAGATCAACCATCATTCGGTTGATTTCCTGAAGCCCTTCCATTCCTTTTTTGGTAATGGAAACCAAATACTCTTTATAAAAACCATTCTCTACGTATAGTTGTAATAGTTCTTTGTAAACGGAACTGCCTTTGGCTTTGGCCTGAGCCGCAACTTCGCAGATCAATAAAGTGGCTGCAACGGCATCTTTGTCACGAACAGCATCGCCCACCATATAACCGAAACTTTCCTCGCCACCACCAATGAATTCCAACTCAGGAAAATCCTTAATCATCTTGGCAATCCATTTGAAACCAGTCAATCCCACTTTGCATTCCACGCCGTAGTTTGTTGCTAATTCCATCATCATAGGAGTCGAAACAATAGTAGAACCTACAAATTGTTTTCCGTTTATTTTACCCGCTTTTTTCCATTGTTCCAATAGAAATGCAGTCATCAAAATCATCGTTTGATTTCCGTTTAGCAACGTCATTTGTCCTTCGTTATTTCGAACAGCAACGCCCAATCTATCGCAATCAGGATCGGTCCCAACAACGATATCAGAATTCGTTTTGTCCGCTAATGCCAATGCCATTGTCAATGCTTCCGGCTCTTCAGGATTTGGGGATTTTACTGTTGGAAAATCGCCGTTCGGAACTCTTTGTTCTTCAACAATATGTACATTGGTGTAACCTGCCTGCGATAAAGTGTCAGGTACTAGCGTTATGGAAGTGCCGTGCAAAGAGGTAAATACTACGTGCAAATTTTCTTTTGCTGCAACAGGCGTATTAAAGCTTGCGTTTTCAATTGATGATTTTATAAATGCGGTATCGACGTCAGTATCGATGTAGTGAATTAAATCTTCGTTTGCATCAAATTTGATTTGGTCAAAGTTTAAATTTTCAATTGTATTAATAATGCCTTCGTCTTCTGGCGGTACGATTTGACCACCGTCTTCCCAGTACACTTTATATCCGTTGTATTCGGGAGGATTGTGTGACGCAGTAAGTACGATTCCACATTGGCAGCCCAAATGTTTAACGGCGAATGACAATTCAGGCGTCGGTCTTAATTCTGAAAACAAATACACTTCAATGCCATTAGCAGAGAAAACATTAGCAACTAATTTTGCCAGAGTGTCGCTGTTATGTCGGCAATCATAGGCAATCGCCGCTTTTATGGGCTGGTTGGGGAATGCCTTATGCAAATAATCGGAAAGACCTTGCGTGCTTTTCCCAAGAGTGTATTTATTGATTCGGTTGTTTCCAACGCCCATTATTCCGCGCATTCCACCGGTACCAAATTCCAAATCTTTATAGAAACTCTCCTCCAGTTCTTTAGGGGAGGTGGTCATCAATTCTTTAACTGCTTCCTGTGTTGCTTTGTCAAATGTTGGTGTAAGCCATTCATTTACTGCGTCCAAAATGTTTTGTTTGATTTCCATTCTATATGTTTTTAGTTTAAGTTTAAGTTTTTCAATTTTCTTAGGAGCTATGTCCTGCTATCCATTGCAATCTTATAGTCCAAACACTGGCCTATAAGGATTTTCATTTCTATCAGGGCTAAACCAACTATAGGTTAACCTCACTCGAAATTTTATAACGTTCCTCGTTGTTTTTGGTACGCAAAATAATTTCACCCAGAAAACCGGCCAAAAATAATTGGGTTCCTAAAACCATTGTAGTCAATGCGATGAAAAACCAGGGATTGTCTGTCACTAGACTATAACGCATGTCGTTGTACATGTGATATAGTTTTGAAATACCGATATAGCCCGCAAGCATGAAACCAATGATGAACATTAGTGAGCCCATGGCTCCAAATAAGTGCATTGGCCTTTTTCCAAATCTGGAAAGAAACCAGATGGTGATTAAGTCCAAGAAACCATTGATGAAACGTTCCATCCCAAATTTGGTTTCCCCATATTTTCTGGCTTGGTGCTGTACCACCTTTTCGCCAATTTTTCCAAAACCGGCATTTTTTGCCAAAACCGGAATGTATCGGTGCATCTCGCCCGAAACCTCGATGTTTTTAACGACAATGTTTTTATAGGCTTTCAATCCGCAATTGAAATCGTTCAGTTCCACACCCGACGTTTTTCTGGCTGCCCAGTTAAATAATTTCGAAGGCAGGTTTTTAGCGACAACGGAGTCGTATCGTTTCTTTTTCCAGCCGGAAACCAAGTCAAAATCTTGACTCGTGATCATATTGTATAGTCCTGGAATTTCCTCGGGGCTGTCTTGCAAGTCGGCATCCATAGTGATGATGACATCACCTTGGGCTTTGGCGAAACCGGCATGCAGAGCCTGGGATTTTCCGAAATTCCTCATGAAACGGATTCCCTTGACATTCGGGTTTTCAGAGGCGAACTGCTCGATGATCGACCAGGAATTATCCGTGCTTCCATCATCCAAAAAGATGATTTCATAGGAATAATTGTTCGATTGCATTACCTTGACAATCCAAGCGTACAATTCTTTAAGCGATTCCTCTTCGTTAAGAAGCGGTATGAGTATGGATAAATTCATTAATTACAGGCTTTGTGGGTTTTCATTTTTTACAATTGCACCTACAATTAGAGAGTATATTAATCCGAAAAATGAATACATAGCAAGTGTAACAGGTAGAACAATCAAAGGGTTCATGAATTTTTTCATCATCTCAATCCCCATTTCCATTTCCTTACTCGTTATGTTAGGGTTTTGCTTGATCATATCGTCTTGGGTAATTGAAATCATCTCATTGATAAAATCAGGATAGATAAAATTAAAGGCGATATTAAACAGACCGTATATCAGGGCTGCGATAAAAGTGATCGAAACCCCTACCTTTAAAGCTTCGCCATAGCGGATGAAACCGTTATTTAAATTTTTCTTGTAGTTGATGCACCCTAAATAGATGAATAGTAGAGGTAGTACCAAGTAATTGGCAATGTTAACAATCACGCCGGCGCTGGTTCCCACTAATGATCGCATTCCTATTATGTACATAATTACGAATTCTAAAACCATTATAACGCCAAACAATACGCCATATACTAGACCAGATTTACCCGGTGATACACTTCTTTCCATAAAAACTTTATTAATTAATCCACAAATATAGCAATTCCCAATATATTCGGCTACAAAAAACAGTTTTTACGATTTAATAAAAAAAACGAAACAAAGATTTGTTTATTGGAAAATAATTGTAAATTTGCAGACTCAAAATAATAGTGTAAAAACAAAAAGTTATAGTGAGTTTATACCTTTTCCGTTAAAAGAGAAGCCGCAAAACAAGTTATAGCCAAACAAATAAACAAGATGAAAAAAGGAACTCACCCAGAGAATTACAGATTAGTTGCATTTAAAGACATGTCGAATGAAGACGTTTTTATCACTAAATCTACAGCAGATAC
>Ga0209519_10000183_pt1 | contig 27854 bp, 33 predicted proteins | sample Rifsed13ft1_FD_184005 | JGI IMG/M metagenome (GOLD analysis project Ga0209519, IMG submission 184005) | Soil microbial communities from Rifle, Colorado, USA - sediment 13ft 1 (version 2) | ecosystem: Environmental > Terrestrial > Deep subsurface > Rock core/Sediment | place: Rifle, Colorado...
CAGTAGTTCACTCTGAATCACAAGATTTCCAAATTGGTAAAGGGATTACAGTTCATGATGGTTCTGATTGCACCATAGCTGCATGTGGCATAACAGTAAGAATGGCCCTTGAAGCTGCTGAATCATTACAACAAGAAGGAATCTCTTGTCGTGTGCTGGATATGTTTTCTATAAAACCCATTGATGCTGAACTCTTGGAAAAAGCAGCACGAGAAACTGGGTGTATAGTTACTTGTGAAGAACACAATATCCTAGGAGGCATGGGTTCTGCAGTTGCAGAATCTGTTTCTGAGAGATATCCTGTTCCAATAAAACGAATAGGTGCTCAAGACATGTTTGGTGAGTCTGCTAGAGACGATGAAATTCCATTGCTTTTAGAAAAACATGGAATAACATCTTTTAATATGGCAAAACAAGTCAAAGAATTAAGGAGTAGAAAATTATGAAAATTTTTCTTGACACTGCAAATCTAGAATCAATCAGAAAGTTCAACGATATGGGTCTGTTGGATGGTATTACAACAAACCCTTCTCTCATGTCTAAAGAAGGTGGTAATCCAAAAGATGTCATGGCAGAAATCACAAAAATCATCAAAGGCGATGTCAGCTTGGAAGTTGTAAGCACTGAATATTCTGGAATGATTGAAGAAGGTAAACGTCTACGTCAATATGGTAAAAATGTTGTTGTAAAAGTTCCTATGACTCCTGACGGTTTGAAAGCATGTAAACATCTCTCATCAGAAGGAATCCCTGTAAATGTCACACTAATTTTTTCTCCAAATCAAGCACTACTTGCAGCAAAATCAGGCGCAAAATATGTCAGTCCTTTTATTGGTAGATTGGATGATATTGGTCAAGATGGAATGAAATTGATTGAAGACATTAAGAAAATATTTTTGAATTATAAGTTTACAACAATGATTCTTGTTGCAAGTATTCGTCATCCAATACATGTTATTGATGCAGCAAAAATTGGAGCCGATGTTGTAACTCTGCCTCCTACAGTTTTAGATAAAATGCTACAACACCCTCTAACTGATATTGGACTAGAAAATTTCCTCTCTGATTGGAAAAAACTAAAAGCAGTAAATCCTGATATTAAAATTTAAAATTTACATAATATTGTTTTTATAATTATTTTACTATTGTAATTGGTATCTTTGATTTATGAAGTAAATAGTTTGCTACACTTCCAAGAAATATTTCAGAACCTGGATCAGGTCCTCTTGAACCTATTATGATGAGATCAAATTTCTTAGTTTTTGAAAACTTTGCAATTGTTTTGCCTATGCTTTCTCCTTTTAGAATTTTTCCTGTAAATAAGACTTTATCTTTTCTTACACTTTTTTGGGCTTCTATAATTATTGTTTCAGCTCCTTTGATGTGCTTTTGCTTAATTTCAGATGAAACTGGAAATTGAAATCCCAGTGAATATCTGATAACATTTATGCCTGTAATTTTTGCATCTAATGGTCTTGCTATGGTTGATGCCAATTTCAATCCTTTTAGCGATGATTTTGAGCCATCAAGTGGCACTAGTATGTTTTTGATCCTTCTCACAACAATCTAAAACCCTGATGATAATTAAATATGATTTTTAACAGTTTTTTCTTTTTTTGAATAGTATAGACTAGAATAATGTGCTTAAAAATGAAAATTGAGGTTTTTTATGATGATCCTTTATTTGTGCTCTTTCTTGAACCAGTTCCTCTACCTGTAACTCTGGTCATCCCCTCAGTTGAAGGTCTTGGTTTTACATCTGGTAAATCTCCTAATCTTTTTGAACCAGTTCCTCTACCTGTGTGAACCATTCTGTTTGCTGCTTGTTTTTTCTTTTCATCTTGCACTTTTTGGTATGCATCTCCTGCCCAAGCTTTTCCACCGTCATCAATTTCTCTTGTTCCTGTTCCTCTACCTGTTCTAATTCTAATTTTTGCCATAATTGAGGTTATCATATCTTGTATTTATTTAAGCTCATTGTACTATGCGATATTATATTTCAGGTAATCTTGAATGTAACCTTAATTCATTACTGTATTTATACAATCAAATTAGCAATCATTTCATACTGGTTTTAGAAATTCTGCTTGGGTATGTTTTATGAAAAATAAATTATATTTTCTGATTCCTTTGATTGCTATTGTTCTAATTTTATTCAATGCTCTTTTTGGTCATTTGATATTTGGTTCACCTTATGGTCAGGATATCAACAAATATTCTATCTATGTTCATCTTCAACCTGAATGGAATAGTTCCCCCGGAAATATCATTTATGACATAACAAATGTGTGGTCAAACCCCAATACAAAATCTAATGTTAAAGTATTCGATTATGACCTTTCGGACACCACAATGTTTGCTGATTACAATTACAATCAATTACAGTACCAGAAGCAAAAATCATTTGTTGAATTAAAACATGAATTTAGTAATTGTGAATCTAGTTGGAAACCACATCTTTATCGATATGCAATTGACAGTGTTCGTAATGGCATTGAATTAATCCAAGGAACTCAATTAAATAATGATCCCTATGTATCGATTTATCCAAATATTCCAAATGAAAAATATACTCAAGAAAAACAAAAAGAAATTGTAAAGCAAGGATATGTTCAATTCATACCCATTTGCACTTCAAAAGACTCAACTTCTTATGAATTTGCAGTTTCAATAAATGATAAAAACACTGCTTTTGATGTATATTTCATACCGTCTGAAATTGAATTAGGAAATTATTTGGAAGATCGTCTTTTTACCTTTTACACTCAAGATGAATGTTTTGCAATCAATCATAATAGTTTCAGTGGTATTTGTAATAACGTGGGAAAAAATTCAGGACTGCTCATTGTAATACCTGATAATCTAAAAATGTCTTTAACTAAAGTGAAAATCAGTTTACATGAAAAATTACTGGACTGAATTATTTTTTAATTACTAATCCAACCAAGTTTTCTAAAATAAGCAAACATTAATGCCACTGGTATTACTGATGCAAGAATTATTACTATAAATGATGTATATGGTCCTAAAATCGTTGAATGATCATTTATTCCTCCAGGTAAATTCACGTTCATTCCATAAAATGTCCCAATAACTGTTCCAGGGATTGCAAATGTGAAAACTATTGTTAATGCCGCTAATACTTTGTTTGTTTTTTCAGTACTGAGCATGAAATCTGTATCTTTGTAAATCTCCATCGTTTCTCTAGATTCTTCTAGAGTTTCAATTACTTTGTCAATGTGATCAATTACATCGTCAAAATATAATGAAAGATCTTCCTCATCTGAAAATCTTTTAATGTTTTTAGCAATCTCTAATACAAATTTTTTTAATGGATTTGCTATTCTTCTCATTATGTTGATTTCTCTTCTAAGTAATGCAATACTTCTTGCAACTGACTTTGTTTCATCAAATACTTCATCTTCAAGGTCGTCTAAATTAGCAATTACCTTTCTTGATATGTGCAAGAGATCATCTACTAGAATATCTACTATTTCATGAAGTAGATATCCTGATGATTTCCCGAGCAATCTTTCTTTTCTATGTTGATCCGAATCATTTTTACAAATATTCACTAAATCAACTAATGGTTTTAAATCTCCTTGATGAACAGTTACTAGAAAATCCTTTCCTATGAATATAGAAATCTGACTATTCCTTGAAATTCCAGGTTGTTGTAAAAGTGGTGGGAAATGTAATATTACAAAGAAATGATCATCATAACTATCTAATTTTGGAAGCTCAAATTTAGTCATACAGTCTTCAATATTTAATGCGTTGAAATGATATGTTTCAGCTAATTTTTCAACATCGCTTCTATCTGGACTTTGTAAATCTGTCCATAAAAATTTCTTACCCTGAACTGTTTCTATCTTTCTTTCCACCGATACCCCTGTCGGTTTTTTCCCAACATGCAATCGATTAGAAATGAATCCTTTTTTCAAGTTGAATGATACCATGATCCAACAAATTTAAAGCGATCGATAATTTTGATAAAAATTCTAATGATTCATTTGAATCAATAATCTGACATCATGATTTTTAGGTTATTTCCATGGAAGTAAGTAATTAACGCCAACCCATGTGAGTCCAATTGTTATTCCCATAGCTACCCACCAAAATCTCATGACTGTAATCCCCACTGGTTAATAATAAATCTACAGGCTAATTTTCATTGTGTTAAAATCAAAGATTATTACAGGATAAACGATTTTTTATTCTTGTGGCCCTCGTAGTACAGTGGCTAGTATAGGGGACTGTGGATCCCCGGACAGGGTTTCGATTACCCTCGAGGGCCTACATAATTTTTTAAAAAATACCGTATTTACTTGATTCCATCTCTTCTTTGATGGCTAGTTTGAATCGAGGAGTTTTACCCTCCAAATTATTTGTAAGCCATGTAAGAAATTTTTTTTCAATACCCTTTCCTTTTATTCTGTCAAAATCTGATCCCATTTGATCAACAAGTTTTTCTACCAATGTTCTATTAACACTCACAACAAAAAAATGCCATCCAAAAGCAAATTCTGAATCTGTCATTACAAAATCATCTTGGCTGTGAACCATCTCTTCTAAAAGAGAGAGTTGCTGTGTTATCGCCTTACTTGTTTTATCATAATCTACTGCAGATACGTTGATGTTTATTTTACCCACCATGATTGTATGTCGTTAACACAAAATAAAAGGATTACACAAAAATTATTTTAAAAGATGTTCAAAATCAATATCAAAATGTGTTTTCATGATATCTATGTATGTCTGAATAGATTCAGGGATTTTCTCTCCACAAGAGACTCCTAAATTCCTTGCATTAATCCAAATTACTAAAGTCTGAATAATTGTTAAGAATCTATCATTCCCAATTTCAAGAGTGCTAATTGCTTTTGTATACCTCTCTGCAAATTCCCATGCAGTTACAAAATCCACACATTTCACCCCAAAAATTGCTAACAATTGCTCTTGCAAACTGTTTGCTTTCCTGAAAGGAATTTGGTTAATTATATACGGAAATTCTACTTTTTCAGGAAGGCAATCTGGTAATGATCCCCAAATTGTGATTATTTTTGTACCTTGTTTTAGATCCCCAAATTTATTCATCATATTATTGATAATCTCTTCATTAGTAAACCAAAACAAAATTACAGTGGCATTAGAAATATTCACATTTTGTATATCCTCACAAATTAATTCTCCTGATAAATTATTTTGATTTAGAGTATCTTTTGCTTGTTTGATTTTATCTGGATTGCTATCGACTCCAACAGCCTTTTTTACATTATATTCTTTTAATGCCAATGCAATTCCTCTCCCATCTCCACATCCTAAATGATAAAAAATGTCATTTTTTCCTAAATTTACAAAATTAAATATCTCTCTGAATGACTTATCTGGCAATTGAACATCTTCACCACTTACTATGTTTTCTGGTAGTGATTTTAGGTACTCTTCTATTTTCAATATTATGATTAGAACAATACTGGATTTATTCTCTTATGCTTTCAAGCTTTGAGACTGCTTGCCATAACTGTGTTCTCACATATGACGGCATATTAGGATCTTGCGTTACATCATCTAACAAACTAATTGTATTGTTAGCTCTGACTGATAATGAGTATTCTTCATTATTCAAATCTGCTATCAGATCAGTGATAGATTTTTTAATTGTCTTTGGTGTTGAATGATTTGTAGCAATTTGATTTAGTGTTTCTATTGCTTCTTTCATTGCTTCTTTGTTTTGTTTATCGTCAGCCATTTTTTACACCATTTATTGCAAATTTGAAGTATATAGTCACATCTCTACAAATACGTTGTCTGATTCTATAGAAACATTGTATGATGCTAAATCTCTAATTTTAGCGGGAAATTTAACTAATTTACCTGTTTTACAATCAAATTCGGCTTTGTGCCATCCACATATCACTTTACATCCATCTAATCTTCCTTCTGAAAGACTTGCACCTGAATGAGTACAAGAATCATCCATTGCACAATAGTTGCCATCAATGTTAGCAACCATTATTTCTTTACCATCCACAGAAACCTTGATCATTTTTCCAGGAGAAATATCCGTGGTTTTTCCAGCTATTATTTTACCCATTATAGTTTTTAGTCCACCATTCTTAATATTTTTTCGTATATGCGGGGAATAATGATTAGAAATGCAATCAATTCTGATAAATTTTCTGTATTGAATTTTTGTAAAGATACTTTTTCATGGGGTGATTATATTCAAGATATTTGGGATTATTGGTTATCTGAAGGCAATTTGTTTCTTATCGAAAAACAATGTCCTGTTGGTATGTGTCATGCATTTTTCTCTAAAAATCAAGTATGGATTGAAGGAATCAGAATTAGCTCGAATTTTCGTAAGCAAGGTTTAGCATCAGAACTAGTTAGGCATGTAGAATCACTTGCTAAAGAACAACAAATACCATTTTCATTCATGCTTATTGATACTGAAAATTTATCTTCTCTTTCAATGGCAAAAAGTCTTAATTACCAAATATTTCAAACTTGGAATTTTTATTCTACTTTACCACAAAATAACGATAATCATAAAATACAGTTTGGTAATGTCTTAAACCCTCCAAAAATTTCTCATTATGTAAAATCGTGGAGATGGTTAGTTTTAGACAAGGAAACTTTATTGTCTCTATACAAACAAAATAAAATAATTTTTTCAGACAAGTCTGGTGATGTTTCAATTGCAATTCTAACTGATTCAGAACATTTTGATAAAACACTGATTGTAACTTTGTTTTCAGGTTCAGAAAATAATACTTTGGATCTTGTTTCATACATACAAAATTATGGGGCAGAAAAAAATTATCAAAAAATACAAATCTTGACTAAAGAGAAATTATATTTCTTAAATACTTTAGAACATAAAATTACATTTAATCTAATGCAAAAATTTTTGCACTAACTCTCATTCACAAATCTAATTGTATTTTTTAAAATTCCTAATTTTTCAATTTCCATTTCTATTTTATCGCCATTTTTAAGGAATACTGCATTTGGTTTGTTTAACATAACTCCTGCAGGAGTTCCAGTTGAAATAATGTCTCCTTTTTCAAGAGTCATCACTTTGCTTAATTTGGATACTATTTCCGGTATTTTTATGAACATGTTATTTGTAGATGACTTTTGTCGTATCTCTCCATTGATTTTAGTTGTCAGTTTTAAATTCTGTGGATCTTTTATTTCATCTGCTGTTGTTATCCATGGTCCTGATGGTGCAAATGTATCAAAACTTTTTCCTCTGGTGAACTGTTTATCTTTGAATTGGATGTCTCTTGCTGAAACATCATTTAGAATCATATATCCAAATATCGCCTCTTTTGCTTGTTCTTCACTGATATTTTTACAATTTTTACCAATTATCAAGGCCAATTCCACCTCATAATCCAACTGCGTAACAAAATCCGGACAAACTATGTCTGACTCAGTACCATTTAGAGCAGTTCTTGGCTTCAGAACTATGGCTGGTTCCTCTGGAGGTAACAGATTTTGCTCTTTAGCATGATCTACATAATTAAAAGCTAAACATATGATCTTATTCGGATTTGGAATTGGACTTAATAATTTAAATTTTGAAATATTTTCTTTGTATGGCAAAGTATCTATCTGATCTTTGATTTCATCATACCATCCATCAAAAAGAAAATCTTTGATGCTTTGTGGAATTGGAACTCCTGTTTGATAAGTTATTTCATCTTTTGTTGCAACTTTGTCTCCTCTTACAAAACCATATGTCTCATTATTTTCATGTAATAGTCGTGCTATCTTCATATTTTTTCACTCACTTATGTGTAAAAATCGCTTGATTCTGTGAATCTTTTCTACAATACCCAAATCTGACAAATTGAATTTCTTCACCATCTTTTAATTGTAAATAGTGTGGTTCTGTGTATGCCTCCAATTCTTCTAAACTATTTTCATTAAACTCATCGTCAATGAACAATTGTTTTGGAATGAGAATTTTGATTATGTGTGCATTTTTTTGTGGGACCCATTGAATTTTTTGTATATCTGTAATGTCACCATCTTCTATGAACTCTCCCTCTAACTCTCCATTGATTTTTGATACTGCGACATTGCCTAATCCTACTAGTCTGATCTGAGTGCCTTCTTTGATGTTTTCTGCATCTTCTCCTGAGATATAGAAATTTTCATCTAAATTGATTTTTCTTTTCCCCATATCTCTTATTGGATGATTTGGAATCTCTACAAATGAAAACGGTAATTTTTTAATTGTAAGTTTTTTTGGTTTGTTGACCATAAACAATCTAATGCTATCTGCATCAACAAATTTTCTATTAAATGATTCAAGCGTATCAAATGGTGCTAGGGTATTTGCTTTAGTTAATCCTAAAGATAAAATGAATTTTTTTATTGCTTCTGGTTTAATCCCTCTTCTTCTAAGCGATTCCAATGTAGGTAATCGTGGATCATCGTACCATGATACCTTTCCCTCTTCTATCAATGGCTTGAGGATTCTTTTAGAAATGGGCATTCCCTTGAATTCGAGCCTAGAAAAGAAATCCTGGTATGGCTTTCGCATATTTAGTGCATCTAAAATGGCATCAATTAGCTCTTTTCTTAATTCAAATTCCTTTGAACGAAATGCATGAGTAACACCATCATTACTATCTTCAATTGCTACAGCAAAATCATAACTTGGCCAAACTCGATATTTATTTCCCAATGTATAGTGTTTTTCATCAATTATTCTAAATAATACTGGATCTCGCATTACTGCATTATCTGCTTTCATATCTCCACGAAATCTTACGATTGCATCTCCGGATTTATATTTGTCAAACATTTTCTCCCAGCCTTGAATATTTTGTTTAATGTCTCCTTTGCTGCATTTGCATGCTTTCCTTTCCTTTCTATTATTGCTTATGTCGTCTCTCTTACAAGTACAGATGTATGCTTTTCCAGAGTTGATCAACTCAATTCCTTTTTTATAAAATAATTCCATATCGTCTGAAGTATTTTTTATTACGTCAAATTTTATTCCTAACCAATCTAATCCAACTTTAATTGCAGCATGATATTCCATTCTTTCAGCTTCTGGATTTGTATCGTCCATTCTTAAAATAAATTTGCCACCGTACATTTTTGCATATTCCGCATTGATGATAGCTGCTTTAGCATGTCCTATGTGTGGATATCCGTTAGGTTCTGGTGGAAACCTTGTTATGACTTTTCCTTGTTCAGCTCCTTTTAATGGAGGTAACCCTTCTCTTTCCTCAATTTTTTCTTTTGGAATTAAAATTTCTGGAAAATTTTCTTCTATTTCCTTTCTTTGTTCCTCAAATGAGATTTGATTAACTGCAAAAACAATCTCTGCAATATCCAAGGCAATTTCTTTTACCTTAGATCTAAATTCTGGTTTTGTTCCGAGAATTTTTGCTAACACAATTTTATCTTGAGTTTTTCCCTCGTGCTCAAATGCATTTTGCAGTGCTATTTTTCGAATTTCTTTTCTTATTTCTTCATCCAAATTATAGACTCCTATGTACTAGCTGTTTACTACGCCTTTTTTATACTAACGGTGCCTAATTTATGCCAAAAAATTCCAACATTTTTCATTTTAAAGAGGTTTGAGTTAGACCCTCTAGAATACTTTCATTATAGAATTATGTCTTGCATCATATTCCTGATTGTGTAAGTTTTATCAGACACATCAATACACAAAATCAAAAATCAATACAAAATTATAATATGATTATGATTGGTCTTCTATAACCATGAGAGTTAATGTTGATCTAATTTTTTCAATTTTCCTGATCTTCTGAGTAATTGTATCTCTGATTTTCTCAACATGTTCAGATTCAATTTTAATCAAGATATCATATGCTCCAAAAGTACCGTAAACATCCTTAACATTATCTATGTTTTTTAGTTGCCGCATGATGTTTTCTTCTGAACCAAATTCACAATTTATTAAAACATAAGATGTTGCTATGTACTTGTTAAACAAATCTACTATATCAATAAACCGATCATAGCGAATTTAGTTTTGAGACATATTAATTATAAAATTCTAAGTATATTTTGTGTTACACTGTCCAACAAATAGATGACAAATATGAATATCATTACAAGTTTTTATTTTGAAAATCAAATTTTTATGTACATATATTACTTGTAAAAGTAAATAATTCATAATAAATCAAGTATTACGTTTGTCTTGATTGGATGTGATGATGAAACAACAAACGATGTTGCAGATGAACTAAAAAAATGAATTCAGTTAAAAATTGTGTAATCCTAGACAACATCTGGAAAATAATAATCAAACTAGAGGGAGATATAGAGCACATAAGAGAAATCATTCTATGGAAGATTAGAAAAATATCAAACATCGAATTAACTTTAATGTTGGTAGAATACACGAACTAGCGATTTTTTACTTATAGATTTGATAAATTATCGAATGTAATTGGTTCCAGCATGATGAGAAATAGCAGATTACTAGAAGTTTTGATGGATAGTGCATTAAAAGTTGCAATTGATGAAGAGATGGTATGTGGGATTGAACATCATATGAATAGACAATTTATCGATACTCTTTGTACCATGTTAAAGCATTCAAGAAAATGTCCCAATGATCATAAGATTCCTAGGGATTGCTGCAAATATACTAGATAAACTTGATAAAAACAGGGGTCAAAATATATTTCATGATTGAATCTAATTGTTAGTTTTGAGTATTCTAGATTCTAATGCTATTTGTTTTTTAATCTAACTACATCATCAAGTTCTATTAGAATCGTGTTCTCAGTATGTTCAGTTTTTATCTTGGAACCTAACTCGAAAAATACTGTTTCATAATATGTTTTAAAAAATAGAGACCATTGTTCACCCATTTCATGGTGCAATACTAATTTTGTATTGTTATTTTCATTATACTCTTTAATTGAAAATCCTGATGATTTTGCACGATCTTTCAAAATAGAAATCCATTCCTCAATACCATATTTTCCCCTCATGGATAATGCGATTTCTTTTGCACCACTTTCAGCTGAATTTTTTGCTATTTTGATTATTGTTTCATTATCAACGTACTTTACCAATTCCGTCAATACGGATTTTAGCATAACAATCCAACCTATCTCTGAAGCATGTACATCCCAGTTTACATGAGAATCAAAAATTTGGTTTACATATGTATTGAGGCTTAATTTCTGATCTTTGGAAATTCTTTTCAAGTTATCAAGAGTATTTGTATTTATTCTAAAACTTGCATGTTCTGTAGGTGTTCTTTTTTTCTGAATCATATTAATTTGTCTTGGAGATACATACCATTTTAATTTACTTGAAAAATAACAATACGAGTAATTGTAATTTGTGCTTATAGTATGAAATCCTTGTTTTAGATATTGTCCTGTACCTGTTCATAATTTTGTGTTACAGTGTACCACAAAGTATACTGAGAAATTATATCTACATGTGGTCTTAAATCTACATGTACAAAGTAACATGTAAAGATCTTGGCTTTGAATGTGATTTTATTATGAACAATAACGATAAAGAAATTCTTGCAATTAATTTTGGAGAGCATTTACAAGTTAGCCACAAGCAGTATTACCCAAAAAATGAGATTTTCGGTTTTATGGATATTCAAAATAAGAAACAAAATAATCCCGGCACGATGAAAAATAAAAAATCAATATGCGCTAATGATTGTGAGTCATTTAAATTGGAAAAATGGAATCTAGGTCATAGAAATTTTCCATAACTGAAGGAGAAAAACACAGGAATTGATTAACCGTGATCATCTAGATACAAGTATCTTCGAGGGATTTTAGTTGCATAGAAATATTTCTGATTTATCTTTCTCAAATACTATATCACGATGCGGTAGATGTGGTAAAGAATCCATAATCAATGACAGGAGCTCAGGGGAAATATTTTGCAAGTCATGTGGATTTGTTATTGATGAAAAAATTACTGACTTGAATCATGATTTAATTAGTTTTGATGATGGAAAGGATAACCGAAGAACAGGAACTCCAATTTCGATGTCTGTTCATGATTTTGGCTTGTCAACTATGATTGGGATCCTTAACAAAGATGCAAAAGGTAAACCCATATCTGCATTAACCAGTGCTACAATAAAACGAATACGAATACAAGATCAGAGAAGTCAATTACACAAAAATATCGATATTAATTACAAAACTGCGTTTGATATACTGCAAAGAATTCAAGATAAGATTTGTGTCTCTGATCATGTAAAAGAACTTGCTGCATACATATATCGAAAGGCAGTAGAACAAAAAATTACACAAGGGCGCTCAATTAATGCTGTAGTTGCTGCTTCAATGTATGCTGCATGTAGAAATACCCAGACTCTTCGAACACTACGAGATATAACTGAGGCCACTGACATCAAACCAAAAAAAATTTCCCAGAGTTACAGAGCAATTGTAAAACAACTTGATTTGAAAATTCCAGTAGTAAATCAGGTACATTGTCTTTCAAAGATCTCAAATAACCTTGGCGTATCTGAAAAAACAAAATATTTTGCTTTGGAAATCTTACAAAAAGCAAAAGATATGCGAATTTTGGCAGGTAGAGATCCTGTGGGAATATCTGCAGCTGTGCTGTATTACGCATGTCTGATAAAAAAAGAATCATTCACACAGACACAAGTTGCTGAGGCAGCAAGAGTTACTGTTGTTACAGTTAGAAATAGATTTCAAGAGATAAGAATGAAGATAAACCTAGATTCGAATTAATGGCAAATGATCAATCATGAAAGATAAGATCCTTGTTGTAGTAATTGCTAATATAGGATATGTTGAAACATATCAAAATACAATTTTGCTTATTAAAAAATATGTAGGTGTTAAAATAACTAGAATTGTAAAATTACTCCATATTAGACAATCATACATTGCACAAATAATGCCGAAATCAAGTCTAAATAGTCTTTTGAACCATAAAACGAGCATCGTTGGTAATTCTAAATTAATAGGAGGAAATTGAGTTGTCAGAAAATTTATCCATAGTGTATGTTATTTTTGCATTTTTTTCTTTAGGTGCAACTTTGGGATTGTTTACTAGAGGACAAAAATACCACACATATTTTACTTATGTCCCATCTGCATTTGCATCTTTCTTAACAATTGTTTTGTCTATTGCTATTTTTTCTTCTGAAAACATACATCTGACTTTTTTTAATATACAGCACCTCTTTGATTTTGAAATTTTTATTGATGGGGTTGCGGCATTTTTTCTCCTAATAATTGGATTGATCTCATTTGCTGTTTCAATTTACTCACTTTCTTATTCTAAAAAATTTGATGACAAGAAAAATAATTCCGCACTTGGAATGCTATTCAATGTTTTTATTATTTCTATGATCTTGGTAGTAATTAGTAACAACGTATTCTTTTTCCTAGTATTTTGGGAATTAATGTCACTTACATCGTTCTTTTTGGTTATTTATGAGCATGAAAATAAGAATAATCTCAAATCAGGTCTAACCTATCTTGTAATGGCTCATTTAGGAACGGGATTTATTTTTGCATCCTTTATCCTTATGTATACTCAAACTGGAAGTTTTAGCTTTGATTCTTTCAGAGATGTCGCAATAATTCCACAATACATAAAAGATATTGCATTTGTTTTGGCTTTTGTAGGATTTGGAACAAAGGCAGGAATGGTACCTTTACACACTTGGCTGCCAAAAGCACATCCATCAGCACCAAGCAACGTGTCTGCTTTAATGTCTGCAGTAATGCTCAAGATCGCAATTTATGGTATAGTTAGGTATCTTTTTGATTTTAACGCAATTGACAGTTCTCCTGACTATGTATGGTTAGGCGTAGGAATAATCGCTATTGGATCAATTTCGGCACTGGTTGGAATTCTTTACGCCCTAGTTGAAAATGACATTAAACGTGCACTGGCTTTTTCTAGCATTGAAAATGTCGGAATAATTTTCATCGGATTGGGGCTCTCAGTAGTATTTGCCGCATTTCATCTGATGTCTTTGTCTGTTTTAGCTTTTATTGCCAGCATGTTTCATACTTTGAATCATTCAATTTTCAAAGGACTGTTGTTTATGACTGCAGGTTCTATTCATTTTAGCACGCATACAAAGAATATGGAAGATTTAGGAGGGTTGATTAAAAAAATGCCCTGGACTGCTATGATGTTTCTTATTGGTTCTATTGCCATAATTGGATTGCCTCCACTTAATGGTTTCATAGGTGAATGGTTAACATTACAATCTCTTCTTGCAGTTTTTCAGATACCCTCCAATATTTTACAGGTGTCTCTTGCATTTGCCATATTGACATTTGCACTCACTATTGGTCTTGCCGGTGCAACATTTGTAAGATTATTTGGAATAACTTTCTTGTCAAAAAGCAGAAGTTCAAAAGCAATAAACGCAGTAGAAGTTCCACGATTAATGCTAATAGGAAAAGCAATTCTGGCATCATCATGTGTTTTATTGGGCATTTTGCCTTTTATTGGAATAAATTTGATTGTATCTGCTTTTGATTTATCATATACACCATCAAGTCCGTTTGAGGCAATTTCAATAACAAATACAGTTGATAGTAATTTTGCAAGTCTTCTAATGTCTGGGGTACTAGTTATTTTCATATCTGTCCTTGTTGGAATTTTTGCATTTGTTAGAATTGTTGGTGGTAAAACAAAGACAATAAAATATGGTACATGGGATTGTGGATTTGGAAGTTTATCTGAAAAAACACAATACACTGCAACATCATTGACAGAACCAATACGCAGAATTTTTGGTATTTTTTATAAACCTAATAATGACATTGATGTTAATTTTTATGCAAAAGAAAATTTATACCTTAAAAAATCTATTAATGTAATCTCTACCACTAGAAATATTTTTGATGAAAAATTGTATGGAAAAGTAATATCTGGTAGCTTGTTTGTATTAGATAAAATACGAAAAATTCAGTCAGGGAAAGTTAATGCATATATTTTGTACATTATGATTACTCTAATTGCACTTCTCTTATTCGTAGGATTTGGTACACATGAGTGATTTTTCCATATTAGGCTATGGTCTTGGCATACTTCAGGCTCTTTTGATCATAGTTTTATCTCCTTTAATTGTTGGAATAATGAGAAAAATCAAGGCAAAATCACAAAAACGAATAGGTTCTGGAATTTTTCAGCCATATTGTGACATTATAAAATTGCTAAGAAAAGATGAGATAGTCTCTGATCAGAGTTCTTGGATATTTCGAGCTACACCATGGATAAATTTTGTTACAACTGCATCAGCTGCATTTTTTATTCCCGTATTTCTTGTCTATTCTCCTTTTGGTGTTGTAGGTGATATTTTGCTTGTTGTTGGTTTGTTTGCACTTGGACGATTCTTTACGATGCTTGCTGGACTGGATGTAGCAAGTTCCTTCGGTGGATTGGGAAGTAGTAGAGAGATGATGATTTCTGTACTTGTGGAGCCTGCATTATTTATGACAATTTTTGTAATTGCGTCATTTTATGGCGGAACAAACATCAGCACAATCGTTTCATCTGCAAATGATACATCTATCTTAATTGTACCTGGAATTCTATTTGCATTAATAGCGTTTTTTATTATCATGATGGCAGAAACTGGAAAACTCCCATTTGATAATCCCTCCACACATCTAGAATTGACAATGATTCATGAAGCTATGGTGCTTGAATATTCTGGAAAAAGTTTAGCATTAATGGAATGGTCTCATGCAATAAAACAAATGATTTTGTTTACATTGTTTATAGACATATTCTTTCCATGGAATTTTGCAGAACAAATTTCATTAGTCGGAATTAGTTTTGGCATAATTATTTTCATTGTTAAAGTATCGACATTAGCAAGTTTCACTGCATTTATTGAAACACGTATAGCCAAGTGGAGATTATTCAGAGTTTCAGATCTAATTGCAATGGCAATATCTAGTTCTATGATAGGAGTGATTTTCTTTTTCTTATAGGTATGTATGATTTGATTTTGCCCACACAAATTGATTTGTTACACCTATCTGCAGTAATTTTACTAATTGCTACTTTTGGAATTGTTGTAAGAAGGGGATTTTCAGACTGGTTGCATGCATATCGATATCAAACAATAATTCTTGCAGGGATTGTTGCCCTGATTGCATTCATAACTGACATTTGGGATCTTTACATAGTATCTGCCCTTACCTTGGGAATCAAGGCAATAATCATTCCCAAAGTGTTGTTTTATGTCACAAAAAAACTAGATTCTCCGATTAAATTAGAGATGAATCCATATGTTAGCCTCAGAATCTCTGTAATAGTCTCGGCATTGTTAGTTGCAATGTCTTATTTTATGGCTTTGCAATTGCCTCTATCATCAGATGAGACAACCAGCGTGTTTCTACCCGTGTCGTTTTCATTATTTTTTATTGGTCTGTTTATCATAATTAGCAGAAGAAAAGCACTCAGCCAAATAGTGGGATTGTTGACTATTGAAAATGGTTTATTTTTGTTTGCTGTAGTAGTCACACATGGATTTTCATTAATTATTGAGATAGGACTCATGGCAGATATTTTAGTAGGTGTGATAATCTCTAGTATTTTATTATTCAGAATGAGTCAGACTTTTGATAGTATAGATATTAAGAATCTAGAAAGTTTGAGGGATGACTAATGTTTACCGCCATATTTTCATCTGTGGAATCTGTATTGGTAGTATCTCTTCTCTTAACTCCCGTAATCAGTGGTTTGTTAATTACATTACTCAAAAGAAAACAAATCATTGAAACCACCACAGTAATTTCTTCACTCTTAATATTGATTCAAGGATTGTTTTTGATACCGTATATTTTAGAAAAAAAGACAATCTCTATTTTTGATGGCACGTTTTATCTTGATTCTCTAAGTGCAATTATGATAATTACAATCTCTTTAGTTGGGTTTCTTTCGTCTCTTTACTCTGTAAATTACATGGGCAGACAATATGATAAATTAATTGTGGATGGAAAAAAACTTGTCAGATATTATCAGGGATTTAACATGTTCTTATTTACCATGTTGCTTGTTCCTGTTTCCAACAACCTTGGCATAATGTGGATTGCAATTGAAGCTACCACCCTTGTTTCTGTTTTGCTGATTATGCTTTATACCAAACAAGGTTCAATTGAAGCATCATGGAAATATCTGCTGATAGCTACCGTAGGTTTATCTCTTGCACTTTTTGGAATAATTTTCTTTTACTATGCAAATTCTGTCTATGATAATTCCTTTGATTCTATTCATGGGATGGATTGGACAAACATGGTAGAAAATGCACCACATTTTGATCCTAACCTTGTCAAATTTGCCTTTATTTTCATACTTGTTGGATTTGGAACAAAAGCTGGCCTTGCGCCTATGCATACATGGCTTCCAGATGCCCATAATGAGGCCCCGTCTCCAATCAGTGCCCTTTTGTCAGGCGTTTTGCTGAATTGTGCTTTTTATGGGCTTTTACGATTTCATATAATTTCTGGTCATTCTATTGGTCCCGAATTCTCAAATACCTTGTTGATCGTTCTTGGAATAATATCACTTGGAATTGCTGCCGCATCGATATATTTTCAGAAAGATGTGAAACGCATGTTGGCTTTTTCAAGTGTTGAACACATGGGAATAATTTCTGCATCCGTAGGCTTTGGAATTTTTCTGGGAATTTATGGAGCATTATTTCACGTGATTAATCACGCTGTCGTAAAATCACTCTTGTTTTTTTCAAGCGGATCAATTTCTCAGAAGTATCAAACAAAATCTATTGCAGATACAAGTGGAATAATTAAGACGATGCCTATAACTGGTTTTATGTTTTTGATAGGAGGATTGGCAATAATTGGAATGCCACCATTCAATATTTTCATGAGTGAGTTTTTAATATTGAGTTCTGGATTCAGTTCTGAAAACTTTCTTGCAAGTGCACTGGTGATTTTGTTTCTGGTAGTAATATTTGCAAGTTTTGGAAAGCATTTGCTACATATGGTATTTGGAAATCCAAAATCAGAAATGAAAAAAGAAGATCTTGGAAAACTTTCAATTCTACCTATGATCATTTTGGTTTCAATAATTTTCATAATGGGTATTTATGTTCCAGAGCCTTTACAAACATTAATTGAAGACGCTACAAAAATTGTACTAGTGGGTGGAGCCAACCCTTGATGATATCATGTATCCATTATATTTTAGAGGTGAAAATTTGTGAGCCATAAGGAAATAATCAATAAATATTACTCCAAATTGGAAAAATTTGATTCTGATATAAAAAAACTTGAAAACAATAATGAATTACACCTAATTCTAAATGATCCCGATAAATTGCATGATTTCTGTAAATTTTTGAAACAGAATTTTGATCTTAGATTGCTGACAATAATCTGTTACGATGAACGAAAATTAAACCATGGATTCAAAATTAGGCATGTTTTTGGCTCTGATGTCGATGATTTTTTCTTGTTTGTAATCTTGTCCATAGATGAAAGTCATCCATATTTTCCTAGCATCTATGATGTATTTCCTTCTTCAATTCTATATGAAAGAGAGATTAATGACATGTTTGGATTAACTGCTAAAGAAAATCCAAATATCAAACCATTAATCTTACACGATTTTCCAAATGATGTTTTTCCACTACGAAAAGATTTTAACTTAAGTGATGACGTAAAGAGAAATTTAAAACAGTTTGAATTTACTCCAATCACTGGAGAGGGAGTATGCGAAATTCCTGTAGGTCCAATACATGCAGGAATAATTGAACCGGGTCATTTTAGATTCAGTGTTCTGGGAGAAACTGTAATCAACTTGGAAACTCGCTTGGGGTATACTCACAAAGGAATAGAAAAACTAGCAGAAAGTATGCCAATAAATGATGCTGTGTTCTTGTCAGAAAGAATTTCAGGTGATGAGTCTGTAGCAAACTCTATTGCATTTTGTCAAGCAATTGAGAAAATTGCCAAATTGACAATTCCACAAAAAGCAGAACAAATTAGACTATTGTTTGCAGAATTGGAAAGAATCTATAATCACTTTGGAACACTTGGTGGAATTCTCACAGATGTTGGGTTTCCATATGGTGCATCTAGATTGAATATTTTAAAAGAGCAAATCATGCAATTAAGCGAAAGATTATCTGGAAGCAGAATATTGTTTGGAGTTAATCAAATTGGTGGCGTAAAAATCAACATAACAGATGAAATGCTAATTGATATTCATTTTGTTTTAGATGATGCTTTTCAGATTTTTGAAAAAATATTTGATCTTTTAAAATCAAATTCATCTGTAATGGACAGATTACGAAATACAGGAATAATTGAGAAACAAATAGCAAAAGATTTGGGACTGGTAGGAATCTCTTCTAGATGTATTGGTATTGAAACGGATACTAGACATACTCATCCATATGGCTATTATCCATCAATAAACTTGAAACAAAAAACACCCAGAGAAACAATGGAGCGTCAGGTGGAATTACAAAAACGAATCGGTGATGTTTTATCTCGATTTATGAATCGTGTGGATGATTTGAGACAATCAAAAGACATCATAGACTCTATTACTGCTCTAAAAGATGATGGGCTATCCGTATTCATGGGTGATGAGTTAACTCCATATTCATCTGGCTTGGGTTATACTGAATCTCATAGGGGAGAGACATTACATTGGATCATGATTGGAGAACATAATTCTATTTTTAGATATAAGATCAGAACAGCTTCTTTTTCCAATTGGTCTATTATTGAACACGCTGTATTGAATAACATTGTTGCTGACTTTCCAGTAATTAACAAGAGTTTTGATTTTTCTTATTCGGGGAACGATTTATGAAAAAAAATAGTGATAAAACAAACTATTTGATTGATATGTCATTCAAATCAGCCACAATAAAAGATCCGCTGAAAATGAATGATACTGTTGCAGCAAATTATCGAGGATATGTCATATTAGATCCTGACAAAGACTTTGTCTTAAACAATGAAACTGGAAAAATATTAGAAAACTCATGCCCTACACATGCTATTACATATCAAAATGATAATAATGATTTAAAAATTCATTTAGATAATGGAAAGTGCATTCTATGTGGAAACTGTCAAGTAAAATCTCCCGAACTGATTAAAATTACAAACAAGTTTGATTTAGCAAAAAAACAAAGAAACGATCTTATTGAAACATTTTCCATGTCTGTTCCGTTTGGAAAGACATATGATGAATTAGGACAAGAATTAAAAAATAAAATTGACAAAATCTTTGGAAGATCCCTGGCAATTAGAGAAATTGATGCAGGTTCTTGTAATGGATGTGAAATCGAGATCAATGCGTTGAATAATTCTGTTTATGATATTGAGCGATTTGGAATTACTTTTGTAGCATCGCCACGCCATGCTGATGTTTTATTGGTAACAGGTCCTGCATCCAAAAACATGGAAAAAGCATTAAAAATTGCATATGATTCGACTCCTAATCCTAAAATCGTTATTGCTGTGGGTGCATGTGCATGCAGTGGTGGAATATTTGGCAATAATTATGCAACTACAGGAGGCATAGACAACATCGTTCCTGTGAATGTCTACATTCCAGGATGTCCTCCAAGACCACAAGCATTGCTTTATGGTATACTAATGGCAATAAACAAAATATGATTTGTCTCTATTTTATCAAATTTAAGAAAAACAGAGACTGATTAGTCTATCAATAAGAGAAAGTATTGACCGACTATAAACTTCTTTTTACTACAAAATCTAAGAGATCTACTAACTCTGTTTTGGCAGAACCTGAATATTTTGAAAGTGATTTTTTTGCCATTTCTGCATATTCTAGAGCCTGCATTCTTACATTCTCTTCTATCCCAAGTGAACGAATTACGTCTACTGCATTTTTCAGGTCATTTTTAGTTGCTTTTGGATTGCCAAATGCCTTGAGAATTACTTTTTTGTCTTTTTCCTTGGCTAATTCTATTGCCATGAGAATTGGAAGTGATTTCTTTCCTTCTCTTAGATCATTTCCAACAGGTTTTTTTGTAATTTTTGGATCACCCATAACTCCAATTAGATCATCTGTAATTTGAAACGCAATTCCCAAATTTCTTCCAAAATTTGATAAATTTGAAATGTCTTTTTGATTACCTGTTGCACATATTGCTCCCATTGAACATGATACATCAAATAACGCAGCAGTTTTTTTCTCAATCATTGTAATGTATTCTTTTTGAGATGGAATTCTTTTCTCATCTGCCATTTTCACATCTAATAATTGTCCCTCACATACATCCACACATGCTTTTGCTAATCTAGAAACTAATTGGATTTTTGCATCCTTGGATAATTTTGAGTCTGAAATTATTTGATATGCCTTTGAAAACAATACATCACCAGCTAGTATTGCAATCGGCATTCCAAATTTTTTATGAACAGTAGGTACACCATGACGCATCTCATCATTATCCATAATATCATCATGAACCAAAGTAAAATTATGTATCATTTCTACTGCACTAGCAGCTGGTATTGCAATCATTGTACTTCCTCCTAAAATTTGACAACTCTTGATCACCATATGTGGTCTGAGTCTTTTTCCGCCATGAATAATCAAATGTATTGCAGCATCATAAAGCGTTTTGGGATTTCCTTTTAGTTTGGAATTAAGATATTTGTTTACAATCACTGCATTTTTTTCAATTGTTTTTATCTTTTTCATTTTACTAATCTCCATTTATTATCTGGAAGATGAACTCTGATTGCTTTTTGCAATTCTCTTTGCAATTCTGAATTAATCCATGATGATAAAATGTTTTTATATTTTTCTAACATTGGTTTTTCTGATCTGTCTAGTAATTTCAATGCAATTAACATCCAAGGACAATATATTTTTGGATTGTTTTTAATTTCTGAAAGCAATTCTTTTGATGAAATCCATTTGATTTGATCAATTTCACCTTCAATCATTTTGAATCCAGTTGATTCATCAACAACACTGATTAATGTCCCACAAATCTCGTTCTCAGAACCAACGTCTTTGTATGGTACGTGATACTCAAATTTCATTAAATAATCCATTTTGCAAGAAATTCCCAATTCTTCTGGCATTCTTCTTTCTGCTGATGAAACATACGTTTCAGGCTCCCTTGGGTGGCTAGCTACAGTTCCATCCCAATCTCTTGGCCATAGCATTTTTTCTTTAGCTCTTCTGGTTAGAACCAATCTCCCACTTTTATCAAATAATAACGCTGTAAATGCTCTGTGTAATTTGCCATTTGGTAAATGACACTTTACTTTTTCTTCTGAACCAATTGGATTGTCGTCTTTATCAACTAAAACGAGATATTCTTTACCCATTTCTTTTTCCTCTGAACACTGTTCCTTCAAATTTCCTATTTTTAACCGCTTTCACAATTCTTTCAGGTTTGTTGCCATTTACAAAAAATACGTCCGTTCCCATCTTTGAAATCTTTGTTGCCTCTTCAACTTTTCTAGTCATACCTCCTGTAACATCCATGTTATTTTTTGAAATAATTGGATTCTCTCCTTTTAATTCACGAATTAATTTTTTTGATTTTAGATCAGAGTATAACCCATCTTCATTTAGAGCAAAAATACTCAATCTTGGTTTTAGAATTTTTGAAATATGTGTCATAATTTTATCTCCAGACAAAATGTAAGTTTTTTTATGACCGTACCAAAGTGCATCTCCAAAGGTAATTGGAATTAGTCCTGCACTTGCAATTTTTTCAATTTCTTTTATTTTGTTTGTAATGGGTTTATCTCCTGACATAAAATCTGTTGGTGGAAGACAATATGGATTTGATTTATTTTTCAAAAATGCGTCTAAAATTATTTTATTTAATTCGATCATTGAATTTTTAACAATAGATACTCCATGTGTGTTGTACTTCATTGGTTTTGTATGCATATCATATTTTACAGACCAATAATGCCCAAAAGAACCTCCGCCATGAACAATTATGATTGGTTCATTTATTTTCTTTAAATGTTTAGCAATATTTTCAATTGTTTTTTTCCTTGGGGATAATGGCTTTTCCTTATTAGTGATAATTGAGCCGCCCAATTTTATTAGAATCATGTTGTCCCCAAATACTCATTCCATTAAAAAGTATCCAATCCCTTAAAGTCAATTTTTGCAGAAAAGCACTCATAGTTTTTCTTTTTAAATTGTTCAATAACTGTTTCTAAATTTGATTCATCAGTTAATGCAATAATGCATCCCCCTCCACCTGCACCTGTTATCTTTGCTCCCAATGCTGATTTTTGGGCCAATTCGATCATTGAACGTAATTTTTCATTAGATATGCCTATTGTTTCCAAGTATTCTTGATTTTTTAACATGTTTTTACCCAGACCTGATAAATCATTATTTTTCAAAAGAATTAGTACGTTATTGATCAGTTCTGATTCTTCTTTGCATAGATCAGAAAATTTTTCCTCATTTTTCTCTTTGAATTGCTTTACGTTTGCAACTACTGCTTCTGTCGAATGCTCAATTTTTGAATTTGCAATTACTAAATGAAAATTAGGTTCTGAATTTATTTTTGAGAATCCTTTTTTTTTATCATATTCCATAATCCCTCCAAAAGTACAGACGGTACAATCTGCACCTGATGTATTTTGAAAAATAGTTCTTTCAGCTTCAATTGCCAACTCTAAAATTTCTTTTTTTGATGTTTCAGAAAATAATCTTGAGATAGCTGCTGCACCTGCAACACAACAAGCAGAAGAGGAACCTAAACCCACTCCCAAAGGAATTTCTGATTGAACTAGTATTTCTATTCCTGTGTTTTGATTATGTTTTTCTATCATTTTGTTTGCTAAAAAATAAAATGGTTTTAGTGGAGATTTAATTTCTGTAATTGGTCTATTTGGTGGCATATTCAAATCTCCTATGTTTGATTTAATTGAAATTGTATTTTCTTGTATTTTGCTTGCACTTACTGTAATTCGTTTGTTTATTGCACATAGTATTGCTTTTACTCCATAAACTACAAAATGCTCCCCAAAAAGAATTACCTTTCCAGGTGCTGAAGCGTTAGATTTCAAGTAAACACTATTGATCCATATCCAACAACCGAACTTGTATCGCCTGTAATATCGCCACTTGTCGCATATTTGAGCAATTCTCCTTTTGTAGCACCTAATTCTTTGCATGCTATCATGGTGGATGCAATTGCTCCATACCCACAAGCGCTTACGTTTCTGTCTTCTAAAACATCATAAAATTTTTTTACATCTAATTTCAATATTGGCTCAATCAAAGCCATATCTTGTTCATGTGCAAATTCATTTTGTTCGTAGTGAGTAAAATCTGAAGAACCAATAATCATGGCCTTCTTTTTTTCTGCAATTTTTGCAACAGCTAGTCCTATGTCTTTAGCGGCATCTTTATTTTGATTAATCATGGATATTGGTAAAATTTTAAAATCTGAATACATTTCTTGTAGTATGGGTATTTGCACCTCTAAACTGTGTTCTCGTGTATGAGAAAAATAATCAATATCGATTATTTCTGATAGATGAGAAATTTCTTCTGCTGTTTCTGAATCCACTTCCACATCACCCAACGGCGTATTCCATTTACAATCTTTCATTGTTGCAACATTACTTCCGAGTCCCCAGTGATTGGGTCCAATTATTATAAATAATTTTGGTACCTCTGATGAGATTGCATAAAATGAATGGCATGCTATTGGGCCTGAATACATGTATCCCGCATGTGGACATATAACTCCAAAAATTTTCTTTTTAATATTGGATGGTGGGGTTTTACCTGGACCAAATTTATGTAAAAAACACTCCTTGATGGATTTTTTTAATTCTTTTTTTTCACCGGGATAGAACATTCCGGCTACTGCCGGTGTTCTAATTTGCATTACTCTATTTCCTCTTCCGTTATCTTTGTTTCAAAATCATCGATTTCGTATTTCATTACTTCATCTTCTTTTAATTCTCCTCTTTCTATGAGAACTTGACGAACCAAAAGCCAATAAACCGTGGCAAGAGCTTTTCTTCCTCTGTTGTTTGCTGGAATAATCACATCTAGTTTTGACGTGATATTATCTGTATTTGAAATTCCAATGACTGGAATGCCTGCATTAGTTGCCTCAGTAATTGCTTGTACATCTACTTGAGGATCAGAAATTAGAACCAATTTTGGTTCAATGTAATATGGCAATGATGGATTGGTAAGAGTGCCAGGCATGAATCTACCTAGTAATTTTTTGGATCCTAACATTTCGCAAAATTTCTCAATTGGCGTGTTTGCATATTGTCTAGCAGAACAGACGATGAGCTTATCGGTTCCAAGACGGTTGATGAATTTGGCGGCTGTTTTAATTTTTTCTAAAGTTATATCTATATCTAACATGTATAGTCCTTCAGGACTAGCTTTTGTGATGAATGGTGTCATGAATTTTGTTTTAACTGGAGTTCCAACCCTGATTCCTGTGGATAAAATCTTCTTTTTGATTTCTGTGGATTCTGCTTGTTCACTCATAGCGATTTTAAATCTCTGCCATACCGCGTATTAAATCATGCTCTGATAGACGTATAAGCTCATTTAGTTTTGCCACTCTTTCTCCGCCAACTATGCCGACTTTGAGCATTTTTGACTTTGTTGCTAATCCTATATGAGAAATATGCGAATCTGTAGATTCTCCCGATCTATGTGATGTGATTAATTTTATGTTGTTTTGATTTGCTACTTTGGCAAATTCAAAGGCATCATAAAGACTGCCTGCCTGATTAACTTTGAGAATTGCAGCATTACACGATTTTGAATTAATTGCCTTGGCTAGAATGTCTTTGTTGGTGACAGTTAGATCATCTCCTGTAACTAATGTGTCTGGGAATTTAGCAGTTAATTCTGCCATGTCATCAAAAGCTTCTTCATGAACTGCATCTTCTGCATAGATTAATTTGTATTTTTTAATAATTTTTGCGGCAAATTCAATTTGTTGTTCTGAAGAATTGACAAATCCTGCTCTTTCATAAACATATTTTTGTTTTTCTTCACTCCACTGAGTAGATGATGCAAAGTCAACTCCTAAAGCCACTTCTTTTCCCAACGTAAATCCTAAATTCTCACAAGCTTTTGCTGAAAGTTCCAATGCTTTTTCATTTTCTAATTTTGGTGCCCATCCCCCCTCATCTCCTCTTCCATTAGTAAAATTGGGATCCTCTTTTTCTAAAACCTGACGTAATTCTTTATGAACTGATAAATTAATTTCAATAGCATCTCTAATTGTTTTTGCTCCTATGGCACAAATCAAAATTTCTTGAATGTCTGGTGTTCCTGGTCCTGCATGAGCACCACCTCCTAAAATATTTCCTAATGGAAATGGAAACTTGAAAGATGATTCAGATGATAAAATTTGAAATAAAGGCGTGTTTACTGATTTTGAAGCAGATTCCATTGATGCAATAGTTACTGCAAATGCTAGTGCTCCACCAATTTTTGAATAATTTGGAGATTGATCAATATCCCTTAACGTCTCATGCACTGTTTTAAGATCTGATGATTCTAATCCGACAAATTTTTGAGAATTTTCATTTAATATTCTTAGACTCTCTTCTGGTTTTTCATTTGGAAAGCTAACCGCCTCATATTTTCCAACACTAGCTCCAGACGGTGCGCAAACTCTACCCAGAAATTTATTTTCTGATGTGACATCAACTTCGATAGTTTTGCTTCCTCGACTATTGTAAATAATGCGTCCTTCAATGGAGGTTATTTTTGACAAACTACTCTAACTCAGATTGGACTTCTTGGTTTCTTCTCTGTATTGCTTCATAAAATGGAATAACTTGTTGAATAGTTTCAACAGTGGTTAATAGCATTCTTCTGCAACAATATCTGCTTATTCCCAAAGAGTCTAGTCCTTTAGCTGGATCTTCCCCCGATCTTACTTTATTTTGATAATCTTCAAACTTATCAGCAATTAAATTTCCACAAGTAAAACACCTTACAGGAATTAACATACGAACAAAAAAGTAATCAAGGATTATAAAAACCATACAAGAAATTTTTATTGCGGGTGTCGCCCAGCCTGGCCAAAGGCGCTAGCTTGAGGGGTTAGTCTCTTAGGAGTTCGTGGGTTCAAATCCCATCACCCGCACTAAATTTCATGTAAATTCTATTTTTGTAATTTGTTTAATGCTTTGATCAGTTCAGATCGTCTTTTTTCTTCTGTGATTGCACCTCTGACATCATCGACTAAAATACGATCTACGTCAATTTTTCTTCTAGCCTCTTTTACCACTTTATCGTACATTGAAAATGGATACAAATGCAGATACAAACTTTCCATTATTTCAAAAATTCTTGAAGCATTATCTATATCACCAATCCTAATTTTATCAAAAGTCATTCGTTTTAATTCTCCTACACAATCCATTAATCCTAATACATATGATTCTGGCATTACATCTAATTCCTTTTCTGAAGGAATTTCCTTTTTTTCAACAATGGCAATTAGAGATGCTGCTTCCACAAATTCTTGTTCTGGAGTAATCATATATCTTCGAAGATCAGATGTAGCTTTTTTCTTGTATTTTTTTAGCAACATATCTGCTTGTTTCAAATTATTTTTTGCAGATTTCATATCTCCCTTATGTACTGATATAATTGATTTACTGCAAAGAATTATTATTTCTCTTGTATTTTTTAACAAAAATTCTCTGGCATCTTGAACTTCTTCTAATGATTTTGCAATTTTATTCAAAGATGGCTTTACATTTTTCAATGTCATAATCATGTGTGGGCAAAACCTAGGATAAATCGTTTGCCAAAGCTCTTATTTTGCCTCTGCTTTATTCTAGGTTT
>Ga0209519_10000191_pt1 | contig 27183 bp, 27 predicted proteins | sample Rifsed13ft1_FD_184005 | JGI IMG/M metagenome (GOLD analysis project Ga0209519, IMG submission 184005) | Soil microbial communities from Rifle, Colorado, USA - sediment 13ft 1 (version 2) | ecosystem: Environmental > Terrestrial > Deep subsurface > Rock core/Sediment | place: Rifle, Colorado...
GTATTCACTAAGCCAAATCAATCCCAGCGTAATATTCTCCTTTGATGCGCAGCTTGGAAGAATTGATGAAGAGAGGTCGATTTATGAAGGCCCGGCAAGACCTTCCTCGGGCATAATGAACGAAACCTTCATCGTGAGGATGACGAATTTCAAATCTGAAACCATAAACAATGTCCAAATAACAATTATAGAGGAACCCAAGAATGAATGGTATGTTTTTCAGGAAGCCTATCTTGGATTCGGAGATTATGAATTTACTGCTACTGGCAACAAAGCAGTGATAAAAGCGCTTCCAGCTGGAATGACATCTTCAGTAAGATTTACGGTTAGATTCAATACAACCGCCATAGACGTTAACAACGCTTTGAGTGACAGATCTATAGTCACTTTCGAGATAACCTATGAAGGATTAAACAGACCGTTGACGAAGGCTTTCACTGTAAGATTCCCACCATGGCAACAATAAGTTAGATTTGGTGTGCAGGTAAACTAGCCTATGTATGGCATGCTAGATTTGTCGAACTCTTTTATGATTGTAAAATCTTTGCCCGTTCTTCCTAGTCCTAACATTTTTAGGTCAGGATAAAGCGTGAAGAGGTCCGCAGAGGCAAGTTTTACCGTTTGATGATTCTCTCCAAAGTTCTCAACACTCACTTTCCTGACCAGAGGTCTGACATCTCTCTCATCCGTATATCCGATGCTGTGCAGGTATTCGTGAGAAAGTATTGAAAAGATAAATGAATTAAGCTCTGCTTTGGATTTGGCTAGAGCCTTGACAGCGTTAAGAATCGTTCCGTTCATTACGATAATGTTGGAACCCATTATATGATAAGCTCCCACATAATTGGGGAGTTCTGCCAGCACAAGTGTTAATCCTGCTCTGTGCTTGCCTAGGCTCTTTTCTATAGTATATTTTACTATCTCAAAGACTTCATTGAAATTTTTGCAACTTTCGAGTTTTTTGGCTGTTCTCTGCATCTAACTTCCTAGAACCTCCCTCACCAAAGACTGGTACTTTCCCTTGGGGGCAACCCCGACTATTCTATTCATTTGCTGTCCATTCTTGAAGATTATCAAAGTTGGTATTGCTTGTATTTGATACCTGTCTGCAATTTCCCCATTTTCATCGACATTGACCTTGACGAACCTGACCTTTCCATCAAATTCCTTTGCAAGATCGTCGATTATTGGACCTATAATGCGGCACGGTCCGCACCATTCCGCCCAGAAGTCAACAAAGACAGGTACATGTGAATTCAGAACGTCTGCATCAAAACTCTGCGCTCCAGAATGAATTACTTTTGACATGTTTGTTTGATTGTTAATTACAGAATATATAACGATTTTAACCAGAACTTACACTCTTCTTGAATTGTTCGATACTACAATTTTCAATCAGCAGAACCTTTTCTTTGGATGTTGCACCTGAAACTATGCTAGCATTTCTTTTTACCAGTCTTTTCAGTTCTTTCAGTATCTCCATATTTGCTTTATTGTCTCGAGCGATAGATTTAGTACTAATTACTATCAAATCGTTTATTATTTTAATGTCAAACTTGTGGCTCGAAGGTCTTATGTGTGTTTTTACCAGCAGTCCGTCAGGAGTTTCTTTAAGACCTTCCAAGCAATTAGAAATTCAGGCTAATTGTATTTAAAGACGAATTTGATTATGCGATTAAGATGTCTTTGCAAAGTGTTCTCTTGTGAGCTTATGCTCATGTTATGATTAAATTGTTATACACCCGCACAGTTTTTTTACCATACTCTATAATAATACTATAAATATAAGCTGCAAAATGGGCTTTCCATGCCATTTACAAGAACTTCAGATGGAAAACTAATCCCTATAAAGAGGACTGGGGAAGAGGTTCTAGGTCTGTTCGAGAAGGAAAAAATCAAGTTTGTTGATCTGCACTTTACCGACGTACCGGGCAGGCTTCAGCACACTACAGTTCCAGTACATGTAATTGACAAGGATGCATTTAAAGAAGGCGTACCAAAGTTGGATGGTTCTTCAATCAAGGGATTTACGGGAATTGAAGAGTCTGATATGATGCTCAAACCGGATCCATCAACATTTGCTGTTATCCCATGGTCGACCAAGGAGTCAGAGAGCCATAAGGCAGCGAGGTTGATTTGTGATGTATTCTGGGGTTTTGGCCAAGGTAGGCTTGCAAGAGACCCGAGAGCCATAGCACAGAGGGCAGAGCAGTATGTTAAGGAGTCTGGTTTTGATGAGTCATATTGGGGTCCTGAAATCGAATTCTTCGTCTTCGACAAGGTTACATGGGATGTCCTGACTCCATACAAAGGTCAGTCATACAGCATAGAATCAACTGAAGGTGCGTGGGCTACGATGGGAACCGATTCGAAAGATCCAAAAGGCTCGAAAAGTAGTAACTTCCCGATTAGATTCAAGGAAGGATACTTTCCAGCACCACCCTCAGACACTCTGATGGAATATAGAAGTGAAGTTGTTGCAATTTTCCAAGAGCGCTTTGGAATTGTTAGCGATGCTCACCACCATGAAGTAGCTACTGCTGGCCAGTGTGAAATTGATATGAGATATGATACTCTGACAAATATGGCAGACAATGTTATGACCTTCAAATACATAACAAGAAATGTTGCTCATCAAAGAGGTATGGTTGCGACTACAATGCCGAAGCCAATATTCATGGACAACGCTTCTGGTATGCACACACATCAGAGCTTGTGGAAGGCTGGCAAACCGACATTCTATGATGCAAGTGATAGTTATGCTGAACTGAGTCAAGTAGGAAGGTATTATGGTGGAGGTTTGATGGAACACAGCAGGGCGCTTACATGTATTACAAACCCAACAACCAACTCTTACAGGAGACTTGTACCTGGTTATGAAGCCCCGGTGTATATTGCGTGGAGTAGAAGGAACAGGTCTGCAAATGTCAGAGTTCCAGTTTATGAGAAAGGCCCAGGATCACAAGCAAGAAAGAGGCTTGAATTCAGAACGCCTGACCCATCATGTAATCCATATATTGCATTCGCAGCAATGGTCTGTGCAGGCTTGGATGGAATCAAGAAAAAGACCGATATCGGAAGTCCTGTTGATGAGAACATCTATCACCTCTCCGCTGACAGGAGAAGGCAATTAGGGATTAAAGAACTCCCTGGAAGTTTGAAGGAAGCTGCAGAGGCACTTGCGAGTGACCACGAATTCCTGAAACCTGTGGTACCGAAGGATCTTATAGACATGATTATTGAGAATGCTAGGAAGGAGCATTCAGAGATTAGTATGAGACCTCATCCATACGAATTCCATCTCTATTTCGACGCATAAATAGTAAAAACTGGAGCTAATACTCCAGTCATTCTCATATTTTTGCTACTTTATTTTAGAAGCGGCTTTTACCAAATCTGTCTTTGTAATTATTCCTGAAAGAATTCCTTTTTCGTTTACTACAGGAAGACCACTGATCACATGTTTGGTCATGATTCTAGCAGCGTCAACAATATCAGCATTTTCATTTATTGTAAATGGGTCAGAAGTCATTATGTTCCTAACCATCATTATTGAAAGCATTCTTGACGGTATCAGTTCGCCTTTCATAATTATGGTAAGCCGCTTATCAGGAGATGTCAGAGCCGCTCCAACTGGAACGAGATCTGAGAGAGTTACAATGCCAACAGGTTTCTTATCTTCAATGACTATAAGCCTTGTGAAGCTCCTTTCAGACATCACATTTGCTGCTGCAAATATAGAATAATTCGGTCCTATAGTAATAGGATTTTTGCTCATAAATCGCTTTACAGGAATGTCGCTTTCATCCAGCGTTGAAAGATACCTACATACGTCGCTTTTGGTGACTATGCCGACTGTTCTACCCATTTTATCTACGGCAATTATTGAGCTGATATTCTTAGAAGTCATTATTTGAGATGCTTTTTTCATGCTTTCCTGAGAATCTAAACTGATAGGATTCTTTGTCATAACTGATTTTACACCGATTTTATCGAGAGATTTTCCTGTACCGCTATTCATTAACCCTTTAATCATATCCCTCTGAGTAATGATTCCTATTGGAATGTTTCTGTCATCTATAACTACGAGCCTCTCTATGTTGTTTCTGACCATGAGTTGTTGAGCGTCCAAGAGAGAATCTGCCTCTCTGACCGAAATGACAGTTCTGGTCATTATGTCCTTTAACGTTGGCATCGCTTTGCATCGTGTAAATATGGTTAATAAACAGGTTTGGCGAGAAGCAGAAATTCTTATAGCTGGGCATATTACCGTAATTGGGTTTGAGTACCAGAGTTACAATAGTAAAACTTGGTTGTATAGCCTCCACAGCACTTATCGAGTCTCTACTTGATGAGAGAGCTTCAAGAGAAGACATCGTTGTAAAATCTTTCTCATCAGGCACAAAAATGGACGCTCAAAGTGCTAAGGATCTAGCAGATATTGCTACATCTATTAGGAGTGATTTCTATCTGGTTGTTTCACCTAATGCTTCGCTCAACGAACCCAAATCTCTTGTTAAGAGTCTTTCAAAGAAGGCTGCAACAATAGTTATTTCCGATAACCCAGCTAAAAGAGCTACTGAACAGTTTGAAAAGAATTCTATAGGTTATATCATAATTGAAGCAGATTCTCTGATTGGTGTAAGGAAGGAGTTCTTAGATCCTGTGGAAATGGCTGTTTTCAACAGTGATGTCATCAAGGTTCTTTCGATAACTGGTGCCTTCAGGGCCTTGTATGAGGAAATTGATAGGTTGATAGAATCTGCTAAGAAGAAAACATTCTATATTCCAAAATTAATCATCAATAAAGAAGTTGCTGTAGATAGAGGGCAATTTTCAAATCCATACGCAAAAGCCAAGGCCATGGCAAGTTTTGAGATGGCAAGGCTTGTTGGTGAACTCTCTGCTGAGGGCTCTTATAAGGTCAAAGAGAGGAAAAGATATCTCACGATAGTGGCATCAGCGCATGAACTGATGCGTGTAGCTGCTCTGCTTGCAGACCAAGCGAGGGAGATAGAGAAATCTTCGGATAAAGTTGCTAGACGTGTGCATATGTCTAATGGGAATATACGGACCAAAAAGGGGCTTTTTGATGCCCTTCAGTGAAGCATGTTGACGATTCTTTTGCATTTCGTGCAGAGTTCTGAGTTCTTTGAATCGACATCTGATACAGAGTTTGAGAAGGCCATAACACAGTTTCCCGTGCAGTGTTGCAAACCGTAGACATGGCCTATTTCATGTGTTATTTCTTTGACTATTCTTTCTTTTTCTTTCTGCGTTGGAATTTGATGCTCAACAAGTCTATGCAATGATACAATGCAAATGCGGGCCGTTTGAGATGCAAGGCCGAAGACAAAGTTCATGCCATCAATGAAGATATCTTGATTTGTTATTCCAATGAGTTTCTGTTGATTGTTCTGTTTCTTTAGCATATGTAACATGTAAAGAATTTTTTGTGCGTTGTATTGCTTTCTCTTTTTATCTAATAAATCGTTACTCATTGCAGCCTTGGCTATTAAAAATCCAGCATTGAATTCTTCTAAAGCCTTTTGGAGAATTTCATCCAAACTAGGCATGTTAAGATCGTTGAGTTCAATTACGGTTAATATTTCGTCCAAATTCCTTTCTTATGACTTGAGAGTAATTGCAGTAGTATTTGAATCATGATTAGTTAGATTCTGTTAAGTCTTTAGGACATAGCTATCCTTGTTAGAAGTTTGGACATGGAAAGTAATGTTATGTTAATTTATCGGATCTTATTAACCGCCTCTCGCAGAAAATAATAGCGTCATCCTACCAAATGAAGTCTTTTCTTTGCAGCTTTGCTGCGCTCTAGAGCAGGACCATGCATTGGAGCGATGAGATCGATCTTAAGTTTCCTTACCGCCTGAAAGGGTCTAGATCTCTTATTTTCATCTGGAATGTTAAACCAATCCTTTTTGATGTTTAGAATTTCTTGGTCAATATCTGCTCCGACAATTGGTTCAGGAGCCTCTCCCCATCTCATGCACAAGTCACCACTGAATAGAATGCTGTTGGTTTCTTCATAAGCTACCAGACCATCCCACAAATGTACGTTAGAAGGGAATCCGAGGAACCTAAGCGCCTTTGAGCCCAAAACTAGTCGGTCTCCATGCTTTACCACATATGGCTTACATTTGTACCCAAATCCCACAATATTCAGCTCTGTAGCTGGCGTTGCCACCGGTTGCAGCCCATTCCCGATTTCCAAGAAACGATGCAACGCACCACATTCATCAGCCTCAAAATGGGAAATGACTATGAACTTTAGGCGCTTAGGGTCAAGTACTTCTCGAATTTTGCCAGTTACACCTTCAAACAGTTCCGCCATCCCAGTATGTATCAAAGTAGGGGATTCATCTACTATCAAGAATTGATTGAAGGTTAGCCCAAAGGGTGAGTCCTCAATGAAGGTTTTTGGAGGCTCAGGCAAGTCTGGGTGAAGTGCAATCGGTGAATCTGCTGGGAATGCAACAAAAGTGCTTATTCGGTAGACACCGTCTTTTATTTCGTCCAGTCGAATATCAGGAGTTGCCAAGGAAATATCACTAAAGTTTGGATAGAGGTGTATGGAAGTTTATAATGCTTGTCGTAGGCCTTCATTGAGCTTTCCTAGAAAGCAAATAGGGGCATAGGGTTGGATATTAAAATCTCTATCCAGCAACAAGAGGCTAAAACACTACTTGCGATTGATTCTAGCTATGTCCAAACTTTTAACAAGGATAGCTATGTCCTAAAGACTTAACAGAACCAAAATAAGGAATGTTTATTCAATGGTGTTAGAAATGTAAAAACGATACACATTGGAATCTAATGTGGTAGTCGAGCAGAAGGCTATCCAAAAGGGTAAATCAACTTATCTAGAGTTTGCTTTCTTCAAGGTCTCTAGAGAATGGAGAATGCTAAATCAGAAGGAGAAAGAATCTTCTGCAAAAGAGTTTCTATCTATGATTCAGAGACATTCTGATAAAGTTTCAATTAAGAGTTATTCCACTATTGGTCTTAGAAGAGATGTGGATTTTCTGCTTTGGATGACTGCGGATAGTGTAGACGCGTTCCAAGATATGGTTGCGGATTTGTTGAAAACCAGATTTGGAAAATATCTTGATATGTCGTATTCTTGGGTGGCCATGACTAGACCTTCAACTTATACAAAGCAACATATAACTGCGTTTGAGTCTGGTTTAGACCCTCTAAAATACCTAATTGTATATCCATTCGTAAAAAGTCGTGAATGGTATTTGTTACCTTATCAGAATAGAAAGAAAATGATGGAAGAGCATGGAAAGATTGGTAGACAGTATCCCAATGTGAGGTTAAATACAACATATTCTTTCGGTTTGGACGATCAGGATTTCATGCTCGCGTTCGAAGTTGATGATCTTTCTGAATTCCAAGATCTCATAATGAAACTTCGTGAATCGGAAGTTAGTAGGTATGTTGTAAGAGATACTCCAATGATTGTTGGTATTGTGAAGGGTTTGAACGAAATACTATCTAGTCTTGGAGCGTGGTGATGTGAAATATAGAAGGCTTGGCAATAGTTCACTAGAAGTTTCTGAAATTGGTTTTGGAGCTTGGAGCATAGGTACGAATTGGTGGGGTCAGGTTTCAGAAGAAACCTCTGAAAGGATGCTAAAACGGGCCTTTTCGCTTGGAATAAACTTCTTCGATACTGCAGATACATATGGTGACGGTCAGAGTGAACGTTTTATCGCCAAAGTTTTGAAGCAGAAGAGGGACAAAGTAGTTCTTTCAACAAAGTTTGGCTACGATATATATACAAAACATAGCAGAAAGGGACATGAAGAACGTAAGCAGAATTTTACTCCAGAATTTATTAGATTTGCGCTTCAAAAGAGCCTTGAGAGGTTAGGAACTGATTATGTTGATTTGTATCAGCTTCATAACCCGAGAATGGAAACAATAACCGATGTCCGTGTCTGGAAGACTTTAGAGGATTTAAAGAATGAAGGGAAGATTCGATATTACGGGGTAGCGCTTGGTCCTGCCATTGGATGGCTAAATGAAGGAACAGCCGCAATGAAGACCACCAATAGTGTGTCCTTGCAGACAGTTTACAACATGTTGGAGCAGGAACCTGGGAGAGAATTCTTCAAACTTGCTAGAGAAAGAGGTATTGGTGTTCTTGTCAGAGTGCCTCATGCTTCAGGGTTGCTTGATGGAAGATTTTCTCCAACTACTCATTTTGACAGCAACGACCATCGAAGTTTCAGAATGCGCGAATGGTTATTGGGAGGTTATGAAAAGTTGGATGAATTAAAATTTCTTACAGAGGGTAAAAGTAGAACTCTGGCTCAGATTGCAATCAAGTTCGCTTTATCTGAAAAGAGTGTTTCTTCAGTATTACCAACAATCACAAATCTGTCAGATCTTGAGGAGTACGCTAAATCATCTGATATAGAGGATTTAGATGTTGGTGAAATAAATAAGATCAATGATTTCTATGAAAATACCTTCAAGGTAAGCGTTCCTAGTTTAATTAAACAGTGATTTGAATGACGGTAGTAGAATTACAGGATTTAGATTCAGTTGATAAGAAACTGTTAAACCTATTACAGTGGGACTTTCCTCTTGATGTAAGGCCTTTTCACATATTAGCAGAGAGGGTAGGTGTCTCTGAACAAAATGTGATAACAAGAATTCATAAAATGAAACAGTCTGGTATAATTAGGCAGATAAGCGCTATTTTTGACACAAGAATGCTTGGTTACAAAAGTTCTCTTGTAGCTATGCAGATTGACGAAAACGCTATTGATAAAGTTGCCATGAAAATAAGTGAACATCGCGGTGTTTCGCATAATTACAAAAGGGATCATCAATTCAACCTTTGGTTCACTTTAGCCGTACCTCCTAACGCTAGTTTGGAAGATGAGGTTGCAAGGCTGGCTAAAATTGATGGTGTGAGAAAGTATAGATTGCTTCCTACCAAAAAACTCTTTAAAATTGGCGTTAAACTTGATATGGAGAATCCAGATACCAAGAATCCAGCTCCAAATGAGAATATTAGGAAGAAAGATATTGAAAGGAGACCCATATCCAATGATGATATAGAAAAAATTATTGAGTTGCAGAAAGACATTGAATTGGTGTCAAGGCCTTTCTTGAATATGTCAAAACGGTTAGCTATGACAGAAGAGCAGGTAATTAATCATGTAATGATGTTTGAAGAAATTGGTATTATGCGAAGGTTTGCTGCCATACTAAGACATCAAAAAGCAGGGTTTGTGGCAAATGGTATGGTAACATGGAAGGTTCCTCCAGAGAGAATACAGGAAGTTGCTAACGTTGCAATCTCGTTCTCGCAAGTAAGTCATTGTTATGAGAGGCCTGTGTATGAAGACTGGCCTTATAACCTCTTTTCAATGGTACATGCGCGCAGTAAGGAGGCTTGTGAAAGAATAGCCTTGGAGATATCAAAAAGGACAGGAATAATGGATTATGTAATATTATATAGCACTAAAGAGTACAAGAAGGACAGAGTCAAATATTTCGTGTGAAACGTGAGGTTTTTGCAGTGCTTATAGATCTCTATCTCAACGGCAAGCAAGTCGTCGTATTTGGAGGAGGGGGTGAGGCTGAGTTGAAGATTGTTAAAGCACTTGATGGTGGCGCTAAGATTACAGTAGTTAGCAAATATTTCACACAGGGGATAATGCGACTTGCTGACGCCGGTAAAGTTAGGGTTATTGAATATGATTTGAAGGATGGTTATTCTGCTTTAAAGAAACAGATAGGAAAGCCATATGTGGTTTTCCTAGCTACGGACGATTTTAAACTGAATCAGAGAGGTGTGAAATTTGCGAAGGGTTTAGGTGCTATTGTATGTGTTGTCGATACTCCTGAATTATGTGACTTCACCATGCCCGCTATAGCTAAGATCGGTGATATAAGAATCGGAATTTCGACAGGAGGTAGAAGTCCAATAGTTGCGAAATTGATCAGACAACGTATAGAAGGTTTGATTACTGATGAGGATTTGGTTCAATTGGAGTTGCAAGAATACGCGAGAAGAAAGATAAGGTCTAGGATGAATGCATTCCCATTAAGAAAGAAATTTCTATGGAAAATAATTGAAGATGATGAAATTCAAAATCTAGTAAAAGCAAGGAAATTAGAGCAGGCGAAGTTACTTGTAGACCGAAGAGTTGGATAAGGCGTTTACTTTGTCAATAATTAATTTACGTGTCACACACAAAAAGGTAACGATTCCAATACTTGAAGCGGTTAGATTGAAAGGGGATTCGATATCTTCTATTGCTCAGGAAACTATTATTATTCAAACTTGCAATAGAGTTGAGATTTATGTTGCAGTTAATGAAGAACAAAAAGAAAAAACCCAGCGTTTGTTAATACAAGCTTGGAAAAAAAGGTCCAAGAAACGTGTTTTAAATAATATTGGAAAGGATTTTGAGGATTTTTTGGAAATAGATTATGATGCAGACGCGATAAGACATCTTTTCAGGCTAGTTGCAGGTCTTGAATCAATGATTGTTGGTGAAGATCAAATACTCGGTCAAGTTAGAAATTCCTTAGTTCAAGTGAGACTTTCTAAAAACATAGGCCCAGTGCTTTCGCTGATATTTGATAGAGCTATAAAGCTAGGAGCAAAAGTTAGGACTGAAACTAAGATTAACAAGAATGCTGTTTCGATAGGCTCGATTGCAGTAAATCTTGCTGAAAATGTTCTAGGAGATTTGAAGAACAAATCTTCGTTGTTAATAGGTGCTGGGGAGGTTGGTTTACTTGTAGCAAAGTCTTTAGTATCTAAAGCTCAGAGTACGATGTTTGTTACGAGTAGATCTTTGAACAGAGCTAGATCACTTACTAGTGTTGTTGGTGGAAAAGCATTAAAATTTGATGATGCGTTAAAGAAACTTGATAGCGTTGATTTTGTTGTTCTGGCTACCTCTGCACCATACCACATTCTAACAAAACAGCGAATTGAACAAGTAAATGGAAAAAGAAATGGAAAATTGTTATTTGTTTTAGATCTCTCGAATCCGAGAAATGTTGAGGAGTCAGTTGCTGATTTACCCAATGTAAAATTAATGACCATAGATAGTATCAGAGATGAAATCGATCACAATTTAGCTGCACGTGTTAATGAAATCAAGCATGTTGAAAAAAGAATTGAAAATGAGTTAGTAAAGGTGTTTGCTACGTTAAGAAGAGAGCATGTGAAACCTGTTATAGCCTCGTTCTACAAGCATGCTGAATCTATTAGAGTTCGTGAATTGAATAGGGCTTTGCAGTTACTTGGTGACGTAGATTTCGGAACGTTACGTATCATTAATGATTTGAGTCTTGCTTTAGTAGAAGGAATTCTAAATGAACCTGTTTCGAATCTCCGTAAGGTTGCTGAAAATTATGATATGAAATTGGCCGAACTAATCGAGATTTAAGGCAAAGTGAGAGTGTTGAGCTTCCCGAAGGTAAGGATGAGAAGGCTCAGAAAAAATTCTGCTGTGAGAAGGTTATTGGGCGGAACTTCGTTAAGTGTATCCAATTTTGTTTATCCAATATTTGTGGATGAAAATATTATTAATAAGCAGCCAATAAAATCTATGCCTTCTCAATACAGGTATTCACTAAAGACGCTTGTTCATGAAGTTAAGGAGATTGTTTCTTTAGGTATTCCCGCTGTAATTCTGTTTGGGATACCTAAAGTTAAGAATGATACTGGATCTGTGGCGTATGCAAGAAATGGCATCATTCAGAAGGCTGTGAGACTACTGAAATCGAATTTTGGTAATACCCTTGCGGTGATTACAGATGTTTGTCTATGTGAGTATACGACACATGGTCATTGTGGTATATTAAAGGAGAATGATGTTGCAAATGATGAGACCCTTAATGCGCTTGTAAAAATTGCGGTTAGCCATGTGGAGGCTGGTGCAGATATCGTTGCACCATCAAGCATGATGGATGGGCAGGTTTCTAGAATAAGAGATGGTTTGGATAAAGATGGTTTCTCGGATGTTTCTATTCTTGCCTATTCTGCAAAATTTGCGTCGTCCTTTTACAGACCTTTCAGGGAAGCGGTTGATTCGAAACCTGCGTTTGGTGATAGAAAAAGCTACCAGATGAGTTATACTAATGCACAGGAATCATTAAGAGAGGTTGAACTCGATATTACTGAAGGGGCTGATATAGTTATGGTAAAGCCTGCACTTGTTTACCTTGATGTAATAAAGGTAGTGAAAGGTAAGTTTTCTATTCCTCTAGCAGCCTATAATGTCAGTGGAGAGTATTCTATGATAAAAAATGCATCCAGAATTGGTCTGATTGACGAAAAAGAGGCTGTGTTAGAGATATTGACGGCGATTAAACGTGCTGGAGCAGACATAATTGTAACATACCATGCAAAAGATGTAGCTAAATGGTTGAATGAAGGTATTTGAATTCAGAAAAGCTCTACAAGAAAGCTCTAAAACTGTTTCCTGGTGGTGTCAATAGCCCTGTGCGGGTTTTCCCTCCTTACCCGTTTTTCACGAAAAATGGGAAAGGTTCGAAACTAACTAGTGTTGACGGTCGTAAATACATAGATTATTGTATGTCGTATGGAGCTTTGTTGTTTGGTCACGCTTATCCTCCGATAATAAATGCTATAAAAAAATCTGTTAGGTATGGAACGATCTTTGGTACGCCGTCAGAGAAAGAAATTGAACTTGCTGAGTTGATAATTGGTAGTATTCCTTCGATTGAGATGGTCAGGTTTGTGAATACTGGTGCTGAAGCAACTATGCACTCAATAAGACTTGCTAGGGGGTTTACTAATAGAAGTAAGATTGTAAAATTTGAAGGTTGTTATCATGGTGCGCATGATTCTGTACTTGTAAAAGCCGGTTCCGGTGCTACGAGTTTTGGTGTTCCAGACTCTCTTGGTGTCACAAATGATGTTGCAGAAAACACCATTGTACTTCCCTATAATAATTCCGAGAAATTTGAGAGTGTTATTGAAGAGAAACATGGTGAAATTGCCGCAGTTATCGTCGAACCTGTAATTGGGAATGCTGGGCTTATCATACCTAAAGACGATTTTTTGCAGAAATTGAGGAGTATGACAAGACGATATGGAATCGTCTTAATTTTTGATGAAGTTATTACTGGTTTTAGGTTGGGCTTGGGCGGAGCGCAGGAATATTTCGGAGTGAAGGCAGATCTTGTTACGTATGGGAAGGTGATTGGAGGAGGGTTGCCATTTGCATTTTTTGGAGGAAACAGAGAAATTATGGAAATGTTAGCTCCAGAGGGTAAGGTCTATCAAGCCGGAACTTATAGTGGAAATCCATTATGTGTATCTGTAGCTCTAGTTGTGTTAAATGAGTTAAAAAGAAATCACACTCGAGTATATTCTAAGATTAATGGGAGTTGTAAGAGTTTGAGCGGAGCGTTAAATGATATTATTAGGGATAGGAAGGTGGAGGCCAAGGTGTATTCTATAGCATCAATGTTTCAGATCTTCTTTACTCGAAATAATGTTATTGATTATGTTTCGGCTTTAACATCTAACATTACTCTGTTTCGCAGGTACTTTGCAGGTATTTTGCACGCTGGTATATTTGTTCCTCCCTCACAATTTGAGACTTGTTTTATTTCTACTACACATACAGAAGATGATATTGATAAAACTGTGAATGTTATTGATTTGACGATGTCGAAATTATGATTGTTAAAATCGGAACTAGAGGGAGTAGGCTTTCTCTTATTCAAACAGATTCTGTCATAGACATGCTCAGAAGAATTGGTTCTGATTTGGAATTCCAGAAAGTTATCATGAAGACTGCCGGAGATGTGTTCAGGGAAAAGTCTCTTTATTCGTTTGGTGCTAAGGGTATATTTGAAAGAGAAATTAATCTAGCAGTAATTGAAGGTAGAGTGGATTTTGCAGTCCATAGCCTTAAAGACCTACCTTCAGAAGAGTATGATGAATTAGGTTTAGCTGCAATTCCAAAAAGAGAAAGTCCCAACGATGTGCTAATTTCGAATAGTCGCAAGACGTTTACCGAACTCAAAGCAAATAATATTGTGGGAACTAGCAGCGTTAGAAGAATGATGCAGATTAAACTTCACAGGCCTGATTTGAGGGTTGTTAGGCTTAGAGGGAATGTTGAGACAAGACTCCGTAAAGCTGCAAATGGGGAATTTGATGCTGTTGTTCTTGCTGAAGCAGGTGTGAAGAGGTTAGGATTACAGGACAAAGTTTCCGAGAGACTCCCTTTGAATATGTTCGTACCAGCACCCGGGCAAGGTGCGTTAGTTGCAGTAGCTAGGAAAGACGATGATAAAATGTTGAGATTACTATCGAAGATAGATGATAGGGAATCAAGAAATGAATGTGTTGTAGAAAGGATTGTGGCTTCAAAACTGAGTGGAGGTTGCCAAGTACCAATGGGTATTATTGCTCATCAGACAGGTAATAGTTTATCGGCTTATTCTGCTTTATATTCGATAGACGGTCGAAAGAAAATAGCTTGTAATATTGAAGGAAAATCGGATAACGCTTCCGATGTTGCTGAAAGGCTTGCAAATAAATTACTCGAATTTGGAGCGTCTGGTATTATAGATGAATGGCGTAAAACAAAAGTTAATTGGTAAGGTTTACTTGGTTGGTGCAGGACCAGGAGACCCAGGACTTTTAACACTCAAAGGCTTAGAAGTTCTAAAAAAAGCTGATGTTGTTATATACGATAGACTTGTTAGTAGTGAAGTTATTAGCTTAATTCCAAAAAAATCCAAAAAAATCTATTCTGGTAAAGGAGCTGGTGATGCTGAAAAACTTCAGCGGCGAATAAACCGCATTATGGTTGAGGAAGCAAAAACTGGTAAAGATGTTGTTCGATTAAAAGGTGGAGATCCGTTTGTATTTGGTCGAGGCGGAGAGGAAACCCAATATCTTAAGAAACGCGGCGTTGTATTCGAAGTGGTACCGGGGATTACTTCTGCTTTTGCAGCACCAGCTTACGCTGGTATACCAGTTACTCATAGAAACTTTGCATCATCTGTAGCTGTAATTACTGGAACTGAAGGGATCGATGGAAGAACTAGTGTCAATTGGAGAAAGATTGGTTCTTCTATTGATACGATTGTTGTATTAATGGGTGTGTCTAATCTTCAGAAAATAATCAGATATATTTCCAGTTCTGGTAAAAGTCTCAGGACAGATGTAGCAATAATAGAATGGGGGACTACTAGAAGGCAAAGAGTGGTTTCAGGGACTCTGAGTAATATTATAGAGAAGGCAAGGAAGTCAAATGTTAAAGCTCCTGCAGTGATTATTGTAGGGAAGGTTGTTTCATTGGGAAGAGAGCTGGCATGGTTCAAGCCGAAAAACCGTTGAGTGGTAAAAGAATCCTAATTACGCGTCCAAGGAAACAGTCTAAAGAGATTTCTAATGAAATTAAGCTGTTTGGTGGGATACCCGTACTTCTTCCATTAATCAAAATTAGGACGTTATTTGATGAAAATGAATTCAATAAATTCCTCGCCTATCTTTCTGAGAGTGAAATAGATTATGTGGTTTTTATGAGCGTTAATAGTGTTAAATCTCTTCTTTCAAATGCAAGAAAATTTGCCAAAGTTTCGGTTTTGGTCAAAGCATTAAGGAAGTCTCTCATTGTCGCTGTTGGTGAAAGAACCGCTACGTACCTGGGACGTGTAAACATTCATGTTGATATTATTCCGAAAAAATTTAGTTCTGAAGGAGTTGTTAGGGAGCTTTTAAATAGGAATGTTCGGAATAAGATAATTTACATTCCTAAAACCAATTCTTCAAATAATCACATCAAGAAACAATTAGAAAAATCTGGTGCTATTATACATGAGTATTACGTGTATGAAACAGTAATTCCAAAGAGTTTGCCTTTGTTACAAGATGTTGTTAAACAGCTTTTAGAGCGTAAAATTTGGGCTATAACATTTATGAGTCCTTCCACAGTAAGGAGTTTTTTGGGTTTAGCAGGTCGTTTATTAAACAGACGAAATTTAATTTCTAGTCTTAACCAAATTGTAATTGCCGCTATTGGTTCGACAACTAAAAATGAACTTGAGGGGGAGGGTATATTAGTTGATGTGGTTCCTGCAAAACATACTTCACATGAATTGGTTTTGGGTTTAGTGAAATATGCTATTTACTCCAAGAAACCTGTCAAATCTGATTGAACGGGTTCTGTTTTAAAAAGCATTTTCAAGTTATTAGCTATGATTTCTAATCTAGTTTTAGTTTGCTGATCTACGTTGAATTCATTGCACAGTTTCATAGCCAGTTTAAAGTATTTTTCTACTATGCCTTTAGTGACAGTAGCGTGTAGTTTCCCCCCGCATTGAAGACAGTCTCCTCTGATAGGTAAACGTCTATATTGATAGCCGCATGAATTACATCTGAAAGTTTGAGACGTGTAGGCGTTTATGTTTCCGATGATATCTGGTATGAGATGTGTTTGTAATACAGATGTTACGACATCGTTCGGATTAACGGCGGCTATTCTTTTAGCAAGCTGGATTTGGTTTTCAAGTTTTTCTATTAATGTTGTTTTTGATAAATAATTGTTGTTGGCAGGACCGGATGATATGTTTGAAGTCGGATGTGTGTACCCAAAATTGTAGAATTGTTCTTTTGTATTGGTTTTATTTTTAATTGAGTTAATTTTAGATGGTAACGCTTCTGTTTTGGTTAATTCATAAAAATCAAATGGATATCTCATTAATGTATCTAAATCATGTATTCGTTTTTGTGTTTCACTAGGAATTACAATAGATTGTATTAGTAATGGAGTATCAATTAATCCTCCAATTTGAGCTGGTAAGTAATCTCTGGAGAAATTTAATAGGGCATCCAAAAGTAATATTAATGAATCTGAATCACCACTACAATCTCTTCTCTTTGCTGAATGCCAGAATGGATGTGCAAAACAGACGTGAGATTTTGTGAAACCGATTATTCGTCCTACTATACCTACTGATGTTTGTGGTGCTAATCCTATTACTAAATGTCCGATTATATCCCTTTTTGTTTTTAGTTTGTAGAATGGTTTTTGTTCATATACATAGATAAATAGATCGTCGATAAAATTAGCTACTTTGAAGAGGAACTCGGTGGCTTCGTCTGAAATTACTATGTCCTGCATTAAAAGTTCGAATGTTTGAGTCTTATCTATGAGAGGCTTTCCATTAATATCGTCTTTGTATCCAAGTTCCTGCAAAGTTTCAATGCTAACATTGATCATTTCTGGTGTACAATGCGTTAAAGGTGCGTTAGTGGTATCTAGTCTGCTTGTTCCATCTTTGTATACGAATAGACCGTATTTTGTGCGTAACAGTCCTTTTTCTAGAGGTTCGGGTGATCGTGTTGAATTTATTAGACTTTGAATGCCTTTCATAGGTGTATTAGGTCTGTAATGGACTTTCCGTATAGCTTCATTGAGTTTTTGTGCTAGAGGAAATACTTTTTCTGAATATGGATATCCTGCAATTTTGCAGGTAGGGCATATTTCAGCTTCTATTAGTTTTTTGCATCTCAGACAACTTAGATTTACTTTTGTTTCTGAACCACATTGAGAACATCTTGCAGAGTAAACTTCGGACTTGCAATTTACACAGAATAGGTTTACCAATTCCGCTGTGATATATTCTGTTTTTAATGTGATGTCACGATTCGTTTCTTTTGCATTACCTGTTGGAAAGATGATATTGATTGGGGGTTTTGTTTTTCTGGCTGTGGTTCTTTCATATTTACCAACTCTTACTCCTATAAAAATTGATGTTTTGTTTCTTATTGGAAACCCAGCCAGATGTGTGATAAAATCACATGTGTTGGTCCATTCCGTTGGCAGTTGTATTTTTTTGTCTAAAGCTAAAACCAATCTGAGGACTTTTGCAGTTTCATTGCTAATAATGATTGAATTTGAATCGAATAAATGCGGTATTCCTGTTTTCTCTAGAATAGTTTTAATATCATTAATATGCTCGTTTATTACTAGTGTGTTATCTTGAATCTTGAGGTTTTTCCTTAGAACTAAAATATCTGATGGTGTTACTAAGTCCCAATAGAATGTATATTTTGGGTGTAATCCTATATTCAGAGTCTTCGCTAGAAAAACAGCTTCCTCGAATGTTGGAATTATGTGAAAAGGATCTTTTTCTAATTCGTTTAAACGCTGAATAGGAATGGGAAATGAATTGGGGTTCAGGTTTTCTGTTTTAAGTCGTAATTCTTCAACCCATAATTCTTCGACGTAGCCTGATGGAGATAGTTTAGTGTTTTTTTCTAGAAAATCTCCGAAACTAATCAATATGTCTCCTAAAAATAGTATTTGTTCGATGTTTTTTTTGTAATTTTGTAATTGATCAACGGTTGTAATTTCTATAACAGAACCATTTTTTAGTCGAATTATTGGTCCATTAATTGAATCAACGAAGCCTGTAGTTGCGTTTTCTCGTGGGGTATCGATTTTAATTTGAGTGCCAACCACTATTGGATAATCTAATAGTTCTGCTGTTATTGGATTAATTCCAACAGTGGATATGCCAGTATTAAAAGACCTTCCGTATCTTAGGCGGAAACCACCTATACGTTTAGACTTAGATAATATTGGCCTGCCTGAAATAATATCACTAAAACTGGTGTTAGTTTTATCTTCATCACTGATATTCGATTTACCGCCCTCAAGTTCCGCTAGCCAGTTCCAATCGGTAATTCCTAGATCATTCAGTAGTTTGTTGAGTTTTTTTGCTCTACCAATTATTCCGTCGTTCAGAACTCTTAATGCGCCTCCTCTTATGCGATCAGTTTCGATTCGTTTCATTGCCCTGTGCGTTACAACTTCGATTTGACTTGTGTCTACGCCATCAATTTGAACTGGGATGTGCGAGATTGTTTTTCTTATATCATTATCGCTGACATGAAATTGCAAATCAGTGAAATTCTTTTCATAAATTCTAAGTTCTTCTATCATCCTTCCTACTTCATCCTGACCCCAAGCGTTTGCTCGGTAGTTGTCCAGACCAATGGTTTTCCTTACTCTATCTGCTATTACTAAGGAGAACGCTGCGTGTATACTTCCTATAATTCGAATAGGGGCAGCGAATGAAACCGCTACGTATTTACTGCTATCTTCGTTTGCCTTTATTTTTACACTGGATATTCCTTGTAGTGGGGCAATAGTTAGTCCTTCAGTAATTATGGCTAAACCCACTCGTACTGAAAGATCTAATATCTGATTTGGTTGTAGGAATCCAAATTTACCTGTTGCTATTTCGTCAGCTATTATTATAGCGGTTTGTTCTGGTGTGTATTTATCTAATAATTCTCGTAGTCTTTCCGCTATTGGAGTCTTGAGCATTCTGTCTATGCGTTCGGCCATGTCTAATGTTAATTCTGATTCAGGTGTTAGTGTAGAGTCCTTTCCTTGGTTTCTGCATGTATTTGCTAAAGAGTATATTACATCTAGTGTTTTGAGTATTTTGAGATTATAGGAATTTTGAATTTCGTTAGATGTAATACGTTTCGCTAAGATTGATAAATATGCGTCTGTTATTGACAAGTGATTCATTGTTGTATTGCTTTTATTATAGATGTTAGTTGTACGGAAGACTCTTTTTCTAGCATGGTTCCGATGACAATTGCGTCGGCTCCTGCTTTTGTAATAGATTTTGCTGTATTTGCGTCTCTTATTCCTCCTCCCACGATCAAGAAACCATTATAAACTTGCTTTGTTGCGCGGATTATTTCTGGTGATATGTGTGATACAGCTCCAGATCCCGCTTCTAAATATACAAATCTCATACCCATATACTGAGCAGCCAGAGAATACATTGCAGTGATTTGTGGTTTATCGGGTGGAAGGCCGCGCGCCCTGCCTATAAATCCTGTTGTTCCTCCATCTCCAATTATAATATATCCGGTGGGAATTGCCTCTAAATTATATTTTTTTACTGCTAGCGAACCCAAAACTTGAGCTTGTGTTATGAAATATGGGTTATCTGAATTTAGAAGTGATGTAAATAAAATAGCGTCAGCAAATTGTGATATACCCGTGATGTTACCCGGAAACAGTATCACCGGTATCTTTGTTATTCTCTTTAAGGTTTTTATAATGTTGTCTAGTTCAGTTTGATCAACTATTGTAGAACCACCAACTAATATTGCACTAGCATGGTTTCGTTCTGCTAGTTTTGCCATAGTAATGGTCTTCTTTTGATTGAGATTTTCTGAATCAATTAAAGCAAACCATATGGTTCCTTTTTTCCTATCTACCAATAATTTTTTTTCGATTGAACCAATTTTCAGAAGGATACACCACTTCGCATAAAACGGTCAACAAATTCGTTATAAACATCAACTGGTTCTTTTTTGGTTGTTAGATCGTACTGGAGGCTTAGGTTACAGCTGCCGCAAGCGATTTTTACTGTATCCTCTTCGGTGGAAATCACTCTGACAGAGATCATTCCGCATCTAGGACATCCGAATACTTTAGGCAATGTTTTTCGTATAGTTCTAATCACTCTTCTTTTCCTACGGCCCATAAGAACCCTTTATGTAAGGGAGATAAAACACTTGCTGGGAGTTATTTTATAATAATTTGTGTTTTGTGTGTTTGAATGTGAACAAATATGTGATTTTCTGACTAGATCTTTATGATCTGATTTTGTATACTGACCGAAAATATTATACAAATATGTATAATGGTATGATTATGTTAAAAAAATTCATTGAGCATGATAAGTTGTTATTGCTGTTGCTGAAAAGATCAAACTTCACTAATGTTCAGTTAGATACATTAATCAGTTATATTACAACTCGTCGTTCTAATGGTACATTGGAACAAATGTTAAATAATAAAGATGGCCCGAAAGTTACGAAAGGGTCTTTCCTACGGACGTTAGACCAAGCGAGAGGTAATATCAGATCCTCGATTTACTCGATCTTTTTGTTGGGTTATCTAGGAGTAGTGGATCTTGATTCTATGAGCGGGTTTACTAGGATTTTACAGATGTTTGAAGAGTTGAAGAGCGTTGGCCAAATTAGTGATCCTATGCGGGTTATTGTTTTGATTGATAGGTTATGTGACAGGTTATCTATTTTGTGATATTATTTATATTTGTGATGTTTCTAGGTGATGTGATGTTAGTGGATTATATTTTAGTGTTCGAGAGTGTATTAGTTATTGTATCACTTTATCTTTTATTCAGGTACGGATTAGTTGCACGTAAGATTATCTCTGAACAACGTGATGTTGGTGATATTGTAAGGACTATTATGGGTTCTTTTGATAAGAAACTCGATCGTTACAATGAATGGATCGTAGATTTGCTATATAGAATTGATTTGCTAGAAGCCGCTAATGTTGGTGATTCTCGCATACATGGAACTGTTGAAAGTAATATCAAATCAACTAATAAGAATCGACCTGTTATAGATGATATTACGGCTACTGAATTGAATGTGTTAAATTTGCTGTTAAATGGTTCTATGAATTCAAAAGAGGTTCAAAAAGTTCTAGGTAAATCTAGAGAACATGTAGCAAGAATTATGAAAGATGTGTTTGAGGTAGGGTATGTAATCAGAGATGAAAGCAAAAGGCCATTTGTGTATAAGTTAACCGAGTTGGGTAAATCAAAAGTCACTGTTGTAAATGAATCTTAAGTTTCTTATACACCCAAGTGTTACCAATACGTTCTCTTTTCAAATGTCCTTTTTCGAGTAATCTTGTCAGGTATGTTGATACTGTACTCGGTTTAATTGGGTTATTGTACTCGTCTTCAAATGCTTCTAAAACATCGTTGGATGTAAAACTTCCTAGAGGGTATTTATCTTCTATAAGTTTTAGTGTTTTATTGAATGTGGTATCCAAATTAAATATTCCAATGTTTGATGTAGAAGTATCTAACTCTTCAATAACTGACATTATTTTATTTACTTTGTCCTTTGATGGTTTGCCCTCTAATGAGATGGTGTATTTACTTCCTTCATCGTCTCTGAATTCGATTTTTATTTTACGGTTAGGCATTAACTAACGTAACTGTGGTTATGGTTTGTTAGTTGTGTATAAGTTGTAATGGTGTGAATTAGTGAACAAAGATGTAAATTGAATTAGCGATTTAGGGTGTTTTACTATGATGTGAATTGAGTGAATTATGTTTGTTAACTATTGCTTTCCAGTGGAAATAAAGGGGTGTTGGTGTATAGTTAACTGTTGTTAATGGTAATTTTTGGTCTGCAGTGGAAACAAAGGGGTAAAATTGGGCTCTTCTATTGTTGCTTTATCATGTAGTTCACAGTGTTGTGAATAGCCACGGGCCAGTTTTCCACTAGAAAACCCATTGAACCTAAACCCTGTTTATACTTAATAAAGTTTGATTACTTAGTCGCACATAATTTATATTAGTAATGATTAACTTTCATTACTTAAACAAGAGCAGAGCTAAATTACATTCATTAATATTTAGTTACAACAACCTAAATAACCTCCAGTGGAAACATGGCCTCTGGCTGTCATGACAAAATAATATGGAGGTAAAAGAACATCCCTACAGAACCCAACGATCCAGTAACCGACATATTCAATCGCGCTTTATTAGGGAAAACCATATTTAAGAACAAAAACATACTCCGATTCGACTATATTCCACCAAACCTCCCATTTAGGGAAAAACAGATAACCGATATAGCAGGAATTCTATCACCAGTACTTCACGATTCAAAATGCTCCAACTTATTGCTTTATGGTAAAACAGGTACTGGAAAAACAGCTACAGCCAAACATGTCCTCCATAAATTCCAAATTACAGCCAAAACTCATAACAAAAAAACCGCTATCGCATACTCAAACGCTCGATTGGCTGGAAGTGAGTATAGAATCCTTGTTGATTTAGCGCAATCACTTGATCTAAAAATACCATTCACTGGTCTTCCATTAAGCGAAGTACTTAACAGAATACTTAACAAAATATCTGAAGAAAACCTTATGGTAATATTCATTATTGACGAAATTGACTATCTTACCAAACATTCATCTGACGATATACTATATTCTCTGACAAGAAGTAGCGAACATCTTAGTAATGGATTCTTATCATTAATCGGTATATCAAATGACTTACAATTCAAGGAATTCTTAGATCCTAGAGTATTAAGCAGTTTAAGTGAAGAGGAAATAGTGTTTCCACCGTACACGGTAGAACAGCTTAGAGAAATTTTAACGGAAAGAGCAAAAAACGCTTTCATGGAAAACACAATAACAAATGGCTCAATAAATTTATGTGCCGCTTTAGCAGGAACTGAGCATGGTGATGCAAGAAGAGCTGTTGACCTGTTACGTGTTACTGGAGAAATTGCAGAAAGAGATGGAGCTAAACAAGTTGAAGAGAAACATGTTCGATTAGCAATAAAAAAGGTTGATCAAGATAGAATGACGGAGGCTATAAGATTACTTCCACTCCATGAAAAATTGACCTTACTCAGCATTTCTCTTCTAAAGGAAATAAACTCCACCGGTGAAGTTTATTCTAAGTACCTAAACCTCTGCAAGAATGTAAGTGTAGAACCACTAACACAAAGACGTATTAGTGGTTTATTAAACGAGCTTGACCTACTAGGTTTGATATCAGCAAATATCATCAATAAAGGTAGGTATGGACGAACCAAAAAAATCTCTAGTTTAGTTCCTCATGAGACTATAACTAATATTATTTCAGAGGACTCATCACTAAGCGGCTTAACTAAAACACCCTAAACGAGGAAATTTTTCATCATAACTTCAAAATTAGATAAATTCAACACCGGGACTATGCCTGGGGTAGGATCAATACCCATAGTTTCTTGATATGCCGTTTGCGACTGCCAAGTACCAGAATTTAGAATTACAGACCCCCTGTAAGTATCAAAATCAACCACATGCAAATGACCTGCGTGAAAAACATCTGGAACCTGATCTATAACTAATCTATCCTCGATTTCAGGTGCAATTTGTGTCGTTCCGCCATAATATGGTGCTAAGTGACGAGCTCGCAATAAAACTTTCATAGCTTGAGCAGGTTTCGAAATTGAAAGACCGGACACAGTTGCAGTAACATCATTTAAACTGTTCCCATGATATGATATCATATTTACTCCATTAATAGTAAATTGACTAGGATTACCTAGGATACGAATATTTTCTTCGGCATATAAATTACCTGCAAAATGTTTTGGTATAGGAGGTTGTGGAAGCGCCCCTCTAGTCACATCATGCTCTCCAGGTATCATAATTATCTTGATACGCTTAGGTAGCAAATGCAGATAATTATATAAAATCTCATATTGTGCAAAAACATTCCACTGTGTAGAATTTTTCTCTAAATCTGAATGAATACCGCCGCCATCAATAGAATCGCCTCCTATTATCAAACAAAGGACCCTCTTTACAATATCCAGATCACCAGATTGACCAGATAACCATAGAATAAACCTCTCAAAGGACTTAGCTAAAAATTTATCTGAGCCAATATGTAAATCAGAAGTAAAAATAACATAAGCGTTCTTTTTTGAAGCACTCACAACCTTATCTGGCATGTCTGGCGGATGAATATTCTTTACTACAAACCGACCTTGTTTATTGGATATAATATCCGCTATTACTAATTGGTCTAATAATAACTCAGTAATCCTTTTCTCAACACCTACATCGATCACATAAGCAGTCATTCTACCTGTATCATCATCAATAATCACCTCGGTACCACCTTTCTTTATTTTTCTATCAACAATAAAACCAGCAATCTTCGTTGGTTTATCATTATTTGGATTAATACGTGCAATTTTTTGTATTTGAGACGAATCTTGACGTTGTTTAACAATCTTCATAAGTTTACTAAAACGACTACTGAAAAGGGCCTTGTAACCATCAATCCCTTCCATCATGTTTTCATTCAAATGTGAATCCGATATAACATTGATTTCGCAATCAACTTCTTCAATATTAGACATATCAACCATAGCGGATTTGCCTAAAAACTTCTCAATATCATTTTTAGTTATCAGTTTCACAGCTCTTACAAGATTCTTACTACTAATCATGCTCTTTACAAGTTGTACTATATCGTATTCTTGACCAATATTTTTCAACAATTCGAAAGCATCAGGTTGTATTTGATATCCATTAGAAAGAACCTCTGAGAGCGCCTCCTGAACCTTTGACATACACTATCATCAAAAACAAACATCATAAATAAAACATTAGATGTTTGGAAACGCAAATGATTTTATTCAAATGCAACATTATATATTCAAACTAAAAACCACAATCGGAATTAGCCTATACCAGAAAGGATTTTCTCACCTTCCTCAAGCAAAGAAACAGACTCTTTTTCAAAAGAACTTTCACAATATATTCTTGCTTTTTGTTCAGTTCCGGAAGCCCTGAATAGCAACCACGACCCATTCTTGAATATCAATCGCAAACCATCGATTTCCTGAATTTCTACTATTCTAGAGGCAAAATGCTTCGTCGCTATTTGTTTAATTCTTTCATGATTATATCCATAAACCTGTAAATTTAACTGTTGGTAAAATGTTTGAGGAACCAGATGCAAAAGTTCCTGCAGCTGCATGTTTTGTGAGGATAACATCTGTATTATTGAAGCTGCAGCATAAATACCATCCTCCCAATAACCCCAAGACCCATCTACAATTTTGCTAGGCTCAGTTGCATAAACACCATTTCTTCTTTTCAATTCTTCATACGTCTTACCTAACCGATATCTTGTCACATTACAATTGTTTTCTCGTGCCAACATTTCGACTTTACTCGAAGTGTTAATTGATATCACAACATCTCCTCTCCTTCTACTCAAAACCATTTTCAATACAATATACGATAAAACATAATCTGGAACAATATTTCCATCACTGGTAACAAGAACCAATCTATCTCCGTCACCATCATGAATTACTGCTAAATCTATATCCAATAACCTGATAAGGTCAATCACATAAACTAAATTCTCTCTATTTGGTTCAGGATTTCTACCCAAAAAAAGATGTGATATATGACTATTAAGTGATATCACATCATGACCCAATTGTTTAAGAATGATAGGAGTAACGTATGAAGTTGCACCATTCGTAGTTTCCACAAGAATCCTAAGTCTTTTGCCACTGGATTCCACTTTATTAATTAGTTTAGAGATATAATCAGTTACTGCGGTTTGATTAAAAACCATCTTACCCCCTTTACACGTTATATTTGGATTAGAAACAAGAGCCCTTTCAATTTCACGTTCTTTAACAACCTCTAATCCAACACCATTGGTATCGAAAATCTTTATGCCACAAAATTGAGGTGGATTATGAGATGCAGTTACCGAAAATCCTGCTTTGTATCTGTGATTTTGTGAAGTGAATGCCAAGACAGGAGTAGGCACCACACCAATATAATCCACATCGTTTCCAGTATAATTTAACCCTGCAGTTAGGACAGTAGAAAATAAGTCGCAACTTTTACGCGTATCATTACCTACTACATATTTACCATTACCCAGAACATTTGATACAGCATAAGATAATTTTAGTATATCATGAACGCTAATCTGTTCTGCAAAAACACCTCTAATCCCAGAGGTACCGAACTTCAAAACGATCTATCACTAATAAAATCTATTCTCTGACAACTGGAATTTCGGAGAACTTACTGTTACGCGTTCTTATCATTCTCCAACGCTTCCTTCTTTCAAGGACCCTCTTATCACTTGGTAAGTATTTGTTAGTACCTTGTATCTTTTGCCTAGTCCTTCTAATAGTTCCAAGTTTACCTGCTAACTGCTGAAATTTTTGCCATGAGAGATCGGGCATATTCAAACCAACTACCTCCTTTAGCCAGAACCATTGTAACACAAAATCATTGTTTCTGGACTCAGGATACTTCGCTAAGATATATTCAACTTCTTCAGCAGTATTCCTGAATTTCTTTATAGGCGCACTCATTGTCTGCAGTGTTATTCCGGAAGCAATTAAACCTTCTTAAAAATCAGGGTTTAGGCAGAACAATACGAACAAACGACCCTTCAACAACTCCGTACTTATCAGCAAAACCAGCGTCAACCTCTAAAACATACTTTGCATTATTGTTAGGATCTATTGCTCTACATGATAGGCTACATGGT
>Ga0209519_10000201_pt1 | contig 26283 bp, 19 predicted proteins | sample Rifsed13ft1_FD_184005 | JGI IMG/M metagenome (GOLD analysis project Ga0209519, IMG submission 184005) | Soil microbial communities from Rifle, Colorado, USA - sediment 13ft 1 (version 2) | ecosystem: Environmental > Terrestrial > Deep subsurface > Rock core/Sediment | place: Rifle, Colorado...
CATTCCCTCTATTGTCAGCGTGGATAGGCTGACTAATGAGCTTGTTGCTCTGCGAACAGACAAAATCAAAATCCCTGATGAGATCAAAGGCGTGAAACTGGATGATGTACAAAAGCAAACCCTAATGGAGGGTAAGTCGCTTCATATAGAGGGTATGACTTCCAAAAAAGGAACTTCGTTTGATGCAGAGGTACAATTCAATGCCGACAAACGTTTTGTAGAGTTCTTGTTTGACAGAAATAATACCAATAAGCAAACGCAAAACAATCAGCAAAGCCAGTCGCAGGAAGCCCCTAAAACTTTTCGAGGTAAAGAACTGGATAATGAGCAATACCAAAAGTTCAAAGACGGCCAAACCGTATATGTTAGTGGCTTAGTGGATAAGAAAGGTAAAGAATACAATGGTTACGTCACTTTCAACAAGGAAACCAGTAAGACGGATTTCTCTTTTCAAAATCCGAATAAGGTCAAAGAGCACGCGAAGCCTACCGAAGCTCACAAAACGCAAACGGCGGTTAATTCACAAGGTAAAACAAATGAAGCAACCAAGAACATTAAAGAGCCTTTAAAATCAGGACAAAAAAATCCCGACAGCAAGGAACAGCTGGAGGAACAGGAAGCAGCCAAAGCGCCGGCCAAATCTAAAGGACGTAAAATGTAATGTGTCATGAAAGTAGTTATTGCAGAAAAACCAAGTGTAGCAAGGGAAATAGCCAGCCTGTTGGGAGCCTCCGAAAAAAAGGATGGTTATCTGACAGGTAACGGCTATTATGTTACATGGGCTTTTGGACATTTGGTGGGATTGGGTATGCCGGAAGATTACGGCATTTCTGGATTTCAGAAATCATCCCTGCCGATACTGCCCAATCCATTTTTATTGACCGTCCGAAAAGTCAAAAAAGACAAAGGGTATACAGCGGATACAGGTGCATTAAAGCAGTTAAAGGTAATTGAGCAGATTATCAATCGTAGCGATAAAATTATTGTTGCTACTGATGCCGGACGTGAGGGCGAATTAATATTCCGCTACATTTATGAATACCTCAAATGCAACAAGCCCTTTGAGCGTCTTTGGATTAGTTCGCTAACTGAAAAAGCAATTAAGCAGGGTTTAGACAATTTGAAACCAGGAAGTGATTTTGACGGATTATATCAGGCAGGGCAGGGCAGAAGCAGAGCCGACTGGCTGGTAGGTATCAATGCTTCTCAGGCATTGTGCATTGCCGCAGGCAACGGTATTTACTCACTCGGAAGAGTGCAGACACCTACACTGGCTTTAATATGCAAGCGCTATCTGGAAAACAAGAACTTTTCGGTGCAGCAATATTGGCAGATACAGTTGTCCCATACAAAAGAGTTCACAAACTTTAAAAGCCTTTCCAAAAACAAATGGGAACATAAAAAGCTGGCAGAAGATGCGTTAAGGTCAATTGAAAGGAAGGGCAGCTTTACAGTTACATTCGTAGAAAGCAAAAACGTAACGGAGCACCCTCCCTTGCTGTTTGACCTGACAGGTTTGCAAAAAGAAGCTAATAAAAAACTGAACTTTTCAGCCGAGGAAACCCTGAACATTGCCCAAAGCCTGTATGAAAAGAAATTTATTACTTATCCGCGTACCGGAAGTAAATTCATTCCTGAAGATATCTGGGCAGAAATCCCAAACCTTATGAGGGCTTTGCAGGATATGGGAGCCTTCACGCAAGCGGTGACCAAAGTGAAATGGGGGCATTTCAATAAACGTATCGTGAATGACCTTCGTGTTACCGATCATCATGGTCTGCTAATTACGGACAAAATCCCTTCGGCATTACCAGCAAAAGAAAATGCCGTTTACAATATGATTGCCTTTCGACTACTGGAAGCAATTTCACAAGCCTGTACAAAAGAGATAACCGATATTACTTTACAGGCTCTGCATTATGATTTTGCCCTGAAAGGCTGCAAGATATTGGAGCCAGGTTGGCGTTCCATCAAAGGCAGTTTTTCCGATAATGATACTGGACCTGTACAGGAATTACCCGAACTAAAAAAAGATGATGTACTAAAAATCAAAGATGCTTCGGTTTTGGAAAAGAAAACCAAACCGCCTGTGCTTTATTCCGAAGCGGGACTTTTATCAGCTATGGAAACTGCTGGAAAAGAAATAGAGAACGAACATGAGCGCAAAATATTAAAAAGTATGGGTATCGGTACACCTGCCACAAGGGCTGCGATCATCGAAACCTTGTTTACCCGTAATTATATCCAAAGGGAATTGAAGACCCTTATACCTACCGAAAAAGGATTGCAGGTCTATGAACTGGTCAAAGACAAGAAAATTGCCGATGTAGCAATGACCGCAGAGTGGGAGCTGGCTTTGCAGAAAATTGAAAACAACGAAAGTAATGCGGAAGCTTTCCAAAAAGAAATGGAAATCTATGCCACATCCATTACCAATGAATTGCTGCAAGCAGCCATTGCACAAGAAAACCTGCCCAAGCTTGACTGTCCTAAATGCAAAAAGCAGCAACTGATTATTAGGGATAAAATTGTTAAATGTCCTGATGAGGTCTGCAACTGGATACAGTTCCGAAATGTATGTGGTGTGCAGGTAAGTATAACTGATATTGAAAGTTTTGTCAATACTGGCAAAACGTCTCTTATCAGAGGAATGAAAAGTAAAGCCGGAAAGAAATTCGATGCCTATATTGTATTGAATGAGAAAGCGGAAAGCTCCTTTGAATTTGAAAACAGTAAAAGCTATAAAAAATAATGGAAAATAAATCCATCATTACCCGTCAGGAAATTGAGAACCGAATTTTTACTATAAGAGGGAAACAGGTTATGCTCGATAGTGATCTCGCAAGGATTTATCAGGTAGAAACTAAGGTCATCAATCAGGCTGTAAAGCGGAATACAGACCGCTTTCCTGAATCCTTTTGTTTTCAATTGGCACAGGAAGAATTTGATACCATAAACTTGAGGTCACAAATTGTGACCTCAAGTTTGAACTATGGGGGAAGGCGCTATCTGCCTTATGCCTTTACTGAACAAGGGATTGCGATGCTTTCGGCAGTACTCCGTAGCGATATTGCGGTTAAAGTAAGTATCGAGATAATGAATGCCTTTGTGGAAATGCGTAAGATACTTGTTAATAACGCAGCCCTGTTTCATCGACTGGATAAGATGGAACTAAAACTGGCAGAAGCAGACCAGAAATTTGAAGAAATCTTTAAGGCAATGGAAAGTGGAAAGTTGGACAGTGAAAAGGGCATTTTCTACAACGGGCAAATTTTTGATGCCTATGCCTTTGTATCGGATACTATCCGCAGTGCCCAAAGTTCCATTATTTTAATTGATAATTATGTGGACGATACGGTGCTAACCTTGTTGGGTAAGAGAAATAATAATGTAACCGCAACAATCTATACCAAAAGTATAAGTAATCAGCTACGGCTGGATGTGCAACGATACAATAGTCAATATCCTCCGGTTGAAGTTGAAGTTTTTTCGGATGCCCACGACCGTTTTCTCATAATTGATAATACCGAACTCTACCATATCGGAGCATCATTGAAAGACCTGGGTAAAAAATGGTTTGCATTTTCGAGAATGGATATTGAGATTGGCCGAATGCTCCAAATTTTAGCCATTTAGCAAAATTCTAAACAAAATATAGTATGAATACACAGCAAAAAGACCTGTCGTATTTCAGGTTACGACTACAAGAATTATTGACGACAAGCTTTCCCGAAAAAGCGTATGATGTTAAGTTTATTGACCAGCGTTCAAGTTGGGCTTCCAATGCTTATGAAGGTGCTTTTCGGGCAGGGAACACCGCCAGCCAATGCGACCATATTGCCGATTATGTCTTATTTGAAGGATTGCACTTTTCCAAGTTTGACACCATTTTTCAGGTGGTCTGCTATGAGTTCGATACAAGAATGGCTGACGAAGAATTACGACCGTTTGCCTTAAAGATGTTGCCTGTTTGCGCCCCTGTTTTTACAAACTACAAATTGGCGGATGACTTTGCCTATTCTTCGGAGTTTGACCTGCTCTATACCGAACTGACTGGAACTATAGCCATTTGGATAGAAGAAAATGAGCTTCAGTAAACGTCAACATCTCCAAAGGAATATTGATGCCTTACGAACTGCTTTTAAACTGGAAAAAGAGAACCGCAAAGCCTCCGTAGGTGAAAGACTGCTAATGATGCAATACAGTGGATTTGGCGGTCTAAAATTTGTTTTGAATCCTATTCAAAACTCGATAGATATCAACCAATGGAGAAAGACCGAACAAGAACTTTTTCCACTCACGCAGGAACTCCATCAGCTTATAAAAGAAAATGCAACTGACGAGAAACAATATCAAAGGTATGTGGACAGTATGCGGAGTTCTGTACTGACTGCATTTTATACCCCGCCTTTGGTTATTGATGCTATTTCTGCTTCCTTAAAAGAAAGCGGTATAAACATCCGAAAATTTCTGGAACCCTCTGCCGGTACTGGCTCTTTTATAAAATCCTTTGCGGATAAAGATGTACCGCAGGTTACCGCTTACGAAAAGGATCTGCTTACAGGTAAAATTTTAAAGCAGCTCTATCCTGACAATGCTGTCCGAATAAACGGTTTTGAAGAAATACCCGAAAGAGAACAAAACAGCTACGATATAGTAGCTAGCAATATCCCTTTCGGTGATACTTCCGTTTTTGATCTTTCCTATTCCAGAAGCAGGGACGCTACAAAAGTAAAGGCTACCCGAAGCATACACAATTACTTTTTCCTGAAAGGAGCGGATATGCTACGTGAGGGTGGCATACTGGCTTTTATCACTTCACAAGGTGTACTGAACAGCCCTAAGAACGAAAACATTCGTAGGGCATTGATGAAGGATAATAATCTGGTTTCAGCAGTCCGATTGCCAAACAACCTGTTTACGGACTATGCTGGTACGGAAGTCGGTAGCGATTTGATAATTCTGCAAAAAAATTCTGCAAAGCAAAGTTTGACCCAAGCGGAAGAACTGTTTTGTCAAAGCGAAATAGCGGAATACAATAAATCAAACAATGCCTTGTTTCAGGATAACGTAAGGATTGTCCATACTACACGTGTGCTTGGCACTGATCCTTACGGACAACCTACATTTATCTATACGCACACGAATGGTGTGGAGGGAATTGCCAAGGACCTGAAGCAAATGCTATTGGAAGATTTTAGGAAGCATCTGGACACTGGTTTGTATAAAGGTGAACGGAACGATGCGTCTGTCATACAAATTCCGATAATACCAACGGTTACACCTTCAACAACAAATAATGACATTGTAAAAGAGGAAAGGCAACTAAGCATTTTTGATCTCTTTGAAAATTCAGAAGAACTGGCGGCTGTTGCCACTCCTGTTAAAGCAGTCGAAACAACAAAACAACCAGCCAGAAGAAAAAGAACTGTGAACGGGTATCAGGGAAACCTGTTCAGCGGTTTGATGCAGCAACCTCTTGTTTTTATTTCTCCTGTAAATAACAATGCCCCAAATGAAAGGAATCCGGAGAAAGTTATCGGCGATTTGTTTTCAGGACTGAACGGAAATGGTCTAGCCGAAAAGATTACCGCAGGCAACACTATTCCCGAACCTGCAATTTATACCAAAGAAATACAATCTTTTCATCGTAACGATTGCCTTGCAGTACATAACGGCTGGGTCGGCTATCTTAAAGATTTTGATGACGATAAACAGGAGGCAATGTTTCATCCTTTGCAATTATCGTCCTTGCAGAAAGCAAGAGCTGAAGCCTATATTTCTGTACGGGATAGCTATCTCGATTTATATCAGAAGGAAGCCGAACTGCAAAACGAACATAAAGAAGAGAGAGAAACATTTAATAAGGCTTACGATGCCTTTGTAAAAAGGTACGGCAACCTAAACAGTGCTGATAATATCAAGCTTATCAAAACAGACAGTTCCGGTAAGGAAATCCCTTATCTGGAACGTGTGGTAGGCGGTGTGGTACACAAAGCTGATATCTTCCACCGTCCTGTAAGCTTCTCCATTACCACATTGGCTACCGATAATCCCGATGAGGCGTTAGCTGCATCGCTGAACAAATACGGCAACATTGATCTGGGTTATATGTCCCAAATTAGCGGTATGCCATCTGACGATTTGAAAGCGGCATTACACGGACGCATTTTTTACAATCCTTTGGAAAAGGAATACGAAATAGCTGAAAGATGGGTAGCTGGTAATGTGGTGGAGAAATCCACAGCCGTAAAAACCTGCCTGGAAAACAATCCCGATGATGTAAAGACTAAAGAAAGCCTTACGGCTTTAGAAGAAGCCCGACCAAGACGTATCGAATTTGAAGAGCTGGATTTCAATCTCGGGGAGCGCTGGATACCGACAGGGATCTATGCCCGTTTCGCTTCTCATCTTTTCGATACGGAGGTGCGCATCCAGTATTCCGAGACTTCTGATGACTTTTCTATAAAATGCGATCAGAAAAATGTGCATATATGGGATAAATATGCCGTCAAGTCTGAAAGCCGAACATTTGACGGGATTGCTCTGCTGAAAAACGCATTAGTCAATACCACTCCTGATATTACCAAAAAGGTCAAGATTGATGTTAAGGAGGTCAAGGTACGGGATATGGAAGCCATACAGATGGCTAATACCAAGATTGATGAAATACGTACAGTCTTTACCGAATGGCTTCACGCCCAAAACGATGAGTTTAAAAAAAGGCTGACCGACCAGTATAACGATATCTTTAACTGCTTTGTACGTCCGCAGTACGACGGAAGCCATCAGGAATTTCCCGGGCTGGACAGAAAAGGCTTGGGCATTAGCGACCTGTATTCAAGCCAAAAGGATACTGTGTGGATGATTAAGCTGAACAACGGTGCCATTTGTGACCACGAAGTAGGAGCCGGAAAGACATTGGTGATGTGTACTGCAGCACAGGAGATGAAGCGTTTGGAAATGGTACACAAACCTATGATAATAGGATTGAAAGCCAATGTTCATGAGATTGCAGAAACGTACCGTATAGCTTACCCACACGCTAAAATTATGTATCCTGGCAAAGAAGATTTTACCCCACAGAAAAGACAACGGATTTTCGGAGATATTAAAAACAACGATTGGGACTGCGTGATATTGACCCATGACCAGTTTGGCATGATACCCCAGTCGCCAGAAATGCAAAAGGAAATCCTACAAGTCGAACTGAACAGCGTGGAAGATAATCTTGCCACTTTGGAAGCACAGGACAAAGAAATTTCAAGGGGAATGATCAAAGGTGTAATCATTAGGAAGCAGAACCTTGAAGTTAGGTTGAAAACATTGGAACACGACATCGAAAACCGAAAAGATGATGTAGTGGACTTTAAGATGATGGGTATCGACCATTTATTTGTTGATGAAAGCCACCAGTTCAAAAATCTGATGTTCAATACCCGCCATGACCGGGTTGCAGGTTTGGGCAATATGATGGGAAGTCAAAAGGCTATGAATCTTCTTTTTGCCATCCGCACCATTCAAGATCGCATACAAGGAGATATGGGTGCTACCTTTCTTTCTGGAACAACTATCAGCAATTCCTTAACCGAGCTATATATATTGTTCAAATATCTGCGTCCAAGAGCATTGGAAAAACAAGGTATTAATTGCTTTGATGCATGGGCGGCTATCTATGCAAGGAAAACGACTGATTATGAGTTTTCGGTAGCGAATAATATCGTGTCAAAAGAGCGCTTCCGTTACTTCATCAAAGTGCCGGAACTGGCACAGTTTTATTCGGAAATCACAGATTACAGAACCGCTAAGGATATTGGTATAGATCGTCCGGGAAAGAACGAGGTGCTTTATAATATACCGCCTACACCGGATCAGGAAGTATTCATCCAGAAATTGATGGAGTTTGCCAAATCAGGTAATGCTTCCTTATTAGGTAGACCTCCGCTGACAGATCGGGAAGAAAAAGCAAAGATGTTGATTGCTACAGATTATGCCCGTAAGATGTCACTTGATATGCGGATGGTAAGCGATAAATATGATGACCACCCCGATAACAAAGCTTCCCATTGTGCCGCCAATATTGCCAAATATTATCAAAAGTTCCATGCGCAGAAAGGAACGCAGTTTGTTTTTTCGGACTTAGGTACTTACAAACCTGGAGAATGGAACGTCTATGGGGAAATTAAGCGCAAACTTGTAGAATACCACCGCATACCAGCACATGAAGTCCGTTTTATACAGGAGGCTAAAAATGATAAGCAACGTAAGGAGCTTATCAGTGGTATGAATGAGGGAAAAATCCGTGTTCTGTTTGGTTCTACCGGTATGTTGGGAACCGGTGTAAATGCACAGAAAAGAGCTGTTTCCGTTCACCATTTGGATATTCCGTGGCGACCAAGCGATCTTGCCCAACGTGACGGAAGAGCTGTCCGCAAAGGCAATGAAATTGCCAAGTTCTTTGCCAATAACAAGGTAGATGTAATTATCTATGCTGTAGAAAAATCACTGGACAGCTACAAGTTCAACCTACTGTACAATAAACAGCTTTTTATTGACCAGCTTAAAGCCAACAATCTTGGAAAGCGAACCATTGATGAAGGCAGTATGGATGAAAAATCGGGAATGAATTTCTCGGAATATGTAGCTATCCTTTCGGGGAATACCGACCTTTTGGAAAAAGCAAAACTGGAGAAACAGGTTGCCGGATTGGAAAGTGAGAAGCAGGCATTTAACCGTTCCAAATTCAGCTCCAAATACAAGCTGGAAGACAGTATCACTACACTGGAGTCTGCTAGGTCACGATTGGAAAGAATGAGCCTCGATTGGGAAAACCTGCAACAGCGTATACAAAAACGACAGGATGGTACGGTACTGAACCTTGTACTGCTTGATGGTTTATCACCCAATGCTGATATGAAACAGATTGGAGCCAAGCTCAACCAGATTGCTGATAAAGCCCGCACTGGAGGTCAATATGAAGAAATAGGCAGTCTGTATGGGTTTACATTATTGGTTAAAACTGAAATGTCCGGAAAAGAGGGTGTTGATATTAGGGTCAATCGTTTTTTGGTACAAGGTGAAGGCAATATAAAATACACTTATAACAATGGTTTGATTGCAAATGACGCAAAGCTTGGGTCAATGAATTTCCTTAGTGCTTTGGAAAAAATACCAGGCTATATCGAGCAGGAGCAAAAGAAAATTGCCGAACTACAAAAAGACTTACCTGTACTTCAGGAAGTTGTCAATGGTACGTGGACAAAGGAAAGCAGGCTGAACAAACTAAAAACCGAACTCGCGGCTATTGACAGGAAAATACAATTATCTATTGCTCCAGAACATAAAGAGCAGCTGGCTGAAGAGCAGAAAGAAACAACCAAAATCAATGGAGTTCAGGAAAAGCCTTTCATAAGATTGAAAATGAATAGATTAATTTAAAAAACTCTTATGTCTTGGACGTTTATTAAATATCTTTAGAACTACCAATTTAGCTAAATTGCTATTATGGGATATTTTTTTCCTGTTTTATTATTTCCAAAAGAGAAACATATTCTTTTATTCCTTCCTTTCCAGTTCTTTTTTTGACTCGAATAAGATCATGTCCTAACTCACGAAAAAGTTCATTTTTGATATTATCCCTTGTTGAAGAATTTTCATCATGAAATGTTTTACTATCAAGCTCAAAATAAAGAATAGGGATAAAAGTTTCTTCATCAACTATTACAATATCCACAGAAGATCTAAGGTAAAAATCAAAGTATTTTGAGAATTGATTTTTCACCACATTTTGGTTAAATATGGTCGTCAAAGAAACATTTGGTAGAATTAGATGTAAGGGAAAAATTTGTTTGCATGCTAGATATAATTCTTTTTCCTGTGGAGAATTAAATATTGATTTTATTAAGTTCTGTGTATTATTAGAAAATTGCTCAACTACTTCAAAATCCCTTTGTTTTTGAGCACGTATCAAACCTTGTTCGGATTCAGTTTTCAATTTAAGATAATGCTTATTGACAACTTGGATGGCTTGAGTGTGATTTGGAAGTCTTTTTGCATAATTAACCTCCCTGGTCTTTTCAAATAAAAAATTAAGAACTTTTTCTTCGTCTATTTTGTTTAACTTAAAAACGTAATTATTTGAATCATGGCAATTAAGTAGAAATGCGGGATATGAAATTTGTAAATCGTTCTGACTAAAAAGTTCATTTGTAAAATTTTGAAAAAATACAGTTTTGAAAATTTCATCTTCCAATAGTGTATTGAAAGTTTTATTATCTCTGAGCACTTCAATTATTCTGTCGAATTCTTTATACTGAAGAAATGTTAGTACGTTGTCTCTCATAATATATCACATAATTTGGTATACCGTTCGCAAACTATTACCATTACAACTAAATAAAATTGTTGTTTCTTTGTAAAAGTCCAGACTTATTTAGGAGTAAATATAATGTTTTTTTAGATCATCAAAAGGTTTTTACATGAAGGAAATATGACCAGGATAGATTGCAAACTGACGATATATTCGTATTTATGCATTGCCTTTTGACTTATCCTTTTGCACCAAATGTTGCAAATCAGGATCATTTTTAATACGTTCCAATTCAGTTTCAACAACCTGAACAATGTCCCGCTTTATCTGTTTATAATTGAGTTCAATTTCTTGTTTCATTTTGTCTTCTCCTTGTTCGTCTACAAAGGATAAAATTTCCGGTATTTTTTGATAAGTCTTAGTTTCGGTTGCTACTTTTTCATTATCCATAACAATTTCAGCGTGGAATATTTTCTGTTCAATACGTTCGTCAAAATTATCCGAAACTGCTCCCACAAACATACCTTGCGTGAGTGTGGAAATTTTGGACGCGGGGATTAGACTGTCCAGTTGTGTAGATATAGAAGTAGATTTGTCGTTTCTGTTAATAGTTAGGCTTTGTCGTTTTTGTAATACTTTTCCAAAACGCTCAGATAGACTTTTTGCTGTTTCGCCAACTACTTGGCCACTGAATATATTACCTACGGTATTTTGTATAACCTTACTTTCTTTGTCTCCATAATCGCGGGTTAATTGCGAATAATCCTGAAAACCCAAACATACGGCCACCTTATTACTTCTGGCAGTTGCAATAAGGTTATCCAAACCTCTGAAATAGATGGTGGGTAGCTCGTCTATGATAACTGAACTTTTAAGCTGTCCCTTTTTATTGATAAGTTTCACAATTCTTGAATTGTATAAGCCTAGTGCTGCGGAATAAATATTTTGACGGTCGGGATTATTACCAACACATAAAATTTTAGGTTCTTTTGGGTTGTTGATGTCCAGTGAAAAATCATCTCCAGTCATAACCCAATACAATTGCGGTGAGATCATTCTTGACAAAGGAATTTTCGCAGATGCTATCTGTCCCTGCAACTGGTCTTGCGCACCACCTTGCCAGGCATCCATAAAGGGGGATAGATAATTTTCCAGTTCCGAATAAGTGGTTAGGATTGTAAAGACGTCAGCGTATTTTTTGTTGAGCAGTTCAATGGCGTGAGGGAATGTGCAGTATTTGCCGTTTTCATAGATTTTAAGAAACCATATAATAGCCGCTAAAAGGATAATCGGGCTTTCTACAAAGAAATCCCCTTGCTTTTGTATCCAACTCCTGTTAAGATTCAGCATAATGGTGTAGGCCGATTCGTAAGCATCGGATATATCGGTCATAAAATCAGGATTTATGGGATTGCAACGATGACTTTTTCTAGGGTCATCAAAATTAATGACGTAGAATTTCGGTTTTACCTTGTACTTATCAGTGTGTTTTAGTAAATGATTATAGGCAATTGTAGATAGGTCGTCAAACTTAAAATCATATATATACATTGCAAAACCTTTTTCAATATGCTGCTTGATATAGTTGTTTACTACAGCATACGATTTACCCGAACCGGGTGTGCCCAATACAATGGTCGCTCTAAAAGGGTTTACAATATTGATCCAACCATTATGCTGTTTTTTGTTGTACCAGAATTTGGTGGGTAAGTTCACGGAATATTCATTTTGCATTAGCTTGGTTTCTTGCATAAAACTTTCATTCTCATTATTGAAAACATCCTCCATCAGGTTGGTACGGAGCAGACGGCTAATCCAAACTCCTGCTGCCATAAGGGAGATATAACCCAAACCTGTGCTAAGGATATAAAGAAATGCAGCGATGTTTAATGACAGTTTTAACAATGATGTGTTCAGAAAGAATAGCACGAAACCAATTCCCAAAGCCACATAAATTTTTGTCCAGGTTATCTTTTCATTCTTTACGCCTTTTGTTCCCAAACAGCTTAAAGCTAGAAGAACTATGGCAAATACTTTGGTGTATAGCGAGTGTGAAAACAAACCAGCAGTTCTATGGAAATTGCGCAATATCTTATTGATGACTTCCAGTGTCCAACCTCTTTCAAGAAAAAAACCATAACAGAACCAGTAAAAGTTCATCAGAACAATCAGTATACTTACTGCTCTCATAAATGCCATAATCTTGGCTAAACCTCTTAAATCGTCTTCTCCCTGCATTTTCTAATTATTAAATCTTTCGGGTGTTAATTTAAAGGTAGTGCAGCGTGGCTATAAAAAGAGGCAGTCATTAACGGTGCGTGACAGCATTTGGCGTTAATTGGTTCAAAACAGGTTCAGATTTTATAACAATTTTTTATTAAATTTATATTCTAGATTATTTTTGGGGTTATATAAACAATCTGGTAATCAATATTAAAGGGGAATAATATGAATTGGAATAATCCTGATGCTGACCTGGGAGAAAGTGAAGATGAATATATAGCTCGTAAAAGAGAAGAAAGTGATTCTGCTACTGGACTACTGTTTGTGGTCGTTGGGGGTTTTATTTTTGTCTTAAAAGTAGCTGCTATTTTCGGTATGTTTTTTTATGCAGGATTTTTACTGTCTCAAAAGTTCTGGGGAGAAGAAACCGACAAATTTAAAATTGGGGGTTTCTCCCTGTTATTTACCTACCTTATTTTCTGTATTATTTATTTCTTTAAAGGAGCTATCATTGGCTTGCAGGCAAAGAACAGGAAGTTATGGATATTACCGTGGGTAATCTGTGTATTAATATGCTGTATTATTCCTGCATTTATAGTAAAATCATTTGTTGCTGGTATGTTCAATCCGACAGAACGACAAAGTATATTGTGTATTGGATTGAGTTGGGGAGCATTTTTACTTTTTGCATTATATGTTTATGGTATTTATCAGTTCAAGACACCAACTGTTCCGAAGATTTTGTATTGGAGCTATGCATTCGGATTGAAAGTGTCTTTATAATCAGGAGTTCATAATAAATAAGAAAACCTACTAACTTCTTTTGCGATTTCTTTTTTTCTTCATTTTGTTAGCAAAATATTGTTCCTCGTAATCTTCGCCCTGTGCTTCTGGTAACATTCCACCTAAGCTTTCTATGATTCCAGTTTCATCTGTAAGGTAAGTTTGGACTTCTTTGTTTAGAAAGTTAAATAATTCGTGTGGTTTTTCAGTAGGTAGATCTTCGGAGGTGGTTGATTGCATCATCCTAGGTTGACGTTCTTTATGCTCTTTTATCTCCGGTTTGATATTATGGTTCCAATAATCATTAAAGGTATTGGCCGAAAGCTCTTTCCCCAATCTGGAGCCATTCCAAACGGTTCTGGAATTGTGGTCGATAAACGTAATACCATAAATACGTCCTGTATCATTTCTGCGAACAATTACATTAACTCCCTGTTCCGCTAATTGCTTCTTAAAGTTTTTTTCATCATTTGATTGGAAGGCAATTTCAACCGCAGCTTTGATGGTTAGTTTTGCGGTATGGTTTTTTAAGGTTTCTTTCGATTCTTCAAAATGTAATTCCAAAGCCGGAAGCCCAGCATTTTTTCCAAATAGGGAAGCCTTGAGTGGATGCCCAGCTTTTTCTCCTTTTTCATTTAAAGGAAAGTATAATAAGCCTTGCCGCAATTTTCCATGCAGTTCACTCTCTATTTTTTCAGTGGTAATATTGAATAAGGAAAGTAGCGCATTGTATTCCCCCAATGTCTGAAACCGATAATACTTAGGCAGATACCGGACAACCGAAGCAATCTGGCTTTTTATATCTCCTATTTGGTAATTAACGGGGCGAAAAATCTTGTCATTCTGCCGATGCCCTTTCTCCGTAGCCGATATGAGTCCATATTTGTTCTCGAGTTGACGGCATACATTCATAGACCTTCTTTTCTCGAACTTATCCGAAATCTTTTTGCCTTCTTCATCTATACAGACCGATACAATATGAATATGGGTACGGTCAATATCCGTGTGCTTGAATACTACAAAAGGTTGTTCCCCATAACCCAGCTCGTGCATATATTCCTGAGCCATCAATTTGAACTTTTCATCACTTACATTATCCTTCGGGTCAGGATTGAGTGAAATATGCAAAATTGGTTTTTCAGTATTGCGGTTGGCTATCAGATAAGGTTCGAAAGATTGGGTCAATTGGCTGGCAGAATAATGACCGTGAGGTGTTTCTATTATTCTGTTGGTAAAAAGAATTTGCCCGTTTTCTTTCTCCACTTTGAGCTGATTGTATGCCAAAGCGCCGTATAAATTGCTCCCTCTTCCGATTTTTGCTATCATTTCAACACTATTTTTTCAAATGATTTGCTTCAAATTCTTCTGTGAGCTGAATGATTTTTTGACATAATACCGCCATTTCGGCTGTCTGCTTTTCCAATTTGTAGAGATAAGCGGCTGCTTTTTTCTCGGAAAAATGGCTGTATAATAACTTTACGACCTGATTATAATTTACGCCAATCGAACGGAACTGACTGTGAAAAGAGGTTAATCTCATATAAAAATCCAACATAGCTTTGTCAATTTTAACCGTTTTAATCTCCCTTCCAAACAGTACTGAAATGATAAATTTTGCTTTATTGTTCATTCCAGATGCTTCAAAAAGTGATAATAATCTCGCATTTTCTTCGTCCGTAAGGCGAAAAACGTGGCGGTGAATACTCGGATCGCTTTTGAGCGTTCGTCCTCCTTTATTCTGTTTTCTGTTATTGTTTTCGTTCATCATATATCCATTTTTAACTTCAGCAAAAAAATCCTGACTTCGGAAGGGTTTTCAGCCCCCAGCAGGGCAAGTTGTTTTGAGGCACGAACTCAGTTTCGAGTGCCTCAAAACACAACTTGCCGTGTTCTGGCGAACACAAAAATCCGCCCTGCGGGACGGATTAAATCAAGCAGGGAAAACGGCTTCGGGCCGTTCACTTTCTTACTTGATATTTCATAATATTTTTGCATAAGTCCGTTAATAAAAATCACTTTACAAAGTAAACTCCTCTTCAGTAAAGCATTGAGCAGTGTTGCAGTGTCAAATAGTGTCAATGAACGCCAATTCGTTCCACCTTAGAATAAGGACTTATATATCTGCATTTCTTTGTACCTGCAAGCGGATGTAAACAGATAACTATGTTGGTATGTAGTCCCTTAATTATGTATGTAGTCACTTGTGTATGCACAAGCGTCTGGATGTGGATAGAGGCAAATGAGAATATAAAACTACATAGTTGCATAAGTACAGATTTACAGATTTGGTTTTGTACATAAATAGGTCTGATAATACAAACCTATTTGTATAGATTCCTAAAGACAAATGCGCATATGTCAGTATTCAAGCAGAGCAATACCTGCTTAAATAGCCACATAGTTTTCTACAAAATTGCATAAGTATGGGTGTCAGTAGATAAGTATTTATCTGTGCAGCGATATAAGTAAATAATTAAATACAGTTAAAAATGAAAAAAGAACACAAACCAGTATTCATTGCTTTTTCTTCCCAAAAGGGAGGTGTAGGCAAAACCACCTTTACGGCACTTGCGGCTAGTACGCTGCATTATCGCCTGGGCTACAATGTAGCTGTATTCGATGCTGATTTTCCACAACATAGCTTAATGAAAATGAAGACCCGTGATTTGGCTATGGTGATGGAAAATGAGTTTTTAAAAAGGGTGGCATTCAAACAATTTACAACCATTAACAAAAAAGCTTATCCAATCATTCAACATAAAGCTGAAGGTGTATTGGAGGCTGTAGATGATTTTTTAGAATCCGCTTCCGTTCCGGTTGATTTTATCTTTTTTGACCTTCCAGGAACAGTAAACACTCCCGGTATTTTGAAAGCCCTGGCGGGGATGCACCATATTTTTACGCCTATCACAGCAGATCGTGTGGTTATGGAAAGTACGCTCATTTTCACCCAGCTGATGAAGGATGTTATTATGAAAAAAGGAGAAACATCTATTGAAACTATTAACCTGTTTTGGAATCAGGTAGATGGTCGTGAACGCTCACCCTTGTACGATGTTTATAATAAATTGATTGATGAGTTGGGATTAAGTCTGATGCAATGTCAGATCATGAACAGCACACGTTTCCGCAAGGAGAGTGAAGCGGATGCAAAGACTGTTTTTCGGTCAACTTTAATGCCTCCTGATGAGCGGTTGATGAAAGCTTGTCGTTTAGACCAGTTTATGACAGAATTTTTAAAAATCATTCAATTGTAAGAGCATGGAAAAAGACAGTAAGAAAAAAGCCATTCGTGAAATCAACGAAGAGTTAATGATGAATCTGATGGTAGATGGAATAAAAAAGGAAGGATTACAACTTCCGCTGGAAGAATTCGAAACTCCGATAAAACCATCGCAGGATAGGCCCTTACCGAAGGAACGGAACAGAACTAAAAGAGTAAATGATCAGGATTACGAAAGTATATTTTTCAAAAGGCCTAGTACCAATGCCCGTGATGGCAAAACGGTATATATCCGACCGGATTTCCATGAGAAACTGTCTCGGATCGTACAGGTAATAGGCGAAGATAAGATAACTATTTACGCCTACTTAGACAATCTTCTCGAATATCATTTTCAGGAGTTCGGCGAGCAGATTACCACAAGTTTCAATAATAAATACAAACCTATTTTATAATTATGGAAACAGTAATCGTTATATGCCTACTGATTGTTATTGCGCTGTTGTTGGAGGATAAGATTGTCATCAGGAAGGGGGAGGAGCAAAAACCAACGCGGGAAAAACCCAATCCGAAACTACCCGATATAATGGGGCAACCCAAACCAATGAGAAGCCTTTCAGTGCTAAAGAGTGCCACTGAAAGCCAAATTAAAGAACAGGAACAGGAAATGGATAATTTTGATATTGAAATCGACGAGGAAGATGTCGATATGCAAATTCCGCAGGAAGAACTGCACGAAGTTTTTGGAAATAAGCCTGATTTGGAGGAAGAGGAAGAAGAATGGAACAGGTATGGAATATCTAGTGGGGATAACGGTTTTGCCCAAGGGGTTACCTTTGAAGAACTAAGCTCCGTGGGGATGCTGTTGCAAAAAGAAAAATTGCATCCATCTCAAAAGCAAACGGCAGTTGCTATAGTTCAGAAAATACAAGGAACCGAATTATTCAGCCTACTGGAAAATTCTATGGAAAGTGCTTCCCGTAAAATAGCCGAGCTGTTAGACGGGACCTTTTCTTCTGAAACGGATGCTAGTTCTTCCACTTTGCGGAAAAGTGATTTAGAGGGGTTTGATATTGGGGAGTTTGTGTGAGCTCTCCACTATATCATATAGCTTTATCAAGTCGTTTATGAATGAATGATATTGTGTTTAGAATATCAAGAGCTTCATCTTCAGTAATCTCAAACTTAATTTTAGGCTCATGTGCTGTTGGGTTTCTTATTAGGCCGAAAATACCTTTTATTAGATTGCAAAGTCCAATATGTTCGCTTCTATCAGTATCATTTCTTAAGTAGTTTATTCGAATCATCGGATTACTAGTTGAAAAGGAAGTCTCCACTAAAGCGTTACCATCAGCATAAAGACCTGTCATTTTTCGTAACCTATCTGCTATACTCTTCGTGGCCTCAAAAACTGAATGAAAATAGTTTTCTACTAAGAGCTCAGCTTTACAATATTCAAATATTGTTGTATGCACGTTTCGATTTTCCAACTTATGCTTTAAACGATTTGCTCTTTGCTCTGCTTCAGCAATCGTCGTAGCTTTTTCTACTTCCTTATATTTTCCTGTCTCGGTAAGTTCTGTCCCAATAAAAGATAATCTTTTATTAATTTCGAATCTTCTATTATGGAAAGTTTCTTCCTTTCCAATATATCTAACAGGTTGTAAGGCATCTTGAATGAACCTGAGAATATGATTTGAACACTGATGCTTATTTTGCCAATCCGCAAATGCACAATACAATCTTTTCCACTTAGTATTTTGTGGATCAATATCAGGTATGTTTGAGTTTAATAGAATCTGACCAATTTCTGTTCCCGATAAACCGTTTTCGGTATCACCAATTGCTCTACACAACCCCTCTAAAATATGAGGGGCGAACATTTGCCGTTTATTACTTGCCATTAGTTTTATTTTTCTTCTTCGAAATAGATTTTATAATATTTTCGACCATCATTTTCAACCCCTTTTTCTATTAAATTTTTATTTCCGTGAATGTAAATATCAAAATTTCGATCGAGTTTTAATACACTTTTAAATACTCGTGATTGTTTTTTTACAGCCTGGGAAGATATTTGAAAATTATCTTTTAAGTCTAATTCATTATCTTTCCTGTAGATGTTGTCAAATTTTCTAAAAGATTCAATTACATTATTATCTCCAAATACTTCTTCTTCAAATTCAGATTTATTAAAAGTTTCGTGCTTCTTAAAGTAATCGACCGAACGATTCAAAAAATCTATCTTATCAGCTTTGCTTATATCAAAGTCATCAGAAAGTTGTTTGGTTACAAATTGTTTTGCAATGCCTAAAAATTGATTTGTCTGATGGAATTCATCTTTTTTAGGCTGAACACTTAAGAAATCATCTTTCCAGTATTGAGCTTCAGAACCTTTATTAGTGTTGTCAATAATAGATACAACAAAACCCCTTTCTCTTTCAGTGTTAAAAATCAAGCATCCTTTGTCAAGTTTATTAATATTTAAACCAGAAATATCTGTCAAATCAAACCCTTTGTTTGTGTTATTAATCTTAAGGATTGTTTCTTTGTTTTCAGATTTGAATAGTACAATACAGTCAACGATCTCGTCGTTCAGCTGACAGTCTTTTATATAAACCATACACAATTCCCCACTTTTTATATTAGGGTGTCTACTTTTATCATAAAGATATCTTCCGATATTTTTTGATTCTTCTATATATGATTGTTCATTCCTAAAAATTGAACTTACAAACTGATAAATGGGATTAAGTTCCAAATTCGGATCAAAATAAAAATGAAATAATTCTTCCGCTTTGAAATTTGAAGCCAGCAGGTGACTTAAACGGTCTTCTACTTTGTTAAAATCTGTCAATTCCTCTGCAAATCTTACTCCATCACCACTGTTTTTGTTACCAATATAATGGATGATTACCTTGTCTATTTTTCCCAGTAATATATTGTGCATAAATTAATTGTTGTAAATATTTTGAGGAATTAGCCCCTTACCATCATTAAATTCATCTACTGTATGAAAATATGATAAATTGTTTTCAATCCAATAATCTTTAGACGCATGCTCAACCATGAAAATTTGGAAGGACTGCTTTTTTGTTTTATTCATATATTCAATAAAAGAGTTTAGTAATGTGAAAGCGTCAAGCAGCTTAGTTTTATCATCATTCCCTTTCTGATTGTCACTAGCATAATAAGGAATACTTGGCTGATCAATAAATAAAAACTGAGGAACGTGATCCTGTTGTATATTAATCATGTGTTCATGCAGTCCTAAATAAACACATAAGTGCATAAACATATAATTAGATTTACTTCCAACATTATCTAAAGGAAACAACTGTCCTTTAGGAATAAGCTGTAAAATCATTTTCTCGGTATTGAAATCCAATTTACTATCCTTATATGCAGGCAGGGATTTTAAAAGATCAAAATTACGCTGTATACATTCGTTTAAAAATGTCCGCATAGTATATTTTATCTGCGAAGTTTCTCCTGGTACCTTAGAAAGTCTATCTTTCTCTTCACTTAACCTATTGAGTTTAACCGCGTCAATTGGTTTAGCAACTTCACGCTTAAGCAATTGTTCGTACGCATTTTTTATTTCACCTAACACAATAAATTTTTGGCCTTCTGCTAGATAGCTTTTTTGAATTTTAGTTAAGTCCTCAATTTTATCATTAATAGACTTTAACTGATCTTTTAATTCCTTAACATCACCACCTACTTTTACAGGTTCAGTAACTTTTTTTGTAAGCGAACTTTTGATATTATATAGTGATATTTGTAGGGAATCGAGAAAAAGTTTTGTTTCATAAGAGTTTACCAGCTGGTCAGACAAATTTTTATTAAGAAATTCTATGGGCTGCAAGCTGTCTGCTGATTTATTTAAATTTCTTCTGTATAGATCGTACTCCCTTTGGTACTGGGTTATAGCATTTATCTGTCCTTGGATTCTACTACGATCTTTGTTCAGCATATCTAATTCTAAAAACAAGTTAGAGTTAGATGCTTTCTGCTTTGTGTTATCAATTACTTCCTGAATTGTAACTAAAGCTTCTTCAGTAGTTTCACTGTAATAGTCAAATTCAACAAAATTGTATTCTTTGCATTTATCCAGCAGTCTATTTACATTAACACCAAAGTTTTTCTCTTTGGTTTCATTACTTTTATTTTGACTTTGAATTTTTTTTAAGTCATTTTCAATTTCCTTAAGACGTTCAAGTGCTTTTATATTTTCCAAATCATTTACACCTATGACTAAATCAAAAATATGGCTAAGTGCATTTTCATATTCTTCCTTACCGAAGAAAATTGTATCAAAGTACGTTTCAGGAGCACCAATAACAGTTTCTGTTAAAGCGTTAAATAATAGAAAATGTCTATATGAAATATTAAGCGACGATTTACCAAACTCATTGCCATAAGGAAATCTTAAAGCATCAGTAATTCCAAATTCATTATCTAAAAAAGTTTTTGCTTCTTCAATTGGTGTTTTAATTTCAAAATTATCCGGAAATCCTCCTTCTTTAAATATAAGATCAGATGCAGGAGCCCCTTTCTCAGGAGCTTTTCTTATAATAGAAATTTCTTTGTCATTTATTGTAAATCGGATACCAAACCACAAAGCTTTTTCATAAATAGTATTAGGTAGGTTTACTTTTCCTGATAAGAGACAATAGTCTATAATGCTCCAAAAACTTGACTTACCTGTAGTAGCATTTCCAGTAATTACATTGACCTTGTTAGGAAGGAATTCATAACTTTTTGATTCAGAAAAATCATTTTTAAACCATAATTTTATTTCGTAGAGAGTGAATTTCATAATTGGACCTTTAGTATTCTGTAAAGTTGATTAGTGGAATAATTTTCAATAAGTGATAAAAAAACTGGAATAACCTCCAGTAATTTTGAAAATCGATCACCTAATTCTTCAACATCAACATTAATTTTAGTATTACTTTTTCTTATTATATTGTCATTGACATACAATTGATCTCCTTTTTTTAGAATTATTAACGAGTTAATTGATACGGGCAATAATGATAAATATCTTTTATTGAATGAAGCAAACAGTCTTTGGTTAATATTAACGAGGTGTTCCAAATTGCTTTCTGAACTATTATTATTATTTATAAAACTTACTGTTCTATCATCTAATAAAAAAGGTAAAATTAGACAGCTTCGAGCGATGTCAATACTTTCAATTTTATCTAAGATTGACAGAAACACACAGCTGGCTATAGCCTCATTATTATACACATAGTAAACTTCCTTCATAATTTCTTATATTTTTCTTTCCAGTCAAAGTGCCAGCCTATTTCCAGGTTATCGGACAATACATAATAGTGGCCATTACTTGATTCAAGTCCTAATGCTGCAAAACCTTGTATTGGTAAATTTTGTCTCTTAACATAATCTACAATTTCTAAGCCCATACTTTTAATTTCCTCATTTAAGTCACTGATTTTTTCTCCTGATTTTATTCTCTTTTCAATATTTCTATATTTTGCTTTAAATTCATTCAGCCACATTTGAATACTATTCTGTTTGAAATTTTCAATATCCATTGGAAGTAAAAAATTCTCTTCTGACCAGTATGTAAAATCATTAAGGAATTTAAGCATTTGAGTAGTATAATCTCTTATATATGTTGAGCCTGAGTCAACTTCTCCTATATCAATAAGTTGTTTAATAAATATCTGCTCTTCTAAATTCTCCGGGAGTAATACTGGTAAATTTCTTTGGGGGAGCGATCCTATAACAAATGCAACCTGAAAACATTTGCCGAATCTATTGTTGAAATCATCAAAGCTTATTTCAAACTTTTTTCGTTCTTTAATATCTGTGAATTTTGCCACATTCATGTTTGATGTGAGACTTTCAAAAACAGGATCAATAAATTTAGACTGTTTTACATTTTCTAAAATCTTGTTTTTTATTTTTTCTATGATATCATCAACACCGGTTTCAATTCCTAATTTTCGAAAAAAAGCAATACTCCTTTTCTTACCAAGAGTACGTACATTTTTTATGTAACTTTTAAGAATAGTATCTTGAGTTTTTACTTCCAATGCTGAAAGAATACCTAATAATTTATCAAGATCAAAATCCTTTTTAAAAATTTCAAGAGCATCAATGAAATTATTATCCCAGTGGTTTTTATTGGTCACTAAAATAAAAGTGTGCTTATTTAGAAAATTATCGTTATTATCTTTATCCGCTTTGATAAAATCACTCCAATTACTTAGCGTTTTCCACAAGTCAGAATCTAAAGAGGTTAAATTTTGAATTTGTCCTGCTGCATTTTGGAGGACAGAATGCTTCATTTGAAGTAAAACCGTTGTACCATCTGCCATATCAATATGTACGTCTTCTTTGACCTCAAATCCAATTTTTTCACCAAATTTCAGGTCTAACGATAGATAAATGAAATAGAAAAATTGATAATCAAACCCTATTGTCTGAGCGGCAACTGTATGTTTTGTTAATAATGATTCTATGTCGTTCATAGGCAATTTGCATTTCCTTATTTCATCTGGTTCTTATAATGATCAGTTCGCTAATATACAATAATTCTGTCATTTACTGCCAAGTATTACCATTCAAAGACACATACTTATAACATCTTCATTTCCATAACATCTTTGTCCCGAAAGTCCGCAAGATGCGGGTAGACAATAACAATTTAATGTGTTTTAATCATGGAAAAACAAAGAAAAAAAGTTTTGCTGTCAGCAATGGTAATGCTGACAGGTTTGGGTGCAATGGCACAGGGAGACGGTTCAGCTGGTATCACCGAAGCCACTCAAATGGTTACGTCCTATTTTGATCCTGCCACACAACTCATCTATGCTATTGGAGCCGTGGTAGGTCTCATTGGAGGGGTTAAAGTGTACGGCAAGTTCAGTAGCGGAGATCCCGACACAAGCAAGACTGCAGCAAGCTGGTTTGGTGCGTGTATCTTCTTGATTGTTGCGGCTACGATTTTGCGATCATTCTTCCTTTAATCCCTTGCCTTATGAATTACAATATCAACAAAGGCATAGGAAGAACGGTAGAATTTAAGGGACTGAAAGCACAATACCTGTTCATTTTCGCAGGCGGACTGCTTGGTACACTGATCCTAGTAATGATACTGTATATAGCTAGCGTAAATTCCTACATCTGCCTGTTTCTTGGAATTGGTGGTGCTTCGCTGATAGTATGGCAGACCTTTTCACTGAACAAAAAGCATGGAGAACATGGGCTGATGAAAATCGGTGCAAGAAAAAGGCATCCTCGTTACATCATCTGTCGCAAGCCTGTACATCGCTATTTAAAGTTCACCCCTAAATCGAATGCCGTATGAGGAATGTAGCCAAGACCACAACGTTGGAAAATAAGTTTCCCTTACTAGCGGTGGATAACAACTGTATCCTGTCAAAGGATGCAGACATTACTGCCTGTTTTGAAGTGCGTTTGCCGGAACTGTTTACGGTGGCTTCTGCGGAATATGAAGCCATTCATTCTGCTTGGCACAAAGCCATCAAGACGTTGCCCGATTATACAGTTATCCATAAACAGGACTGGTATATCAAGGAAAATTATGCACCCGATATTGCAGATGATGGTTTGAGCTTTTTGGGCAAATCCTACCAACAGCATTTTAACGAACGTCCTTTTCTTAACCATTATTGCTACCTGTTCCTGACCAAAACCACTAAGGAAAGAATGCGTACACAGAGTAATTTTTCATCGCTTTGCAAAGGGACTCTCATACCAAAAGAAATCAGGGATAAGGAAGCAATCCATCGTTTTATGGAAGCGGTTGCACAGTTTGAGCGTATTACAAATGACAGCGGATTTATCGGGTTACGACGCCTAACGGAAGAAGACATCATCGGTACGGATGAAAGACAAGGAATATTGGAACAGTATCTAACGCTGTCAAGGGAAGCCGGAACACCAATGCAGGATATAGCAATCGGAGCTGAAGAAGTGCGCGTTGGTAACAAAAGATTGTGCCTGCACACTTTATCCGATACGGACGATCTGCCTTCAACTGTATCAGCAGATACCCGTTATGAAAAACTATCTACCGACCGGAGTGACTGCCGTTTGTCGTTTGCTGCTCCAGTGGGCTTGCTCTTAAACTGCAATCATATCTACAACCAATACCTGTTTTTGGATAACAGCGAAGACAACCTGCAAAAGTTTGAGAAGTCCGCAAGGAATATGCACTCACTGGCTCGATACAGTCGTGCCAACCAGATCAATAAAGAATGGATAGAGCGGTATCTGAACGAAGCACATAGTTTTGGACTGTCGTCAATCAGGGCACACTTTAATGTTATGGCGTGGTCGGATGACCCTAGCGAATTCAAACAGCTAAAGAACGATAGCGGTAGTGCTTTGGCACTGATGGAATGCAAACCCCGCCATAATACCACCGATGTAGCTACGCTCTACTGGGCAGGAATGCCGGGAAATGCCGGAGATTTTCCAAGTGAAGAAAGCTTTTACACGTTCATTGAACCCGCTTTGTGCTTCTTTACTGAAGAAACCAATTATCACAATTCGCCATCACCGTTTGGTATCAAGATGGCAGATCGCCTGACCGGAAAACCCATCCATCTGGATATTTCCGATCTGCCAATGAAGCGTGGTATTATCACTAACCGAAACAAATTTATATTGGGTCCTTCGGGAAGTGGTAAATCTTTTTTTACCAATCATATGGTCAGGCAATACTATGAGCAAGGTGCACACGTCCTGCTTGTGGATACGGGTAACTCGTATCAGGGATTATGTGAACTTATCAAAGGAAAAACCAAAGGCGAAGACGGGGTTTACTTCACTTACACAGAAGACAATCCTATTGCCTTTAATCCTTTCTACACCGATGATGGTGTGTTTGACATAGAGAAAAGAGAAAGCGTCAAAACCCTGATACTTACACTTTGGAAACGTGATGATGAACCGCCGACCCGTTCCGAAGAAGTGGCATTGTCCAATGCGGTAAGTGGCTATATCGAACGTATCAAACATAATGATGTATATCCTTCTTTCAATGGTTTTTATGAGTATGTGCAGGGTGATTATCGTAAGGTACTTGAAGAAAAACAGGTTCGGGAAAAAGACTTTGATATAGCCAACTTCCTCAACGTACTGGAACCGTATTACAAAGATGGTGAATACGATTACTTGCTCAATTCTGAAAAGCAATTAGACTTGCTTTCTAAACGCTTCATAGTGTTTGAGATTGATGCAATCAAAGACCATAAAATTCTCTTCCCAATTGTGACTATCATCATCATGGAGGTGTTCATCAATAAGATGAGAAGATTGAAAGGAATTCGCAAGCTTATCCTAATTGAAGAGGCTTGGAAAGCGATTGCTAAAGAGGGAATGGCAGAATATATAAAGTACCTCTTTAAAACGGTAAGGAAGTTTTTCGGCGAAGCTATCGTAGTAACGCAGGAAGTCGATGACATCATCCAGTCGCCCATTGTCAAGGAAAGCATCATCAACAACTCCGATTGTAAAATCCTGCTCGACCAGCGCAAGTACATGAACAAGTTTGATGACATACAGGCAATGCTTGGCTTGACTGATAAAGAAAAGGCACAGGTACTTTCCATCAATATGAACAATGACCCATCACGGCTCTATAAGGAAGTTTGGATTGGTTTGGGTGGAACCCATTCGGCGGTATATGCCACAGAAGTGTCGGTTGAAGAGTATCTCGCCTATACCACCGAAGAAACGG
>Ga0209519_10000208_pt1 | contig 25648 bp, 22 predicted proteins | sample Rifsed13ft1_FD_184005 | JGI IMG/M metagenome (GOLD analysis project Ga0209519, IMG submission 184005) | Soil microbial communities from Rifle, Colorado, USA - sediment 13ft 1 (version 2) | ecosystem: Environmental > Terrestrial > Deep subsurface > Rock core/Sediment | place: Rifle, Colorado...
GGCGATCTTTTCGTCGATCTGGGATTCACCAACACCGGCGATGTGCAGGACGCGGGTGCGGATCACTGCGCCGCGGCCGAAGCGTCTTACCAGGTAGGGGAGAACGCCATTTTCAAGGATGGATGTCATTTCGCCCGGCACGCCGGGCAGGGAGATCACCACCGATTCGTCGCGCTCAATAAAGAAGGCCGGCGCCGTGCCTACGGGGTTTTCCAAAACCCGAGCACCCTCAGGCAAATAAGCCTGGCGTTTATTGTTCTCGGTGGGTGTGTGATTGAAACGCGCGAAGCGCTCCTGGATCTGGGTCCAGAGTTCTTCTTTGAATTCAAGTTCGACATTCAGGGCGCGGGCGATGCCCTCACGGGTCACGTCATCCACGGTGGGACCAAGGCCGCCGGTGCAGATCAGGATTTGGGAGCGAGTGAGGGCGTGGCGCACCGCCTCGGCGATGCGAGCCTCGTTGTCCCCTACGGTGGAGGTGTAATACAGGTCGATGCCGGCCTCACGCAGTTGGCGGGCGAGGTAGTGGGTGTTGGTGTCTGCGATTTCGCCGAGCAGCAATTCGGTGCCGATGGTTAATATTTCCGCAGATGGCATATTTCTAATATGTTTAAAGTCCAATGTCAAAGCAAGGGATATTTCTTGACGTTAGACATTTGGATTATTTAGACAACATTGTATTCCACGATGAGTCGGCCTTCGTTGAAGCGCGCTAAATCGAGCATGGAAACGTCGACGGTTTTGGCTTCGCCATCCAGAATTATTTCGGCCATCAGTTTGCCCGCGACAGGACCGTGCATGAAGCCGTGGCCGGAGAAGCCGGCCACCAGGTAGAAGCCTTCAACCGGCGTCTTGCCGAAGATGGGGTGGGCGTCTGGGGTCACTTCATAGAGCCCGGCCCAGTGTGATGCCAGGCCCGCGTTTGCCAGCAGAGGTAAGCGCTGGGAAGCAGCTTCAAGGTTTACTAATTCGAAATCCGGATCAACATTTTGATCATATCCAGGTCTTTCAACCGGATTGGACATGCCGGTGAGGAGGCCATCTCCTTCGCGATGGAAATATAGTGATTGAGCAAAGTCGATTACAAAAGGAAAGGCCGCTGGAATTTCCGGCAGTGGAGTGGTGGTGAGCATTTGGCGCCGAATTGGCGTGATGGGGATTTCGACTCCCGCCATCGCGCCCAGCAAACCAGCCCAAGGACCGGCTGCGTTGACAACCACTGGTGTGGATATGTTTCCGCTGTTAGTTTGGACTTCAGCGATTTTCCCCTTGTGGGAATTGATCCCGATTACTTCGATTCCTGTCAGGCATTGCACGCCTAATTTAGCGGCCGCGTTGACGTAGCCCATCACGACGCCATGAGGATCGCAAAGTCCGTCTTTGGCATTAAAGGTTCCGGCTTGAATGTCGTCGAGCCGCATCAAGGGCAGACGACTTCGAATTTCATCTCCGCTGAGCCACTCGGTCTGAACGCCTAGTCGATTTTGCAATTCGACATTGTGTCTGAACTTATTGATGTCCTTGTCATTGTTGAGAAGGAATAAATAGCCACATTTACGATAATCGATTTCCTGCCCCATTTCTTCCGGAAATCGTTCGAGTATGGGCAGGCTGGCCAACGAAAGACGGATGTTGACTTCGGTGGCGAACTGGTAGCGGACGCCGCCGGCGCAGCGACCCGTGGCGCCCTGTCCGAAGAATTCTTCCTTTTCGAGCAAGACGACATCTTTGACGCCGCGGGCTGCGAGATGATACGCGACGGAAGCACCCATCACACCGCCGCCGATCACAACAACACCAGCTGTTTTGGGCAGCTCGGCTACCATGTCACTTCAGTGCCGATCCCTATCTGACGGGCGTTTTCAACAGCCAGCCGAGCCGCCATTGCATCCTGCACCGCAACGCCAACTGATTTGAATACCGTGACCTCTTCCGCCGAAGAGCGGCCGGGTTTCTCGCCCGAAATCACTTCTCCGATCTCCGCGATATCCGATTCTTTGATGAGCAGCTTCTGCAGCGGGTTAGCGATATCGCCCGATTCCACTTGTGCCGCGCTGCGGCTGTCAACTGTGACACGGGCACGCGCAACGCTTTCGCTCGGGATTTCTTGCATGTCCAGCGTATAGGAACCCACTCCGTTTATATGCGCTCCCAGCTTTACATCCGAATCGAAGAAAACGGGAGTTTTGCTGGTTGTAGCTGTGCTGATAATGTCGGCATCCAGAACGGCTTCAGTGGAATTGTGGGCCGAGCGCAGATGGTCCGGGATGCGCGCTTTACCGGCCATTTCGTCGATAAAGCTCCGAACCTGCGCGGGATTGGAGTCGTACACCCAAACAGTTTCTATATCGCGGACTTCGCAAACCGCCGCCAGTTGGGTGCGCGCCTGGACGCCGGCGCCAAAGATGGCCAAGATTTTCGCATCATTTCGCGCCAATGCATCGGTTGCTGCTCCTGCACCGGCGCCGGTGCGAATGGCGGTGAGGCTGCTGCCTTCGAGCAATGCTTCAACGGCGCCGGTTTCTGGATTCAGAACCAGGACCCCGGCATGGATAAACGGTAGTCCTTTGGATGGATTATTGTCGAAGAGTGAAACGATCTTGACGGCCAGGGCTTGGCCAGCGGCGTTATCGACGAAAGCAGGCATGAGGATACTAAGCCCCGAATTTGGCTTTACCGGCAGGCGCATGCGCAGAGGAACTTCAGCTTTGCCTGCCGAAAGGGCAGTGTAAGCCGTTTTCATCGCCGCGATACATTCCCCCATGGGCAAAGCTTGACGCACCTCGCTGGCATTTAAGATCAACACAAGGACAATTCTAATTCTTAAACAAAACGTGCGGCACAAGCTTTTAAGTGCCGCACGTTTCACTTGGTGGAAAAAATTACTCTACACCGAGGTAAGCCTTCTGAACCATCTTATTGTCGGCTAAATTCTTGGCGGTATCGCTAAGCACGATCTCGCCGGTCTGCAACACATAGCCGCGGTGGGCAATCGAGAGCGCCATCAAGGCGTTCTGCTCGACCAGCAGCACCGTGGTGCCCTCCTGGTTGATGTTTTGGATAGTATCGAATATGCCTTCAACCAGCATTGGCGCCAAACCCATTGAGGGTTCATCCATGAGGATCAGTTTGGGTCGTGCCATCAGGGCCCGGCCGGTGGCAAGCATCTGCTGCTCGCCCCCGGATAGGGTGCCCGCCACCTGGTGGCGGCGCTCCTTCAAACGCGGGAAAAGTGTAAAGACTCGATCGGCATCACTTGCAATTGCCGCCCTGTCGCTGCGGCTGTAAGCGCCCATCTCCAGGTTTTCATTGACGGTCAGCTGCGCGAATACGCCGCGGCCCTCGGGCACCATGGTGATGCCCTTGAAAACAATTTCGTGGGGCGGGTACTTGATCAGGTCTTCGCCGTTCAGCTTGACATGGCCTTCGCGCGGGCGGAGCAAGCCGCTGATCGTACGCAGGGTGGTGGTCTTGCCGGCGCCATTGGCGCCGATGAGGGTCACGATTTCTCCCTCGTTCACCTCGAGCGAAATCCCCTTGAGAGCGTGGATGTTGCCGTAATAGGTGTGGATATTGCTGACTTCGAGCATGGCCATAATGAATCCTAGTTTGCCTTTGCGACTTTGAGACCTGAGGCCGCCCCACGTCCGAGGTAGGCTTCGATCACCTGAGGATCGTTCTGGATATCGTGCGGTTTGCCTTCGGCGATCTTGGAACCGTAATCCATTACGGAAATCTGTTCGCTGATATCCATGACCACGCGCATGTGGTGTTCAATGAGCAAGATGGTTAGCCCGAGTTCATCTCGCAGGTTGCGAATGAAATGGGTCAATTCAGCCGTCTCTTTGGTGTTCATGCCCGCAGTGGGCTCGTCCAGAAGCAGCAGTTTGGGTTTGCTGGCTAGGGCGCGGGCGATTTCTAGGCGACGCTGAGCGCCGTAAGGCAGGTTGCGCGCCAGGTGATCTCCCATGCCGCGCAGGCCAACCAGGCGTAACAGCCGCCTGGCTTCCTCGAGGGCGTTCTTCTCGTCCTCGTGGAACCGCCGCGTGTGCAAGATCGCGTCGGCTACGTTCGTTTTCAAGTGAGGCTGCTCGCCGACCAAAATATTTTCAATGGCTGTGGTGGCGCTGAACAAGCGGATGTTCTGATAGGTGCGTGAGATGCCAACATGGCAGATCTCATCGGGGCGGCGGTTCTGAACGGCTAGACCGTTGAATACGATCTCGCCACTATCTACCTTGTAAAAGCCGGTAACGCAGTTGAAGAAGGTAGTCTTTCCTGCCCCGTTAGGGCCTATGACCGAGGATATGCTGTGTTCCTGGATGTTGAGATCGAAATCCTTAACGGCGACCAGGCCGCCGAATGTCTTGGTGACTTTTGTAGCTGTGAGTAGAGAGGTCATCAGTGTTCCCGTTTAGGTGGCCGGTGTTGGATTTTCTGATTCCGAGGCGCGCAGTTCCCGGCGGATAATGTCCGAAGGAATAAAACCCTCCGGGCGATTTATCATCATCATCACCAGCAAAATGCCATACATTAGAAAGCGGAATTCTGCGAACTCGCGCAGCAGTTCCGGGAGACCCACGAGGATAATCGCCCCAACCACGGTCCCGGGGATGCTGCCTAGCCCACCGACGATGATCAGGCTCAGCACGTTGATGGAGATCAGTAGGCTGAAGCTGTGCGGGAAGATGGAAGTAAGCTTGGGAGCAAAGATAGCGCCTGCCAGGCCTGAAAACGCTGCCCCAATGGCAAAGGCCAGCAACTTGGTGCGTACCAGGTTAATGCCCATCGCCTCAGCCACATCTTCGTCCTCGCGGATGGCGATCCACGATCTGCCGATGCGCGATTCGCGCAGTCGCGTGGAAATAAACGCGGCCAACAATGCTGCGGCCAGGACCACATAGTAGAGCTTTTCCGGTTCCAGCAAGACGAGAGAACCGATAGATGGCTTCGGGATCTGCAGCACCCCCTGAGCGCCGCCAAGGACTGGCTTCATCAGATCGGATAAAGCCAGTATGCGTATGATTTCGCCAAACCCCAGCGTTACGATTGCCAGGTAATCACCGCGCATCTTCAACACGGGGATGCCAAGCACCACGCCTGCAACCGCGGCTACCGCCACGCAGATGGCCACTGCGATCCAGAATGCGTTTCCCGGGTGCAAACCCATGCTGGCGACCCATTGTGACAATCCTATACCAAGCGGGCCTGTCGAAGAAAGGACCGCCATGGTGTAGGCGCCAATCGCAAAGAAAGCCACGTAGCCCAAATCCAGCAACCCCGCCAATCCAACCACGATATTCAGCCCCAAACCCATCAACAGGTAGATGCCCACATTGTTGGTGACTTCCGTGAGGTAGGTACCCAGGAAAAACGGGAGGGAGAGGAGTAAAAGGAAAAGTGGAGCCTGCCTGGCCATTCTAGTAGCCAGGGCCGATTTAGGTGTGCTTGCTGGCTTAAGGCGAGAGGCGGCGAAGCCATACCCCGCGTACAGAATAGCTCCAGCGCTTGCCAGAATGATCCCTGGCCAGAGCTGTAATGCGTTTGATGCAAACAACACCCGCACCGTGCTTTGGCCAAGGAAATTCCTAACGCGTTCGACCAGGATTGGGGAAAGTAGGCCAACCAATGCGGTGAGGCCGAGGCCAAAAAACAACGCTTTGCGGATGCGTTCCGGAATAAAGGCAGCCGCGGCGGAAAGAAGGCAAACGGTCACCGTGACGGCTGGCAATAGAAAAGAGCCCTGATCTGCGCCAGCACCGAAGGTGAGAAAGCTGATCAGTTTCGGGGAAACGTTGAGTAGGACGGAACGCAAGTCGAATATCCGCTCGGCCCACACTAGGAAAACCAAGAATAATGAAGCTACCAGCCCAATTACAGCTGCCTTTACCAAGCCGGTCAATATTCGCCATTTGCCCAGTGTCGACTTTGCCGCAGCGTAAGCCATGCCTACTGGGGCCAGGAGAAAAGCGGCCTGGCCCATGGTGATCAGGCCGGCGATCAGATACCGCTCTCCGAAAAGCACCACCATACCGATGGCAGAAATATTTAGAGAAATGAAGCCTGCCATGCTACCCTGCAGCAGCGTGCGCCGCCAATCAAAATTCAATTGTTTCGACATGGTCGCCTCAGGCTTTCGTCTCAGTGAGGCGCTCGCCTAAAATGCCCTGCGGACGGAAGATGAGCACCAAGACTAGCATGGTAAATGCGATTACGTCCTTCAACTGGTTGAACGACGCAATGCCCAGACTCTGCAGGAACAGGCTGGGGCCAACAGATTCAAACAGCCCCAGGAATAAGCCGCCGACCGCGGCGCCTGGAATGTTTCCGATGCCGCCTAGCACGGCAGCTGTGAACGCCTTGATCCCTGGAATGAACCCCATATAGAAGTGAACTTGCTGGAACACAAGCGCATAGAGCACGCCGGCGATCGCCGCCATGGTGGCGCAGGTGACAAAGGTGAGGCTGATGGTCTGGTTGACATTGATTCCCATCAGTGCGGCCACGTCTTTGTTTTCGGCGACGGCGCGAATGGCCATGCCTGCCCTGGTTCGAGTGATGAAAAAGTTGAGGGCAAGCAGCGAGAGAATAGTGACAATCACAACCAGAATGTGCGTCTTCAACACCTGTGTGCCTAGAAACGGCACAGAACCTTTGAGCGCATCGATGGCGGGGAAGCCCTTGGCCCGTGAGCCGAGCAATCCACTGAAATAGTATTGCCAGAAGAACGAGGCGCCGATGGCAGTGATCAGCGCCATCAGCCGCGGAGCCGTCCGCAAGGGGCGGTAGGCAATGCGCTCGGTGAGCAAAGCGACGGTCACGGAAACCACAATGGCAACGAGGCTAACCAGGATCATGGTGATGAACGGATGCTCTGCCATGAACCCCGAAGCGTTCAAGGGGATTGCAACCGCCGAGGTGGCCGTAAAGATGCCCGACATGAAAAATTCGCTGTGGGCAAAGTTGATCATTTTCAAAACGCCGTAGACTAGGGTGTAGCCAATGGCGATCAGGGCGTACATGCTGCCCTGGGCGACACCGAAAATGACGAAGTCGGTCCAGGCGCGAGTGGAAGTTGTATTGTTCAGTATGGTCTGAATGGTCCCCCAGGCGACAACTGCGATAATTGCGGCGCGCATCAACCACAGAAACGCGTTGATAACTGAAAAAGACTTAAGACGGTCCATGCCGGGGCTCCCTCGGTTTCAGATTAGGCCCAGGGCATATGCCCTGGGCCTAATACTGGACTAGCTATTGACCATTGATCTGAGGTTTAGGGATAAACGGGGACGTACTCGCCGCCATCGATCTCGTAAACTGCGATCTTGGGGTCGGCGCAGTCACCGAACTCATTGCAGGTCAGCGTGCCTGTAATGCCCTCGAAACCCGAGGTGGCATATAAGCAGTCGCGCATTTCCTGGCGGCCGATGAGCAGGTCGCCCTCCGCATTCTGATGCGCGGTGGACTCGATGCAAGCAAAGATCATGTTAGCAGCATCGAAGCCGTGCGCATGGAACACGGACAGCGGCTCGGATCCGTAGTTCTCCTGATAAGCAACCAGGAATTCCTCATACGTGGCGCTGGCGTAAGCCAGGTCGGGGCCAGAGAACCACATGCCCTCCTCGGCATCACCGAGGTTGGTGATCACGGTGTCTGAGAAGCAGCCATCTGCAGCGGCGCGTACGGTGTTTTCAAGCCCGGCGACCTCAAGAGCCTGTATGGCTAGGAAAACGCACTCGTTGGTGAACACCGGGAAGAACAGGAATTCCGGCGCCCCGCCCTCAGCAGAAGCAACCGATGTCAACACTGGGCGCATGTCGGTATCGCCCACATTGACCGCGGTGAAGGCCACCACGGTGCCACCCAGCGCTTCAAAGGCTTCGCGGAAGGAATTAGCCAGACCCTCGGTGTAAGGATCGCCATCGTGAATCGCAGCCGCGGTGGCGAGGCCGAGCACATTGAAAGCATAGTCGGCCATGGCTGCGCCCTGCACCTTATCGTTGTGGGCAGTGCGTAAGTAACCGGGTCTCCAAGCTTGATCGGGATCCGTCAGAGACGGAGCCGTGTTGGATGGAGAAACCATGAAGTAACCGGCATCCGAGATTACCTGGGCCATGGGCACACCGGCGCCGGAGCAGCTAGTGCCGATGACGCCCACAATGCTGGGATCAGAAACGACCTTCTGGCCGGCAGCCTGTCCGCCTTCGGCATTGCAGCCGTCATCTTCAGCCTGGAGCTCAACCGGGTGGCCGAGAACGTCACCTTTGAATTGAATGGCGATCTCGACACCGTATTGGGAGTCAAGGCCAAGTGAGGCATTGGGGCCGGAGATGACCAGCGCGGACGCAATGCGGATAGGATCACCAGCGGCAACTTCAACGCAGCCAATGGCGTCCATACATTCGAAGGCTTCGGGAGCCTCGGTGCCGGGGGCTTCAGGCGCTTCAGTGGCGGGAGGCTCCGTGGCAGGGGCTGGCCCGCAGGCCGCCAACACCAGGCTGGCAACCGTCAGGAGCCCTAACAAACCAAATACTTTTTTAGACATTCTTACTCCTCCGAAAAACTTGCAAGTTGAATTGTCTTCCATGGAAGTGAAAAAGCGATTATGGGCGAATAGCTTCCGAGATACCTCACCTCCTTTCGACTAGGCTTCCAATGATGCCTAGACGTAGAGGTGCACGGCGCGCACCTCTACTTTTGTAACCATAAGTTTTTTGCAAACTAACCAGAGAAGAAACACTAGTGACTTTTCATTTTTACATAAGTCTATAGCCTAGTCAAGGTTCAATATCCGTTCCGGGTTGGCTACGGTTGGAGACAAAGGGTCGCGGCAAGCGTGACCTCGATATGGTAAAATATAGAACAAACATACGAAATTCGTTTGAAGGTGTGATTCGAGATCGACAGTTCAAATCGAATAGGTATGGAATGGGGTGAGAAATCCAGATTTCTGCGTTAATTAAGAACCGGAGGTAAGCAAGTGGCAGAAGGACAGCCAAGAACCTATAAGGCTGAGAGTATTCAGGTATTAGAGGGGCTGGAAGCCGTTCGCCGCCGCCCTGGCATGTACATTGGCGGTACGGATGTCAAAGCCTTGCACCATATCGTCTATGAGGTGGTCGATAACTCGATCGACGAGGCGCTAGCCGGCGCCTGTGACCGCATAGAAATCACCATCCACAAAGACAGCAGCGTGACCGTTGCAGATAACGGCCGCGGCATTCCCGTGGATCAGCACCCGACCAAGAGAAAATCGGCGCTGGAAGTAGTGATGACCACATTGCACGCGGGCGGAAAATTCGGCGGCGGCGTGTATAAGGTATCGGGCGGCTTACACGGTGTCGGTGTATCGGCGGTCAATGCCGTATCCGAATGGTGCGAGGTAGAAGTCAACCGCGATAAGCACGTGTATTTCCAGCGGTACGAACGCGGCAAGCCCAAAGCGCCGGTGAAATCCATTCGCAAGATGAAGAAAGAGGAGACCACCGGAACCCGCACCACCTTCAAGTACGACAAGATGCTTTTCAAAGGCGACCTGGATTACCGCTTTGAAACTTTGTTGGAGCGGTTCCGTGAGATCGGACCTTCTATTTTGAAGGCGGCATTACTTCTTTCGTGCGCTATCTGAACCGGACCCATGAGGTTTTGCATACGGTCTTCCATCGCGAACAAGAGCTCGACCACACCATCGTCGATGTGGCGGTGCAGTTCACCGATGCCTATAGCGAACAGGTGTTTGCGTTTGCCAATACGATCAATACCATCGATGGCGGTACACATCTCACCGGATTGCGTTCTGCGCTGACTCGCACGATCAACGATTACGCTCGTAAGAATAGTTTGCTCAAGGAATCCGATCCCAACTTCACGGGCGACGATATCCGCGAGGGCCTGACTGCGATCGTCAGCGTCAAGGTTCCCGATCCGCAATTCGAGAGCCAGACCAAAGTCAAACTGATGAACCCCGAGGTGCAGACCTACGTCGCCCAGGTGGTCAATGAGAACTTCGCAACGTTCTTGGATGAAAATCCTTCCGCCGGGCGATCCATCGTCGCAAAATGCTTGACTTCGGCGCGAGCGCGAGATGCGGCTCGCAAAGCCCGCGATCTGGTGATTCGCAAGTCTGCCCTGGAGAGCTTAACCCTGCCCGGCAAGCTGGCGGATTGCTCCGAACGGGACCCGGAAAGGAGCGAGCTTTACATCGTCGAGGGTGACTCGGCGGGCGGTTCGGCCAAGCAGGGGCGTGACCGGCATTTTCAGGCGATCCTGCCTCTGCGCGGAAAGATCCTCAACACCGAGCGCGCCCGGCTGGACAAAATCTTGGGCAATAACGAGGTGAAAGCGCTGATCTCGGCCTTGGGCACAGGCATTGGAGATAACTTCGATATCAATGGCTTGCGCTACAGACATGTCATCATCATGACCGATGCAGACGTGGACGGCAGCCATATTCGAACGCTGCTGCTTACGTTTTTCTTCCGTTACATGAAAAAGCTGATCGAGGACGGATATCTTTATATTGCGCAGCCGCCTTTGTACAGTATTGCGAATGGCAAAGAAGTACAGTGGGTCTATACAGAAAAACAACGCGACGCTTTTTTGAAGGCATTAGGGAAAAAATCCGAGAAAGCTTCCATTCAGCGGTACAAAGGCTTGGGTGAGATGAACCCCGATCAGTTGTGGATGACCACAATGGACCCGGCCAACCGCAATCTTTTGCTGGTGACCATTGAAGACGCCCGTGATGCGGAGCGCACGTTCGATATGCTGATGGGCGAAGCAGTGCCTCCACGCAAACGATTCATCCAGACGCATGCCAAAGAAGTTCGGAACCTGGACATCTAGGTAGAAGGACTACAGAAGTAAACAAGTAGATAAGTAGACAAGGGTAAAAAGATGGCGCGGCCGCGCCATCTTTGCTTTCTGAAGGAAGGCCGATTTTCAGAAACTGGGCGACTGGAAGAAGGCAAGCGAAGTAGCTTTGGCAGCCATAAGGGAGGACATAAGCCCCTACGTTGGCGCATTGAGGCGAACGTATAATAAAAAATTGGAGGACCGATGATAGCCACGATCCTGGATGGAAAAGCTCTAGCCGCAAAAGTGCGCGCCGAAACGACTGCGAAGGTTACTGCTCGGACGGCGGCCGGAAAAACACCGCCCGGCCTGGCGACTATTCTTGTGGGACATGACCCGGCCTCGGAAACTTACGTGCGCAACAAGCGCAAGTCCAGCGAAGAAGTCGGCATGGTTTCATTTGGCTTCGAAATGCCTGCGGAAACGAGTCAGCAAGAGCTCCTAAAAGTTATCGCCGAGCTCAATGCTCGCCCGGAAGTGCACGGGATCCTGGTTCAGGTCCCTTTGCCCAAGCAGATTGAAGCCGCCGCGATTCAGTCGGCCATTTCCCCGCTCAAAGATGTCGATTGCCTGCATCCCGAAAATATTGGCTATTTGGCGCAAAAGGGCCGCGCGCCACGTTTCGTTTCCTGCACTCCAGCGGGCATCATGCGCATGCTGTCCGAAGCTGAGGTTAAGCTTTCTGGCGCCAACGCAGTCGTCTTGGGGCGCTCCAATATCGTTGGTATGCCGATCTCCTTGTTGCTCACCAAAGCGGATGCCACGGTGACCATTGCCCACTCGCGCACCCAGGATTTGCCTGCCGTGTGCCGTGAGGCAGATGTATTGGTGGCTGCGGTTGGGAAGGCGGAGATGGTGCGCGGCGATTGGGTGAAACCGGGCGCCGTGGTGATCGATGTAGGTGTGAACCGTGTGGATGATGCCAGCGCCAAGCGAGGTTATCGATTGGTGGGCGATGTAGCCTTCGAGGAAGCCAGCCAGGTGGCCTCCGCGATCACGCCAGTGCCAGGTGGGGTGGGGCCGATGACCATCGCGATGCTGTTGGAGAATACGCTGCACGCGGCTGAATTAGCGGATACGATATAGCCTCAGTCTGGCCTCAGGAAAAACTCAGCTACAGGAAATAATATGAAGAAACCAATCTTGTTTCCCCTTTTGGTTGTCTTGCTTGTCTCTTGTGGGCAGGCAAATCCTACATCCCAGGCCGTCACAACTGAGCCAACAGAAGCGAGTGTTTCGATAATGGAGACGCCTTCGGCAACCCCGGTGACCCTTATTGCTGATTTGGTCCCAATTACCACATATGTAGATCAGAGCCTGGGCTATGCTTTTGATTACCCGGCGGATTGGACCATCAGTGCATTGCCCGACGTGCCTTACTCGGCCGTCACCATCCACAGTTGGGACCCGGATGAGTTAACTGGCCCCCGTCCCCAAGGTGAAGGATTGCCTGAAGAAGGAGAAAAGATGGATATCCTTCCCCAGGCAGATTATGGTATTGATTTCGAGCAAGCCTTGCCCTGGTTCAGGGAAGGGAATGCAGACCATAAATTCACCGAGGAGCCGGTTATGCTTCCCACCGGCGAGCCTGGGATTTTGATTCGCTTTGAGCCGGTTGCAGGGGAACCGATTGTGCGTTGTCTCTTGACCGCTGTGAAAGAAACCACCATTCTGATATGTGGGGCAGCCTGGGAACTCGAATATTTCGGGCCCATCGCCTTTTCACTGCGCCCCGCTGAATAGTGCATTTGCCCTCATAGAGGAGGGCATTTGGCTGTTTGACAACTTAACCTCCCTCAGTTACACTAGTTGTCTGACAACTGGATATGCCTACTCTGCTTGTCCGGCATGCGGCCATTTTGGCCACCTTTGATGACCAGCGTCGTGAGATTGCCGATGCTGGTCTATTTATTCGTGACGGTTTCATCGAGCAGGTGGGCCCATCAAGCGAGCTTCCGAATTCTGCGGATGAAGTATTGGATCTAGCTGGATATGTCGTTCTCCCCGGCCTGATCAACACCCACCACCATTTCTATCAAACGCTAACGCGCGCAGTTCCCGCAGCTCAGAATGCCAACCTTTTCCATTGGCTTAGGAGCCTGTATCCCATTTGGGCCGGCCTAACGCCTGAGGATATTTTCGTCTCCACCCAGACGGCGTTGGCCGAGCTTGCACTCTCAGGCTGCACGACCGCGTCTGATCATCTTTACATCTTTCCCAATGGATCACGGTTGGATGATGAGATCGAAGCGGCTCGCGAAGTTGGTTTACGACTCCATGCCTCGCGCGGTTCGATGAGCGTCGGTGAAAGCCAGGGCGGCCTGCCGCCTGACACCGTTGTTGAGAAAGAAGACGCCATTCTTGCTGATAGCGCGCGCTTGGTCGAAAGGTATCACGACGCCAACCCTGGTTCCATGACCCAAATTGTCCTGGCTCCCTGCTCCCCTTTTAGCGTATCGCAGGACCTGATGAAAGAGACAGTGAAACTGGCGCGACAGCAAAAGGTGCATTTGCATACTCACCTAGCCGAGACTCAGGATGAAGAGCATTACACACGAGAACATTTCGGCTTACGTCCCGTGGCTTGGATGGAAACATTGGGCTGGCTGGGCGAAGATGTCTGGTACGCGCACTCGGTGCATGTCAACGATGAAGAGATAGCCAGCTACGTTGAAAAAGGTTGTGGTGTCGCCCATTGCCCCTCGTCGAACATGCGCCTTGCCTCGGGGATCGCGCCAATTACCAAGATGCTGACGGCGGGTGTGAAAGTCGGTCTGGGTGTAGATGGTTCGGCCAGCAATGACTCATCACACATGTTGGCAGAAGCACGGCAGGCGATGCTTCTGTCACGTCTGGACGCGGGTTTGCGCGGCGCGTCGCGCTCAAGCGATGAATCTCCGGATCTGATGACGGCACGCCAGACGCTGGAGCTTGCCACGCGAGGCGGCGCCGCGGTTTTGGGGCGGGAGGATGTCGGCTCGCTGGAGACAGGGAAGTGTGCTGATTTCTTTGCGGTAAATCTGAATCAACTTAATTACGCCGGTGGGTTACAAGATCCGCTGGCTGCCATCGTTTTCTGTGCGCCGGCCAAAGCAGATTACACCGTGGTCGGCGGCAACTTTGTTGTGAAGGAGGGCCAAATGCAAACTATCGAGCTGCCGCGATTGGTCGAGAAGCACAATCGCGCTGCGAAGCGTTTGCTGGCAAATTGAAATGTTGAAAACTGGAATTCTTTCCAATCGGCTTCACGCCCAGTTAGGCGAGCTGATCGCCAAGACTAGTCCTGGAGACCGGCTGCCTACTGAGCCCAAGTTGGCGGAGATGATGGGCGTTTCGCGCGCCACGCTGCGCGAAGCCATGCGAACCTTTGAGACACAAGGGCTCATCCAGCGGCGCCAGGGTGTAGGTACCTTTGTCGTCCATCCCACCAGCGTGATCGATACCGGGCTCGAGTTGCTGGAAAGCATCGAGAGCATGGCCCAGCGGGTCGGACTGCCCGTGCGGATGGGTAATTATGAAATCGAGCGCCGCGTGGCTGAACCTGAAGAGCACGAATTACTGAAAGATTCGCAGGTGCTTCACGTTTCGCGCGTGATGGAGGCGGAAGGCCGCCCAATTGCCTATCTGGTAGATGTGCTGCCAGATAAATTATTTGGCGAAATGGAGTTTCGCCGTGAATTCAGCGGCTCGGTGTTGGATCTACTGCTGAAGAAATCGGACTTACGCGTAACCAGCGCAGACACAGAGATTCATGCAGCCGCAGCGGAATCGAATGAAGCCCGGGCGCTGCATATGCAACGCGGCGACGTGGTGCTGCATTTCAAATCCACCTTGTTTTCCATGGACGGCTCGGTGATCGATCTTTCCCGCTCCTATTTCCTGCCGGGCTATTTCCGCTTCCATGTTATCCGCCGCGTAGAGCCGCGGCGTTCAACGAGTTAAGCACTAATCCCAAACCCACGGAGGCTTTAAATGCGCAGTTTTGCAGGACGAGACATTCTTTCTTTGAAGGATTTCGAACGCCAGGAGTTTTTCCGAGTTTTCGAAATCGCCGAAGATCTGGAACCATTTGCCCGTGATCGCCAAAATACGGACATGTTGAAGGAAAAGACGCTGGTCACCGCGTTCTACCAGCCCAGCACACGCACTCGCCTGGCTCATGAGGCGGCCATGATCCGCCTGGGAGGGCAGGTGACCGGCTTTGCCGACGCCAAGATGACCAGGGCAGGCGACTTCTACCAGGAATCCATCAAGGATACGGTCAAGATGCTGGAGTTCTATGGCGACGTGATCGTGATGCGCCACTTCCAGCAGGGCGCTCCCCACGAGGCGGCCAAATGGGCCAGCGTGCCGATCATCAACGGCGGCGACGGCTGGGGAGAACACCCAACTCAAATCCTCACTGATTTGTACACAGTCTGGAAGGAAAAAGGCACCATCGATGGGCTCAACTGGCTGGCTGTTGGCGACATGCGTATGCGCACCATGCACTCGCTGGCGTACGGATTAACCCAATTCGATTGTCCCATCACTTTTGTGGCTCCCCCCGATATGTCCCTGACCAAGGAATTCAAGGACGAGTTGAATCAGTACAGCCTGAATTACAGGGAAGCCGAACATGTCGAGCAAGCCATTGCGGATGCCGACGTCATTTTGGTTGAACCCGTAGTCCAACCCGATTACACCAAGTCCCGCGACGAACGTTCGGGCGACGTAGGTATGACGCCCGCCAACTACAAGATCACCCGAGAATTGCTCTCAACAAAGGCCAAATCGGATGCCATCCTGCTGCACTCCTTGCCGCGCATGGATGAGATCCCACCCGACGTAGATATCACCCGCTGGTCACGCTATTGGCAGGAGGCGTTCAATGGCGTGGTGATGCGCATGGCATTGCTTGCTTTGGTGCTTGGAGCAACGGAATAGATTTGATAGTTACATAGTTTGTTAGTTGGTTAGTTAAATGACTAAGATCGAAAGATTTGAGGATTTGCAGAGCTGGCAGAAAGCGCGAGAACTGGTGAGACGTATATATGAACTAACCGGTAGCGGTGCCTTTGCTAAAGATTTCGCTTTGCGTGATCAAATAAGTCGTTCTTCGGGTTCTGTGATGCATAACATCGCTGAAGGATTTGATTCCGGCTCGCACCCTGAATTCGTCAGATTTCTCAAAATGGCGCGTCGTTCAGCTAGCGAAGTCCAATCCCAGTTATACCTTGCCCTTGATCTAAATTACATTGCTTCTGAGGAATTAGAAGTCGGTTATCAACTGGCCACGGAGACGAAGAAGCTAATCAACGGTATGGTTTCTTATCTGCGACAACAAAACTAATAACTATCGAACTATTGCACTAATGAACTAGGAGACTAAATATGCAGACAGACCTACGCGGCCGCGATCTCATCAGCGACCTGGACTTTAGTAAAGAGGAAGTCGAAACTGTTCTCGATGTAGCCTGGGACCTGAAGCGCAAGCGCGCTTTGGGAGAGCCACACGCTTTGCTGCGCGACAAAGTGTTGGCGATGCTGTTTTTCTTTTCAAGTACACGTACCCGCGGTTCCTTCGAAGCAGGGATGGCGCAACTAGGCGGTCACGCCGCTTTCATCGAATCACGAACGACGCAGATTTCGCATGGCGACACCGAAAAAGAAATGGGCCACATATTTGGTCGCTACTTCGATGGCATTGCCATCCGCCATGTAGAGTGGGGGGTCGGCAACCGCTATCTGAACTTGGTCGCCGAGGCTTCCCGGGTACCGGTGTTGAATATGCAATGTGAGATCTACCATCCACATCAGTGTCTGGCGGACCTCATGACCATGATGGAGAAGTTCAGCACGCGCAGCTTACGCGGCAAACGCGTCGTTGTTTCCTGGGCCTACGCATCCAGCTACCTCAAGCCTATCTCAGTTCCCCAGTCGCTCATATTGCAACTACCTCGATTTGGCGCGGATGTGGTCTTGTCCCACCCTAAAGGATTTGAACTGATGCCAGAGATCATGGACCAGGCGAAGTCACTCGCTAAGCAATACAAAACGGGTTTCGATGTAGCCCATGATATGACGGAAGGCTTTAAAGACGCGGATGTGGTGTATGCCAAATCCTGGGGTCCTTTGCTTACGACTTCTGATCAAACTAAAGGCAAAGAATTGCAGGATGCCAACAAGGATTGGATCACAGATGCCACGAAGATGGCCGCAGCTCATGATGACGCCATCTATATGCATCCTTTACCGGCCGATCGCGATGTGGAGATCGCCAGCGAAGTGCTGGATGGTCCGCAATCAGTGGTGATCGATGAAGCTGAAAACCGCCTCCACGCGCAAAAGGCCGTGATGGCGTTGACCATGGCTTAGTGAAAAGGAGAGATCGCCTAATGGCTAAAAAAGTCGCAGTCGTTGCCGTAGGGGGAAACGCGCTGATCAAAGAAAAAGGAAAGCAATCTGTTCCGGATCAATTTGCCGCGGCCAGTGAGACCATGGGTTACATCGCCGCCATGATCGAAGAGGGTTGGGACGTCGTGGTTACCCATGGCAACGGGCCGCAGGTGGGGTTCATTTTGCGGCGTTCTGAATTGTCATTGCACGAACTGCATCCGGTTCCTCTGGATTACTGCGGGGCGGATACCCAGGGTGCCATTGGCTACATGTTCCAGCAATCCCTGCATAATGAATTCAAGAAACGCGGCATCAATAAACACGCGGTGACAGTAGTTACCCAGTGCCTGGTGGACAGGAACGACACGGCCTTCACGAATCCCACTAAGCCCATTGGCTCTTTCCTGGATGAAGCTACCGCTAAGAAACGCATGGCTGAAGAAGGCAAGCATTTCATGGAAGATGCTGGTCGTGGCTGGCGCGAAGTGGTAGCCTCGCCGATCCCGCAGGAAATCGTGGAGGCGTCAGCCATCAAGAATCTCATCGAAAACGATTTTGTAGTGATCGGCGTGGGCGGCGGTGGGATTCCCGTCGTCGAGAATGAGGATGGCGATCTGGTCGGTACAGCCGCCGTGATCGATAAGGATTTCGCTTCTAGCCTGCTGGCCCGTGAGATCAGGGCCGACTTATTGCTGATCTCGACGGCGGTAGAAAAAGTAGCCATCAGCTTCAACAAACCCGATCAGAAGGATTTGGATAGGATGACGGTTGCTGAAGCCGAGAAGTACATTACTGAAGGTCACTTTGCCAAAGGCAGCATGCTGCCCAAGGTACAGGCAGCCATCCTCTTCCTGAAGGCCGGCGGAAAGCAGGCATTGATCACCGATCCGCCGAACATCACCAACGCCCTAGCCGGGAAAACTGGGACATGGATAGTCCCTTAGTCCGGTAGTCTGGTAGTTCGATAGTCAGGAGTTGATAGGTTGGCGAACCGATGAGCAACTTTGTGGGATACCGATGCAGTAAGTGTGGCAGTGAGTTTGGCCCGCACGATGTAACCTATCTGTGTCCTAATGACGGCGCTGTTCTGGATGTAATTCTTGATTTCGGTAGCATCAAGAAGACTACCGGACCTCGTGACATACAGATATCTCAAGACTTTTCCATCTGGCGCTACCTTCCACTATTGCCTGTGGGCGATCCCGGACACCTAGGAACCCCGTTGCGCTCTGTCGGTTGGACACCGGTTTATTCCCCGCCCCAACTGGCCAAATCACTGAGTCTGTCCAAACTCTGGGTCAAGGATGAAAGCACCAATCCGACGGCGTCATTCAAGGACCGTGCCAGCGCGGTCCTGGTGGCACGCGCTCAGGAGATTAAAGCCAATGTAATCGTCACCGCTTCGACTGGCAATGCCGGGGCAGCCCTGGCAGGCATGGCCGCAGCTGCCGGCGCTCGCGCGGTGATCTTCGCGCCCAAGAAGGCTCCTCCAGCGAAGGTAGCCCAGCTGCTGATTTTTGGGGCCAGCGTCTATTTGGTTGACGGGAGCTATGACGATGCAGTCGAGCTTTCTCGACAGGCTGCAGAAGCCTTTGGCTGGTACTGCCGCAACACGGGTTACAACCCGTTCACCGCGGAAGGGAAGAAAACGGCCGCCTTGGAGATCTGGGAACAGGTGCTTTCAACTCAAAGCTCGGAACAACCACTCAGCGTGTTCGTTTCGGTGGGAGACGGAAATATCATTTCGGGAATCCATAAAGGTTTCAAGGACCTGATGGCGCTGGGTTGGATCGATCAGGTTCCACGCATATTTGGCGTTCAGGCTGAAGGATCAGCGGCGATCGCCAATGCATTCGAAACCGGCACAGAAGAAATCGGACCCGTCCAAGCGCATACGATCGCAGACAGCATCTCTGTGGACCTGCCGAGCGACGGCCTGCGTGCTTTGCGCGCAGCCCGGGAAACGGGCGGCGCCTACATCAAAGTCAGCGACGAATCGATTTTGTCGGCAATTAGCGTTCTTGGCCGTTATGGTATTTTCGCTGAACCCGCAGGGGCAGCGGCATTTGCGGGGCTGCGGAAGGCGCTCGAATCGGGTTTAATCACTGAGGGAAACCCGGTGTTAGTTCTCAACACGGGCAGCGGCTTAAAAGATGTTGCCGCCGCGCGCAAGGCAGCTGGGGAGGCTCCGGTCATAGAGCCTACTCTGGCGGCGCTGAAACGCGCTCTCGAGGTAGAGCATTGAGCAAGCCACTCGTTTTTTCAGTCGTCAGCCCGGCTTATAACGAGGCAGAAACCATGCCTGAATTCATCGCCCGGACGACGGCGGTGATGAAGAAGCTGGGTGAAACCTATGAGCTGGTCATTGTCGATGACGGTTCCAAGGACCGCACAGCCGAGATCATTCAGCAGCACGCCGCCAAAGACAAACGTATCCGGCCCATTTTATTCGCGCGCAATTTCGGCCATCAGATCGCGGTAACCGCCGGCATGGACCACGCCCGTGGTCAAGCCGTGATCTTGATCGATAGCGACCTGCAGGATCCTCCCGAAGTCATTCCTGAGTTGATTGCCAATTGGCGTGATGGCCATGAAGTGGTATACGCTGTGCGCCGTCAGCGCAAAGGGGAGTCTTTTTTCAAACGGATCAGCGCTTCTTTTTTCTATCGGTTAATTAATCGCCTCACCGAAATCGACATCCCATTGGATACTGGCGACTTTCGATTGATGGATCGTCGCGTGGTGGATGTGCTCAACCAAATGCGGGAGCATCACCGCTTTTTGCGCGGCATGTCCGCCTGGGTTGGATTCCGGCAAGTAGGGGTTCCGTACGATCGTGCGCCGCGCTTTGCGGGGGAGACGCATTACACACTGGGACGAATGATTCGATTGGCGCTGACGGCGATCACCGGTTTTTCATTCTTCCCGCTGCAGTTGGCAACCTATCTGGGTTTCATTTCCGCCGGGATCGCCTTACTGGCCATCCCTGTGGTCATTTATTTACGTTTGGTTGGCAGTGCTGCTTTTTTCGGCCAAGCAACCACGTTGATTGCCGTACTGTTCTTTGGCGGCGCTCAACTGATTTCACTTGGCATTTTGGGAGAATATATCGGCCGTTTATACGACGAGACGCGCGGCCGCCCCCTTTACATTTTGCGACAACCCCCTGAAGAACCCAAGAAAGGAAAGTAGCTTCATGATCGATCTCACCGTGATGGAAGAGCGCCTCAAACGTGGCGTGGAGCGCGCCCGGCAGCAAAATATTGTTGTTCCTACCTATGCCCAGCAGAAAGATCCGACGAAAGCGCCTGAGAAGATTAAGACCGACCTTAAGAACATAGGCCTATGGGATGTCGCCTCGCAGAACTTATTCCGCATTACTTGGAAGAACGAGCCCAAGGCCAAAGGTGGAGGCTACGGCGCTGTAAATTACGTCGAATTGCCTTCCAGTCTGACGGGCGTGCCAGCCCGCATCATTGCACTGGTCGGAAAATGGTTCCCTACCGGCGCGCACAAGGTGGGCGCCGCCTTTAGCTGCCTGGTGCCTCGGCTGGTGACGGGTCAGTTCGACCCTACTACGCAGAAGGCGGTGTGGCCTTCAACTGGTAATTATTGCCGCGGCGGCGCGTATGACTCGGCATTATTAGCCTGCGAATCCATTGCGATTTTGCCGGAGGGCATGAGCAAAGAACGCTTTGAATGGCTGGCGAAGATCGCTGGCGAGACGATCAAGACTCCTGGTAGCGAATCCAATGTCAAGGAAATCTTCGACAAATGTAAAGAGCTGCGCGCTTCCGGCCAGGATTTGATGATTTTCAACCAGTTCGAGGAATTCGGAAATTACCTCTGGCACTACGAGGTGACCGGTCATGCCATGGAAGAGGTCTTGGAAAAGGAGCTTGGCAAAGGAACCTTTCGAGGCCTGGCTTCCTCCACTGGGTCAGCGGGCACCATTGCCTGCGGCGACTATATGAAGCAAGTATTCCCGGCCAGCATAGTGGCAGCCAGTGAGGCTCTTCAATGCCCCACTCTTCTCGAGAACGGCTTCGGCTCGCACCGTATCGAGGGCATCGGCGACAAGCACGTGCCCTGGATCCATAATCTGAAAAACACAGATATAGTCATTGCCATCGATGACAATGCGGTGGTCAACCTGGCGCGCCTATTTAACGAACCGGCTGGGCGCAAGTATCTGGTCAAGCAAGGCGTTCCCGAATCCATCGTGAATCAATTGGACTTGTTAGGTTTCTCTGGCATCAGCAACGTTCTCTCCTGTATTAAGATGGCTAAGTATTACGATCTGGGTCCGGACGATGTTTTGCTGACTATCCTGACCGATTCGATGGAGTTGTATGGCAGCCGCCTCCAGGAGATGCACGCCGAGATGGGAGAATATACGGAACTCAATGCCGCTGCCGACCAGGCTCGCTATCTGCTGGGAGAACGCACAGATAATTTGCTGGAGCTCTCGGAGCAAGATCGGCGGCGCATCCATAACCTTAAATATTTCACCTGGGTCGAGCAGCAAGGAAAGACCTACGATGAAATCATGGCGCAGTGGCACGATCCCAATTACTGGACCGGCGTGCAGCGCCAGGTGCCTGAAATAGATGCACTGATCGAACAGTTCAACGCAAGGGTTGGCTTGCTCAACTAGGAATTCCTGTCGAGTTACAATAAGCAGGAAAGCAATTGCTTTCCTGCTTTTTTAACACATGCCCGACCATCCCTCCCCCAATGATCTCGTTTTGGTTGCTTTCCTTCCTTCGCCGAAGGATTTGGAGATCGCCCGCGTCTTGGGTTGGTATCGCATCCCGTTACGCACCGCTCCCCGCGTAGTGGCCGTAGATACCTTGGCTTTTTATCAGCCAGCCACCTTTGGCGACGGCCATAAATGGTGCATCGAATTCGTAGCGCCCGTCTTGGGTCACGAGTTGACTACTCGCGGCCAGCTATTTAAGGAAGACTCGGATCATCCACGATCAGGTGAAGAATATTTCAAACTGCAATTAGGGGCATTACAAGCGCTTTCTCGTCCGATTCCTGCGACGGATTGGAAGAGGATCACCTTCCTATACACAACCGGTGAGCGGGTGCTCAACGCGCAAACCATTGACGACCTGAGTGTGCACGATGAGGAGCGCCAAGTTCTGTGGCGCGCTTTGCGTGAGCGTGCTGAAAAAGAGCAACAATATGGGGCAGATCACCTGCCTGAGCTCCCGTGGGACCCGGAGTTGTTGGCTTTCTTTGGCCTGCGAGGTTCAGGCCCCTTGTACTCTGGCGACGACGCCGAATAGCTATGCTGTTGATCAAATCGGGCACTCTGGTTACCCACGAGGGTAGTTTTCGCGCCGACCTTTTGGTCGAAGGCGAGAAGATCAGTGAGGTAGGCGCGGATCTCACAACCCCGCAAGCCGAGGTCGTCAATGCCAGCGGCAAGCTGGTAATGCCAGGCGGCGTGGACCCACACACCCACTTCGATTTGGAAATGTTCAACACGGTTTCCTCAGATGACCACTACACGGGGCACAAAGCCGCCGCCTTCGGCGGAACCACCACAGTAATGGATTTCGTGCCACAGCCAGCCAAAGGTGCCTTGCGCTCGGGGATTGACGCCTGGCATGCCAAGGCAGATTTCAGGGCAGCCGTTGATTGGGGCTTCCATATGAACATCACCCGGCTGGACGAAAGGGTTGCCAAAGAAATCCCTTCCCTGCTCGCTTTGGGTATATCGACGCTGAAAGTCTTCATGGCTTACAACGGGCGGCTGCGTTTGTTGGATGGCGAGATCTTCCGTGTGATGCAATTGGCGCGCGACCACGGCATGCTTACCATGTTACACGCCGAAAACGGCGATGTAATCGATATTCTGGTTTCCGAAGCGCTGGCGGCCGGGCACACGTCGCCTGAATGGCATGCGCGCACCCGTCCGGCCTGGGGTGGCGTGGAAGCGGTGCTTCGTGCCTGCGCCCTGGCGGCGCAGGCCAACGCGCGGCTCTATATTGTTCACATGAACAGCGCGGGAGAGATGGACCAGCTAAATTACGCGCGCCAACGCGGCGTTCAGGTCATGGGCGAGACCTGTCCCCAATACCTTTTCTTTAGCGAGGATGATCTGAGGCGGCCGGAAGGCGCCAAGTGGGTCTGCTCACCGCCGATGCGTGCCAAAGAAGACAACAATGCTTTGTGGGCCGGGCTCACTAAAGACCAGATTCAAACCGTCGGCACCGATCATTGTCCGTTCTTCTTCGATGGCAGCCAATCTATTGAATATGAGGGTAAATCCATGTCAATTCCCGGTAAGGAGCTCGGCGAGGATGATTTCACCAAGATCCCTAATGGCCTTCCTATGGTAGGCGATCGGTTGCCCATCTTGTGGACCTATGGCGTTGGTTCAGGCAAGTTGACGCCAAAACAGTTCGTGGCGCTGACCAGTACTAACCCAGCCAAGATATTTGGACTTTATCCGCGTAAGGGCGCGTTGCAGCCCGGGTCAGACGCGGACATCGTGATTTGGGATCCGGAGCGCGAGCTAACCTACGGCCGAACCCACAGCCACCACCGGACAGATTACAACCTGTTCGAGGGCTGGAAGTTAAAGGGCTTTCCCGAAAAGGTGTTTTTGCGCGGCACGCTTATTGTGAATGGCGACGAATGGTTAGGTAGGGCCGGCCTGGGACAATATTTAGTTCGCGGGGAAGGGCAATTCATCTAACCGATGCTGCTGTTCCTCCCTCACATCGTCCTGGGCGCGGCATTGGTCTTCCTGGCGGCAAGCAATCTCTTCCAGCGCGGTTTTCGTTCGAGTTGGTTGCTTGCCGTTAGCGCTTCAGCGCTGGCTTTTATGAGCCTCCTTTTCCTGAGGTTACGCCTGCCCCTGTCCTTGAGTTTTTCTGCCTGGTGGGCTGGCGAAGGGCTGGTTTCTTCCATTACCTTCTTGCTGGATGAAATTTCTTGGCAGATCGCATTCATTGCTGCAGGACTGGTGCTGGCTCTCTTCATGATGGAAGTCGAAGGGGCAATGAGCGCCCCCTGGTTAAACTGGGCTGTTAATTTGGCGCTGGCAACCGCGAGCCTGTTCGCGCTTCTATCCGGAGATTTGCTCACCTTCGCCTTCTTTTGGACCCTGGTTGACCTAGTCGCTTCGTTTGCCGTGTTTCGATTTACCCCGAAGCCGGAGGATCGGCGGGCGGCATTAAGTGTCTTGCCTGCAAATATCTCAGCGAGCTTCCTGCTCCTGATCGCATGGGTTGTGATGAGTTCATCAAATCATTTCGGCAGCTTTTTGATGCTCGTCAGCGCAGCCTTGCGGCTTGGAGTATTTTCGTCTCAGCGGGTTAGCGGTTTCGATTCGATCCAATTGAGATATTTACGAATTCTGCCGATGGCTTCAGTATTGGCTTTACTTTCCCGCCCAATTACCTTGGACGGAATATGGTTGATTGGGCTTTTGGTTGCATTGTTGCTTCTTGCGGTTTTCATTGTGCTTCAATCGAATCAACGCGAGGTTCCAGGCGGGGGCAATCCAACCCTTGAGCGCGGATTCGCTGCCCTGGCCCTCATGGCAGCTGCCATTGGCCAGCCGACCATCGCGCTGGCATTTGGATTGATAACCCTTGTGGTTGGAAGCTTACTTGTTTTGGCAAAATCCTCGGGCCGTTGGCGTGGGCCGTTAGTTGTAGCATTCTTGCTATCACTGAGCGCATTGCCATATACAGTCATTTCACCTGATAGTAATTTCTCGCTGATTTCTCTGGTATTTCTGCCCATTCATGCCGCCTTGATTTCTGGTTGGTCACGAAGTGCTCTTGGCGAAATGCCAGATATGCCTGTTGGCGAGCCCTGGATGAGAGTAATACGCGCGTTGGGGCTGGTATTGATTCCGGTGATACTTGCTCTCCTCCCCCTGGGTATAGCCCCTAAGTCCTTAACCCCAACGGAAGCAATCTGGTGGCCAGCCATTGCCGTGATCGCGATGGCCGCGATATTTTTCGTTGCGAGTCGCGGGGATTCGAGACAGGATCGCATTTCGCGGAGCTTAATAACGGCTGTTGAACCGGTTGCTTCGCTGCGCTGGTTACACACCTCAATAGACTGGATGCTTACTGCCCTGGGTTGGGTCTTGCGCATGACGAATCGCGTGCTGGAAGGACAGGCTGGCGTCCTGTGGGCGTTGTTACTAATCACCCTTTTGCTGTCGGTTGCATCGCAGTATGCTTTTGGCGGATAGCATGGAAGGTTTTCTCGGCTTCGTTATCCTTTTACTTTTGTTCGCGGCGGCACTGACATTGCTAATGAACCGCGATTGGCGTTGGACGCTGGCCGCCCTTGCAATTCAATACTTTCTTGCGTTCTTGTTGATCACACCTTCCTGGCCGCTTGAACTGGCCGCTGTTAAGCTGGTCGCCGTATCATT
>Ga0209519_10000218_pt1 | contig 24587 bp, 22 predicted proteins | sample Rifsed13ft1_FD_184005 | JGI IMG/M metagenome (GOLD analysis project Ga0209519, IMG submission 184005) | Soil microbial communities from Rifle, Colorado, USA - sediment 13ft 1 (version 2) | ecosystem: Environmental > Terrestrial > Deep subsurface > Rock core/Sediment | place: Rifle, Colorado...
TGGGCTCAATGGAAATTTCTTATCTTATAATATGGTGATAAGTTCAATTTTATTCTCCACTATCCTTGTTTCTTTCTTATGGCAACTTATATGCCAACTCACCTTATTCTAAATCGTTATATGATACGTTTACTTTTAACTTCTCTAATAACATTTCAAGAAATAAATTCTTAATGTTAAAGAGTTACAATAGTAGCAATGTAGAACTCAAATATTGTGGGAACATAAAGGCTTCCGCTACCTTGACTTTACTTTGACATAAAACTTATCAACTAATCTTTTGGAATTTTTTTCAGAATCTTGTAAATTGGCCTAATTTAGCAAACCTTTGTCAGATGTAAGAAAATAGGACAAACATCGAATAGATAAAATGAGATTAGATTATTTTATTTCTAATGTCTTCCAATAGAGGGGATGGGGGACCTAATATGAATATATGTTTTTCTTACTCGTGAAAGTGCTTCATATAATTTATCCGCTTTAAGCATTGCTTCTTGCAAGTAGGGGCACAACCAAAAATAGAACAATATGCAATGTCTACGAAGGGAGAATGGTCTCTCGAAGCTGATCTAATGACTTCTATAGTTGCTTTTCTTCCGGTAATAGGACATCTTATGTATTTCCTATCAGTAATTTCATCAAAATAGTATTCCATATGAGGAGATAAGGTACCTCTTTCTTTTAATCGTTTTTCTGTCTCGGAGTGCCCCGTGGATTTCTTCTCCGTAACATCATCAAAGTACCACTCCATACGAGAAGTTAACGCATTTCTTTCCTTTGATTTTAATCTTTTAATTTTCTTGCCCTCTTTTCTTTTTTAATTTAATTCCATGACCTTGCATTTAAAGAGAGAAAAGTCCTAAATTATCAACCTTATCTTCGATAAATGCCGCTTATGTCATCTTGTCAAACTCTTTTTCATTACCTTCATGTGGAAATCCTTTTTGTATTTATGAATCCATGCCTATTTTTCCATAAAAAATTCTGGTGCGTGTTTCTTTTCCTCTTTGCTCTCTGGATGTAAAATCCCTTTAAGTTCTCTCAAATCTTTTTCTATAGTATCTAGCCTTGTGATGATGCTATCGAGCTTTTCTATAACCATCTCCGAGGTTAACCTCTTTTTTGGAATAATTTCTTTCTTACGTCTCATTAATTGTTTTTTCATTCAAATTACCTTTTCTTGTTACTAAATCACATCCTTGTTTTATAATATTGCAAACTGCATGCCACAAGATTCAATATATAACTTCTTTAAATACCAACAAATTCTAACGACAAATTTATTATTAAACGAGGTATACATGTAAGAATTTAAGACATCTGACAACATCCTGTACCATAATGTTTCAATGAATATAGATAATCTATATAAATTTTTGTGGCATAATACTTGCTTAAATATTTAAATAATAATTAATCGCTAAACTAACTAGGGTTGAGCAAAGGGTGAATGAGAAATAAGTGTATTGGTTAGGCTTATTCTAGTTTTAATAAGTATGTTTAACTGGGAAAGAAGCTTAAGCAACTTATGTACGAGCAGCAAATCAAGTTTAATTCTAGGAGAAGGGGGTGAATTATGGGAAAAATCTTATTAGTAGACGATGAACCAAATATAAGGCTTTTGTACAAAGAGTTATTGAACGATGAAGGTTACGAAGTTTTAGAAGCTGAAACAGGAAAAGCGTCTTTTGATATACTACGACGTGAGCCAATTGACCTTGTTGTGTTAGATATAAAGCTTAGATTAGAAAGTGGTCTTGATGTACTTCAAAATTTGACGAAAGAATTTCCTAGTCTTCCTGTTATACTTTGTTCAGCTTATGCATCCTTCCAGGACGATTATATATCTTGGCTTGCAGAGGCATATATTGTAAAATCAAGTGATACTGAGGAATTATTGAAAGTGATAAAAAAGATTCTAAACAAAAAGAGAAAGACCGAGGGCAATACACCCGTGACAGAGGCTGAAATGAAACAAGAAGAAGACTTACAAATAGTTTCTACAAACCATTTAATGAAATCGACATAGGTAACGGAAATATCAAGTAATTACTATGAAGGATAACCTATATCGGAACTGATTCAGTTACATGTGAGAAAGGGATAAGGATCATTTCTCCCATTCGACTTATCTAAGTCAATTGAGAAATCCAATCTACTATAGCTTTTATAATCTCATCCGGATTTTCCATGCAATCATGCATAGCTTTCGGTATGTATTTCACTGTTACATTAGAATTCCCAGCCTCACGAACCAGATTTGCTAGTTCTTTAGACTCCCACGGCTCAAGTATGTCGTCATTTTCTCCTTGAAGAAAAAGGATTGGAGCTTTAATTTTTGATATTAACTTGTATGCTATAGCATTATGAGCCTCTGGTCCTCTCATAAACCACCAGGTTTTGTATGTAAAGATTTCAATGTGAAACGGGTTGAACGTAGGTCCCCAGGCTCGATAAACTATAAAGATTTGATCCTTGGAACTCTTATAAGGATCTGGCTCTAAGATCTCTTTGGCTTTCCTGTATACCTCATCATAGGACGGCTCGCTATTCCACTTGTCCCAACGTTTTTTTTGAGCCTCTGGAAGAGAAAAAGCACATCCCTCAAGGATTAAGCCATGAATACAAGGGTCGGATTTTTTTGAGGCATAATAGGCGACTAGGTTTGCTCCTAAACTATATCCCAGGATAAAGATTTTACTGAAGCCTTCTTTTTTGAGTAAATCTAGAGATGCATCTATATCATTTATAATGTCATCGAATATACCCACTCCCATTATCTGCCCCATAAAGGCCATTCGGGTGTTAACGGAAAAGGAATTAATTCCGTGCTCTAGGAGGGCTTGTGGAAGCAGCCTGGGGGTGCCTCGGGCAAGAAAATGTCCAAGCACGCCGTGGATATATAAGATTATAGGTGTGTTTAATATATCTTCCTTATTATCGGAACTACTTAAAAGTAGGAGAGCATCAAGTTGAAAGCTGTCCTTAGTTTGAAAACTTATAAGATTTTTGCGGATCATAATTTAGATTTTAGGAAACGCAGGTCTACTTTTGGAATCTTCTATCAAGCCATTTTATTATTATATCTCCTAGTTCATCTTCCTTCATTTCCAAGGCGTGACCTGTATTCAGATAAAAGGCTGATACATCTTTATTGCCTGCATCAAGAGAAATCTGAGCTAATTCAAAAGTCTCAATTGGGTCTATTACATCATCGTGCCAACCCTGAGTAAGAAGAATTGGAATCTTTATTTTTTCTATTTGTTTATATGCCGTTGCGCCATCGGCCTCAGGTCCTGCAAGGAACCACCATGTCTTGTAAGTGTAGATTTCGGTATGTTCTGGTCTGTATGTATCTCCTCGCGCCTTATAGATCAAAATGGTGCGGTCTTCAGATGCGTTGTATGGGGCTGGCTTAAGAAACTCTTTTGCCCTTTTATAAACCTCCTCGTAGGAAGGTTCGCTTTTCCATCTATCCCATCGGCGACGAATCGAGTCGGGCATTGAACGGGGAGTTGCAAGGGCGATCACACCTTTTAAGCTTGGATAGGAAGATGGGTCATTTCGCAAAGCCGCGTATCTGAGTACTATACATCCGCCCAGGCTATAACCTGATAGGATAATCTTCTTATAACCTAATTCCTTTAGAAATACTATAGCCGTATCTATTTGAGGCACAGTGTCTTCGAGTATTCCAAACCCGAAAAACAGGCTGAAATTCGCCATGCGTGTATTTATAGCTAGCGAAGAATAACCTGCTTTTGCTAGGATCGGAGGTAAAAAACGCTGACTTCCATCTAAAAAGTTTCCTAAGAAACCATGTACATGAATAACAATTGGCTCTTTTTCAGATTGATCACTTTGAGCTGTAGTATGGTAAAAAAGAGCATCTATTTTACTTTTGCCAAAGGGAATAGATATAAGTTCTTGCTCCATAAATTTCACTTTCATCTAAGTACCCCTACTAGATTATTATAAAAAGAGTTAGAGATCTATTTCAGAATGTTACTTCAATCTCTTTATCCTCTTCTTGAATATCCACCTGCTGTGTTCCTTTATGTGTATCTATGTAAACCACGCCAGGTAGCTTTAGTATTTTAGAACTTAGTTTTAATTTTAATCTTTTTATATTTTCAATTGTGAGTTTAAGCCGGTTATTCTCATTAATGTTAGCTTCGATCTTGATTGGATGTTCTATTTGAAAAGGTGAGAAATCTAGCCAGAATATACTGTTTTTTAAAAAACCGTTAGGGGCTGTGTAGTTAATACTCTTGGGAAACCTATTCCTTTTAAATCTCCTAAACCAATCAAAGACCCTAGGTAAATCCTCATCTACCATATACCATGTGTGACCGTGTTCTGGGTAGGAGTTAAGCTCAGTTGGCGCTCCAAGCTTTTTTACTATCTCATGGAGTGTAAGTGCTTCATCAAATGGTATGGCTTCATCTCCACCGCCATGAGAAATATATAGGGGAAGATCTTTCAAGTTTTTTAACATCCTGTGAGGATAAGGCAGTCTATCTAAAAATTGTTCCAGTTCATCCCTGGTTATCCTTTCTATTGTCTCTTTATAAAACCTGAGGCGATAAGGTCCAAATACTACCGCCGACGCTGCAATTAGATCCGGATAATACAAGGAAACAAGTAGAGCCTCCAATCCTCCATATGACATTCCGGTAACGTACACGCGGTCTTCATTTATCGTGAAGCTTTGCTTGATAAATCCTAGAAGCTCTGGAAATACGTCTAATTTACCCTGACGAATGTACTGACCACCTAGGTAGACTGAAGGAATTATTGCAAGGTATCTGTTTTCTCTGACATAAATATGAAGTTCCTGAGACTTTATATAGTTATTTAGGCATATTATGACTGGAAGTTTCTCGCCTTCTTCATATTGGGGTGAGATGTAATGAAATTCAAACCTCTGTTTGTACCTTGAAGAAAAATACGAGCCGTTGTAAATCTGTCGTCCTTCCAGCGTAAATTTATCCCGCTCAGGATGCCCCTTTGGCAGAATATCTCCACTTGATCCAAGATAAATAACTGAATTAGCACCGCCTGCGACATCTGGATTTAGATCCTCATTATTTGGGTCATTTACCCAGTTCCCGTCAACAATGTATTTGTAATCGTAGGACCTATTTGGTTTTAGTTCTACAATGATACGCCATACGTCATCCTTTCCTTTTATTAAAGGGGTGTATCTCTTTTTCCATCCATTAAAATCCCCTGCAAGGAAAATCTCTTTATCTGAGGGTGCATAGTAACTAAAAAGTAGCCCTTCTTTAACGCGGACTGGTTTCGTTGCCCACCAACCCTCATACTGTTTAACTAAATCCACCAATTGCTCATGGCCCTTCTTTTTTATCTAAAATTTCTTTCTATTCTTCTATCACTTTGTCCATTCTTCGTGCCTTACTACCAGCACCGGACAAGGAGATGAGAAAATTACTTTGTGGCTAGTAGTACCTATAGCCATTTGACCGGTCTCGGTTTTAAGCCCGTGAGAGCCCATAACTATCAAGTCAATATTTTTTTCTTTTGCAAATGTATTAATAACGCGCCAGCGTGGTCCTATAATTATATTCGTCTTGGCTTGAACCCCTTTTTTCTCGAAAGTCTCTCTCTCTTCTTCTATCTTTTTCTCCATCTGTTTTTCGAGTTCCTTATAAAATTTTTTGATTTCCTCATCTATCCCAGGATACTCCAAGGGTTCTATAGCATGGATTATATATATACTAGCCTCAAGCTTCTCTCCTAAATAAAGGGTGTATTCTCTTGCCTTTTCTGAATACACTGAAAAATCGGTAGGGAAAAGTATTCTTTTTATTTTCATCTTTTTATCTCCTTCGCTTTACATTTTTTTATATATCTTATCACACATTCTAATTTTGAAAGAATGATTTCACTTAAATTCCTTTCACTAATAACTGTGTTTCTACTTAGTCCAAATGCCGATCAATTAACCCAGCATTTTCGCAGGATACATCACATATCCGCCTTTACCTTTAAGGTTTTATGGCTACTTTGATGACTCCATCGAGTTGATTCGAAAATATTCTATAGGCTTCTTCTATTTCATCTAATGAAAACCTATGGGTAATGAGTTGTCTCAAATTAACTCTTTCACTTTTCACCAAATCAATCAGCCTTCTCATCCTTTCCTTTCCGCCGGGGCATAATGTAGAGACAACCCTCTTGTCCGCGATACCATAACCAAAATCCTGAAGAGGAATGCCGATAGTTCCGAGTTGCGCAGGATAAACGCCGAGACTTGATATTGCTCCTCCGACGCGCGTGCACTTTACACAATTCTCAAAGCTCTCCTGAAGGCCTATCGCTTCAATCGCAACATCCACTCCTCTTCCGTTTGTAATCTTTATGATCTCTTTAACCGGGTCCACCTTTTTAAAATCCAGCGTAATATCCGCCCCCATCTGCTTTGACATCTTCATTCTTGCGGGAATGGTATCAACCGTGATGATTAAAGCGGCGCCTTTGAGTTTAGCTCCCGCAGTGGCGCTAAGCCCAATCGGTCCCTGCCCAAATACGGCGACGGTATCCCCAACTTGAATATTTGCGCTTTCGGCTCCCGAGAGACCCGTTGAGAAGATGTCCGTTGTAAAAAGCACGTCCTCGTCTGAAAGCTCATCTGGAATCCTAGTTAAATTCGCCATGGCGTTTGGAATCTTTACGTAATCCGCCTGACAGCCATCAATTGTGTTTCCCATCTTCCATCCGCCCAAAAACCCTCCGCACTGAGACCAGTTTGCAGAAAGGCAGTATCCGCACTGACCGCAGGGAGTAATGGCGTTAATCGCCACGCGCTCTCCATTTTTATAGCCGGTAACACCCTCGCCGAGTTCATGAACGATCCCGATCGGTTCGTGTCCTATGATTTGACCAACTCTCACAGGATATTCCGCTTTCATTATGTGAACATCCGTAGCGCAAATCGTAGTGAGTGTCACTTTAACCACTGCCTCGCCGGAACCTGCTTTTGGAACTGGACGGTCTTCAAGACCTATTTTATTAGCGCCCTTAAATACGTTTGCCCTCATCTTCATTTTGACACCTCCTACAAAGTAATTTCTCTACTTTCTAATGAGCAATATTTATGCCAGACCAAGATTTAATGACTTTACTTATGATTCTGATATGAAATTTAAGTTCATTATAAGAGGCTTGATAGATAATTGCTAGGTTTTTAAGACAAAATACAAGTATGGTGATAATAAATCATTATCTCTAGGGCTTAATTGTTAATACAGGGCATGGGGACTCACTTATAACCTTTTCGGCTGTACTCCCTAACATAAATCTAACAAGGCCCTTTCTTCCGTGTGTTGTCATTATTATAAGATCGATCCCATTTTCCTCTGCAAAATTTACAATTCCGAACCACGCCCTCAGGTATAAGGTCACCATTTCTTGTATGTTAATCCCTTTTGTCTTTTCTTTGGGAATCTTATTTAAGTAAGACCGCAATTCTTTTAGAGCCAGAACGCGCAGTTCCTCTATTATTTTACTTGTTGAAATCTCATAGCTGTGATGAAGCTCTAATGTATGAAGAAGGTATATTGTTGAATTGAATCTATTAGCTATATCAATGGCAAAGTCTAATGAAATTGAGGTAAGCTCTGATAAGTCTGTAGGAACAAGTATCTTCTTTATATCAATTTTATCTCCCTTCTTATGTCTTACAGCTAAAACAGGTGCATTTGCCATCCTTAATACCTTATTTGTATTACTTCCAAGAAGAATTCTATCTTTAAGCCCTAACCCTCGCTTTCCCATCGCAATTAAATCTACTTTTTCTTCCTTAGCTACCCTTAGAATCTCTTTATGCGGTATTCCGGTCTCAATACATACGTCCAACTTTGTAGCTTTTAGTTCAAGTTGTTTTAATGCCTTATTGATTCTGTTATATTCTTTTTTCTCTAGTAATGCCTGAATTGAGAACAACTCTTTTTTTATATCAACCGGTACCTTCAATCTTTCTATATCAACGGGCTGGACAACGCTTAAACCGACTATCTCAGATCCGTACTTACTTGCGAGCAACTCAACATATTTTAAAGCCATATCAGATTCCATTGAACCATCGGATGCCCATAGAATTTTGTTTATTTCCATTGAAACCCCCTTAACTAAAAGAGTTTATCACCATTTTCACTCCTTAAAAAACATAGAATGCACTCAGGTGATTAAATAACATTGGCAAATTCCATACCATAAAAATTTTTCACCATATGTCAATATTTCTATGACCCTCAGTTAACAGGATTTTGTCAGAATATCTGACATCTGACAACAATTAAAGCCATTGTGACCGAATAAGCTTGATAAAATCCCTGAGTTGATGATGGCATGGATTTTGCTAATTCTAAAAATAAAGAGATGATTATATACCCAAGGGAATTAATACTAAAGGATAAAACAAAAATAATAATCAGACCTCTTGAGGAGGATGATATAGAGGGTTTATTCAATTTCTTCGGCAAAATACCAAGGTCTGATCTTATAATTTTTAAAGACGATGTAGGTAAACTGGAAACCGTTGAAAGCTGGTTTACAAGCTCTAAGTATAGTAAGGTTTTTCAATTAATAGCTTTAAATGGCAAAGAGATTATAGGGAAGGGTACACTTCATAAAGAGGGTATTTATTGGAGATCCTCTACAGAGATTAAATTAATTGTAGATCCAGAGCATAGGGGAAAAGGGCTTGGTCTTCAAATGTTTAAGATCCTTTTAGCAGAGGGCCTAAATCACAACTTTGAAAAGGTCGTAGTGCGATTTACAAATGATAATAAGAGTTTTGTAAGAATCTTAGACCACTTTGGTTTTAAACCTGAAGCTGTACTTACTTGTTATATAAAGGATGAGCAGGCCGAGATAAGGAAAGACCTTGTAATTGCATCGTATAATCTTAAGGATTGGGCAAGAAGGTTTGAATTTTATAGCCTGATTTATAGTGAGAAATAACCAATTGTCATTATGTTTACCTTGTAAGCCAAATAACCGAATGCTAAACTCATAAAAGAGACTGAAGAACCTTGGCTCAATTGAGATGCAGATTTTCTATAGGCAGAAAGTGATTAGAAGGCTTCTACAGTCTACAAGAAAACCTCGCAAGGAGCCAAAAGATAGCTCTTTAAGAGATACTAGATGCAAGATAAGGGTAAGACAAAGAAACAACTCATCAACGAACCTATAGAAATGCATCAAAGTTCTGAATCTAAAATCGACATAGATCTGGAAAAGGGAAATTTTCGCTTAGTCGTAGAGTTGGTTCCTAACGCCATATTGATGGTGAATCAGAAGGGTGAAATCATTCTTGTCAACTCCCAGGCGGAGAAGCTGTTCGGTTACAATAGGGAAGAGCTAATCGGACAGAGTGTAGAGATTCTGGTGCCTGACCGTTTTCGAAGCAAGCATTCTGAGTACAGTAAAAGCTTCTTTGTTAACCCCCAAGCCAGGCTAATCGGAATGGGTCGAGACCTCTTTGCTCTACGAAAGGATGGAAGTGAGCTTCACGTTGAGATTGGTCTCAACCCAATCAAAACGGAAGAGGGAGTGCTAGTCCTAGCTGCTATCGTGGATATAACTGAGCGCAAGCTTGCAGAGGAGATGCTTCGTGAAAGCGAGGAAAGGCTTCAGGCTGTAATGGATAATACCACTGATGCAATTATGGTTTATGATGAAGATGGCATGGTAATTGCAATGAATAAAGAGGCAGAAAGGTTATTTTGTAGCAATAATAAAACGGGACTTAAAAACATATGGGATGTTATACCGCTAGAAAACCGAGCCGATTTCTCTAATATCCTTAAGAGTGTGAAAGAGGGGAGCAGATTATTAGATTACGAGATAGAAAAAATAATAGATAATGGAGAGAGAATCCCTGTAGGTATAGGGTTAGTATATATGACTGATGGAAGTGGAATGTTTATTGAAACGATAAGGGATATAAGGGAAAGAATTAAACTTAGGAATAAAATAGTAGAAATTGAAAAAGCTCAGGTTATTGGAAAGATGGCGGAAGGTATTGCTCATCATATGGGAACTCCTCTTGCATCTATGCTTCTAAGGGTTCAGATGCTTAAAGAAGACATTAACGGAATTCCAGAGTATAAAAAGTTTATGGAAAGGCTTGATTCAATTGAAAAGCAGATTTTCTATGCTCAGAGGGTGATGCAGAGGCTTCTTAAGTTTGCAAGCAAACCAGAGAATGTAAAGCGTCCTGAGAAGGTTTTTTATCTTATTGAGGAGGCAGTAGATATAATAAAACCTCTTCTTAGGAAGGAAGGCATTGAGCTTGAGTTATGCCTAGGTGAAGGTGTGAAGGTCTGGGCTGATAGTAACTTACTACTGCTTGTTTTTTCAGACATCATGATGAATGCAGTGGATGCAATGCCTAGCGGTGGAAGGCTTTCGATAACCACTTCTAATGTAAATCCGGATGTGCAGGTACAGATATCTGATACTGGGATAGGAATTCCCAGAGCTGTACTTCCATTTATTTTTGATCCATTTTTTACAACTAAGCCTGCTGGAAAGGGAACAGGTTTGGGTCTTTCCGTAGCTAAGCGGATTATACTAGACCATAATGGGAAGATTAGTATAGAAAGCACAGAGGGTGAGGGAACTAGTGTTTTAATAAGACTTCCGATTTATAGTGAGGAAAGAACACTTGCATAAATGTAATGTGCTTGTTGTTGATGATGATGAAGAATTAGTAAATGCTGTAAAGGAGCTTCTTGAAAGAAAGGGGTATGAGGTGAATACAGCCTTTTCTGGGAAAGAGGCGATTGAGAAGATGTCGTCATTTCCCCAAATTTGTGCTGCTCTATTAGACCTTGTCATGCCTATGATGGATGGTTTTACATTGCTTGATAAGGTTAAAGAAAATCATCCAGAGACAAATGCAATTATTATTACTGGTCATGGTACGGTACCTAATGCCGTAGAAGCGATAAAACGTGGAGCTATGGATTTCATAACCAAGCCGTTTGACAAGGATTTACTATTAAAGAAGCTTGAGGTAATAAAAAAGACACATGAGCTTGAAAACAGGATAACTGAACTTAAAGGGTTGCTTTCTGAGAAGTATGGTTTTGAACAGATCATAAGCAGTTCTCGGGTAATGGGTAGTGTATTTGAGAAAGCTACTGCTGCTGCTCGCACCGATGCCTCTGTGTTTATTGTAGGAGAGACTGGAACAGGAAAGGAGCTTTTAGCAAAGGCTATTCATTTAAAGAGTGATAGAAGTAACCAACCTTTTATTGCAGTAAACTGCGCAGCGATACCTAAGGAGCTAATGGAATCAGAATTATTTGGGTATAAGAAGGGATCATTCACTGGTGCGATGAAGGATCATGATGGGCTTTTTATGGCTGCAAATATGGGCACGATCTTTCTAGATGAAATAGGAGAGATGCCAAGGGATCTCCAAGTAAAAATACTTAGGGTTCTTGAGGAGCACAAGATAAGACCAATAGGGTATACAAGTGAGATACAAGTTAACATAAGGATAATAGCTGCGAGTAATCGTTCTATTGAACAGCTTAAAAATACCTATTTAAGGGAGGACCTCTTCTTTAGACTTGCCGTTGTTGTAATAGAACTCCCACCACTTAGAGAGAGGAGAGAGGATATTCCTTTACTTACACAATACTTTATAACAAAGTTCAACGAGAAGTATTCAAGGAACATAAAAGGGGTAACAGAGGGGGTATTCACATCACTTTATCGCTATCATTTCCCTGGGAATATAAGGGAATTAGAGAATTTGATAGAGGGCATAATAGCTATTTCACCGCCGGAAAAGGAGACAATAACCGAAAAGGACTTAAAGACACAATTACTATGGCAGGAAACAAAGCCTTCGGAACACACGCTTCTTTCCTTAGAGAAGCTCGAGAGGTTTGCCCTAGGGCAGGCGCTTCGCGAATCTAAAGGGAATAAATCGAAAGCGTCTGAGATTCTAGGTATCTCAAGGGATACCCTTTATAGGAAGTTAAAGCAATTTGGGATGGAATAGTAGTTTATTTAGTTGTGCTCACGACAAAGCCTTATTACTAATGGTTTCAAAAGTTTAATCTCGTAATAAACGCTTATTTAGGTTAATTCTCCCAAGTTTAATGATATATTGACAGTAATGTTGAGGGTAGCAGAGAAATAAAGAGATATTTCTGCAAAATTTTCTGACATCTGACATAAAGTAAAACCAAAAGTATATTATAGAATAAGGCATCCGAAGTAAAATATTATAATGCTATAAAGGTTGAGATTACTTGGCATACAAATTGCTAATTATTTTTATAGGATTAAATAAATTAACGGAGGAGTAAATATGCTTGCAAAGAATGTTATGAAAACTGAAGTTGTTACAGTATCGCCATCGGTTCCGATAACAGAGGCTGCTCTATCAATGAGAGAAGAGGATATAGGCGTCCTTGTCGTAGTAGATGATGGAGGAAGGCCTGTAGGAATAATAACAGATAGGGATATTGTGGTTTCAGTCGTAGCCAATAGTGAAAACCCCGTTGAGATTTTAGTTGAAGAGGTAATGACCAAAAAATTAATTGTAGTTCAGGAAGATACAAGTATATTTGAGATACTTAAAATACTCGCAAAGAATAATATAAGAAGGGTGCCTGTGATGAAAAAGGGAAAGCTTGTTGGAATAGTATCGGTAGACGACCTTATTGTTGTTATCACAACGGAGCTTTCTAACCTAGCTTTGGCTTTAAGTGGCACCTCAAAGGTTCTTTGATCAAAAGAAGATGCTTGTAAAAAATTGGATGAGGCAAAATCCAATAATTGTGGAACCCGAGACGGGAGTCAAATCTGCTTTTTTACTTCTGTAATTCTCTTAGTTAAAAAACAAGTGAGAAAATTTGCGTCTAAAAAATCACTATTTTGAAATCATATCAGAAGAAGATTTTATTCCTTATAAAAGTCCGCTACAATCCCAATCCTGATGTGATTAAAAGCATCAAGACCAAACCTACTATCACACCCCATGCAGTTTCTTGTCTAGAGCAACTACGGAGACTATCTGGTATCAGTTCGGCAGCGACTAGATAAATCATAGCGCCGCCAGCAAACCCTAATCCAGATGGTAACAGGGGCTTGAATACAGATACTAGAAGAAATGATGGTACAGCAAGGAGCGGTTGCGGCACGCTTGTCAAGATTGCATACCATGCACACCTCCATAGCGATACACCCTTTGCGCGAAGTGGAAGCGTGACAGCCATTCCCTCAGGAATGTTATGAACAGCAATCGCAAGTGCAAGAAGTAGGCCGAATCTCAGCTCACCTGTCGCATAGCCTACACCAATCGCCACTCCTTCAGGAATGCTGTGTATAAACATCGTCACCACAATCAGTACAGCTTGACGCGAGTCTACCGTGTTTAAGTTGGCAATACGCCAGTCGTTATCCTCCATGCGGCTTGCAATCCACGCAACAAAAGCAGCGCCAGCTAGCATTCCCAATACAACTTCCCACACGCTACCTCGACGGAGAGCCTGGTCAGCTAGGCTAAATACTGACGCTGAAATCATCATCCCGCCTGCAACTGCCGACGCTATACCTTGCCACCTTACTGACGGGTGTCGGACAAAGGCAAACGGCAAGGCGCCTAGACCAGTTGCCAGGTCGGTTAGCAGTGCTACAACGAAGACTTGAATAACTATATTGTCCAGCATGACGACGAGAAAATTATAATAACAAACCTCATAAGGACAAAACTAAGAAGAAAAGCTTGCAATCTTCTCCTTATGTATGCAAAAAGACCTAAAACTACTAACTAAACCCACAACAAAAATGTTCATGTTTTCTTCTGAGTAAGTCTAATCAGGTATTTTCTTCCCTCTTCTGCAAGAAAGATAATTGGTGGAAATGCAAGAAGAAAAGCCCAATCTACAGGATCCAGAGAGAATGTATTAAATATTTTTTGAAAGGGAGGGAAATAGACTATTATATTGATTATAACAAGCTCAGCCGCAATGCCAAGCAAAACCGATCGGTTATTTAAAAAACCTATTTTAAATACCGACTCTCTTTCTGTGCGGCAGGCAAAGACATTTCCTATTTGAGTTGCTATAATGCCGGCTAGACACATAGTTGTGGCTTTTAGGTAGATCGGGCCTGATGAAATCAATTCCATACCCGGACGCCACCCGGAGGAATAGTAAATAAAGAAGTATCCCGCCATACAGGCTAGTGCCTCAATTATCCCCAAAAAGCCATAAGCCCGAAGTAGTAAGGGCGGGTCTAATAGCCTTTTCTTTGATGATCTAGGTGGCTGGTTCATTACCCCTGGTTCCGGACTCTCAGCTCCGAGTCCTAGGGCAGGAAGTAAGTCAGTACCAAGATCAACAGCCAATATCTGCATTATGGTAAGAGGTAAAGGAATCTTAAATAAGACAAAAAGAATGAAGGGAATTATTTCAGGAATGTTAGATGCAAAAATATACGTTACAAATTTCTTAATATTTGAATATATTGCCCTTCCTTCCTCAATACCTGCGACAATACTTGCAAAATTATCATCCGTAATAATAATTGTAGCGGACTCTTTTGCAACGTCTGTCCCACGGAGACCCATTGCAATACCTACATGCGCCTTTTTAAGAGCTGGGGCATCGTTAACGCCATCCCCGGTAACAGCCACGATTTCTCCCATATCCTTAAGAGCGTCTACTATCCTCATCTTATGATCGGGAGAAACCCTTGCAAATATAACCCCCTTTCCTCGTAAGGCTTCCTTAAGTTCATCGTCATTCATTTCTGTAAGCTCAGTACCTGTAATGATCCGAGCGTTTTCATCCCTTACAAGACCGATTTTTCTTGCGATAGAGTGTGCAGTAAGACCATAGTCGCCTGTAATCATGATAACTTTTATGCCTGCGGTTTGGCATAAGCTCACTGCTTGAGGAACCTCAGGTCGAGGAGGGTCCATCATCCCAGTAAGTCCCATAAAGGTAAGTTCATGTTCAACCTCACTTGGAGAGTAAATATCTTTTTTCTCTACTTCTCCATAAGCCAGTCCTAAAACCCTTAGTCCCTCACTGGCAAAATTATCGAGGTGTTTTAGAATGCTAGTTTTGATTTCATCTGTTAAAGGCTCCTTCTTGCCATCTACATAAACCGAGTTACAAAGAGAAAGAACCTCACTAGGCGCCCCCTTTACATTAGCCAGAATATTTTGTCCCTCAATTAGATTTATTGTAGACATGCGCTTTCTTACTGAATCAAATGAGAGTTGAAAGATTCTTGGGTTCTTATCCTTTATATCTTTAAAGTCAAAGCCTGCTTTCTTGGCAAGTACTAGGAGTGCTCCCTCAGTAGGGTCACCGGCAATACTCCAGAATGGTTTTTCATTCGACGGAGCTAGAAGCTCTGCATTATTGCAGGTGACGCCTATCTTAATTAGCGCTTCCATCCCTGACTTTTTTATTTCTTCCCGAGACAGCGGAGAGCCATTATAAAGTATTTGACCACTTGGATCATATCCTGATCCTTCGATTTCAAAAAGACTATTGTTAAACCAAAGCCTTACTACGCTTATCTGGTTTGTAGTAAGAGTGCCAGTCTTGTCAGTACAGATAACAGTTGTGCATCCAAGGGTCTCGACAGATGACAGCCGTCTTATTATTACATGCCTTTTTGCCATTCTCTGCACTGCCATAGCCAGAGCCAAACTTACTGTGGGAAGAAGTCCCTCCGGAACGTTAGCTACAATAATCCCTATCGCAAATATAAAACTCTCGAAAGTTGTAAGATGGACAACGTAACTACCAAGGATAAAGAACAGGATCCCCATACTTATAGCTAAGATACTTACTACCTTTGTTACCTTTATCATCTCCCTCTGAAGCGGGCTTAATTCTTCTTTTATAACTTGAGTTAATCGCGCAATTTTACCTATCTCAGAGTGCATGCCAGTGGCGATAACTATGGCCCTTCCACTGCCTGAAAGAACATTCGTACCCCCAAAAACAAGGTTAGGGATTTCGGTCCAAAGGAAATTCTTTCCATCAAAAACAGGCTCGGAAATCTTATAAACGGGTCTGGATTCACCTGTCAGGGCGGAGTTATCAATCTGCATATCAAAGGCTTCAAATAGTCTTCCGTCAGCCGGCACTTTATCCCCTTCTTCAAGTAGGATTACATCCCCAGGAACTATCTCAGAGGTTAAGATTCTATCCTCTTTACTGTCTCTTAAAACCCGGCTGTAGGACGGAATAAGCTCCCTTAGAGCTTCGATCCCCTTTTCAGCTTTGTATTCCTGCCAGAAGGAAAAGGCAGCGTTTATAAAAATAACAGCAAGTATCGCCCAAGCCAGCTCAGGCAAATTAGCTATAAAAGCCAGGATTCCGGCTACCCAGAGAAGAATTGCAAGGAGATTGGTGAGATTAGCAGAGAAGCGAAGGATAAGTGGTTTTCTTCTAATTTTCTCAAGTAAATTTGATCCGAACCTCTGGAGTCTTCTTTTTGCCTCCTCTCTAGACAATCCCCTTTCGGTTGTGCCGAGTTCTAGTAAGAACTCTTTTTTCGGAAGATTAATATATGTATCCCAACCTATCCTTTCTGCGTTGATAATCTCATTTATTAATCCTTCCTTACTATATGCAGTGAGAATAGCATCGCAGAGTTTTTTATTTCGAAGGAGTCCCTCTGCTTTTGAAAGAATTTGGAGATGGGTTTCGCTCTCTTCTAATGGAGATAAAAGGAGAAATATAACTCGAACTGGTCTCTTATCAGGGGATTCAAAATCTATTCCAGACCTTGATATCGCCAAACAGGCAACTACCTCTTTTATCCCCTCGATTGTAGCATGCGGTATTGCTACTCCGTTTTCAAACGTGGAAGGTGAAACCTTTTCTCTTTCTAAAAGTACGGCGACTATATCATTAGGATTTTTAATCTTCTTGGTCTTGTAAAGAATATCAGCTACTTCGTGTATCGCTTGCGCCTTTTTCTTTGCCTTTAGATCTAGTTCGATTGTATTTTTATCTAATAGTTCAGAGATCTTCATTCTTTCAATACCGGTTTTGATTTTGTCTAAACTCTATTATATGAACTATGATTGTAAAGTATAACGTATGCTTAGATCGCAACTGTTATATAATCGTTATTTATTATTTTTGTTACCTACTCCATATCCACATGCAAAATTAAGACCGAAGAAATAAACGTAGAGATAAACTCATGAACCTGAGGACTGCCCTATTAATATCGGTCGTTTCAGAAAGGTATTTATAAATGAGAATGTAAAGGGGATCACTTTAAATAATGTTTATATCGAACATGGATCACATACGATTGTTTATATAGCTGACACGGATGGCTACAATAATATGGTTACAATAATATTGTGAAATTTCTAGAGCCGGGGATGTTAATGTGTGCCTCATCCATCTCGCCGGGTTCCTCTTTACAAGTTGCTGAAATTTTGAAGAAATAAAGTTATACCAATTGCATATGAAGAGTCCATATGATTCTTCAAAGCAGGCTCAAGATCACCGTTCATGGTTCGACAGGCCTGTCCTGAGACTAGATGAAGGGCTCGCCACGAACGGCGAACCTCAGATACAGTGTTTAAATACCGTTCGCCCGTTCGGCTGAGCTCACGACGAAGTCTGAGCACAGTCGAAGGGTGTGCTTGTCCTCTAAAACCCTTTGTGAAATATAGCCTGTGTAAAACCAATGGTTATTTGAAGAGACATTAGATCAAATATCCTTTCTTTCGAAAATAAAAAGAGCTACTAGTAGTGGAAGTAAAAGCCAAGCAAGGAGGGCTATTGAGGAAATTATCATGCCTGTGAAACTTCCAAGGGTTTTACTGAGCACTGCTCCTGCAGGTCCCACAAGAGCTGCACTACCAAGTGATGTAAGAAGTGTAGTCCTTACAAGATCTGCAGGATTTAAAAACAGAAGTGCAATGATTAGCTCTCCGTAAGCTAGGGTTAAACCCACCAAGATAAAATCGTAGATGATCACAAACCAAAACCAGACCATAAAGCTAATCCCGATAGATTTTGCTTTTTCCCCTAAGGTTATTGATACCAGTGAGGCAATTGAGAGAAAAATAAGAGAAAGCAGAATAGAAAGAAAAACAAGTAATAAAAAGTGTGATAGCTCCTTAGAGCCTATGTTTAAAATAAGAATTAGCCCAGCAGAAATAAAGCCAAGAAGAAGAGTTGCTGTTATGGCTATTCCAAGACCGAGATATTTCCCTAATACAGCTTCTTTTCGGCTAATGGGCTGTATTAAGAGCAATTCCCACGATTCTTTAGCTCCTGTAAAACTGTTTGCTCCCATTATGAGAGCCATAAGGGGGACAAGAATTAGAGCAAGGTTCAGTAAGCTCACGGCAGGTTTTAAAAAGGTATTATCCCCGCCACTTACGATTCCAGAATAAGCTACAGTTGAGTCAAGGAGAATAAAAAGAACAGCAAAAAAGAAAAACCATCTGTCTCTTATAGCGTCTAAAAACTCTCTTTTAGCAATGACGTAAACCGATCTCATCTCAGTGTTCATGTCTTTGTTTCCAGTCTATATTGAATAGGGATTTAAACTCCTTGACTTCACCCTTGGTTTTGTCTGCAGTTTCTTTGGTTTTAATTAGGTCTTTAAAGGCTATGATTCCATATCCCATTGGTGTATGAATCCCTTGAGAAAGTGCAAAGTAAGCTTCTTCTCCCTTAATCCAGGTTGCGCTATCAAAGTCCATCACCCAAAAGTGAGCCTTATCGAGACTCAAATCATTGGATTGAGCATAAGCCAGCATGCACCCAATATCGTCAAATTTGTGAACTTTTCTTTTTGTAACAATCTCAGCCGAGTAGTGAAAATCATCTATCATCATCCGACAGTATTCACACATGTCCGTTCCCTTGTTGATAGAAACAGGAGAATTTTCGGATTGACAGCTAATAATTAACAAAAATAAAAAGATTGCTATCCTAATACCAATTCGATTTTTCAAAAGGGTACAACCCAGCCTGTCATTGCGAGAAGCGAAGCGACGAAGCAATCTCAAAATAAGGGATTGCTTCGCTAAAGCTCGAAATGACAACTTTCTTTTGAATGCGCTGCTATTTAATAGAATTTGTATAAGTATCGGAATCACCCTCCGTGTATTTGATAAAGATTTCTTCAAGTGATGAGTCTTCTGTCCATAAGTCCATAACGTTGAACCCATTTTCCACGAGAGTTTTAATCACCTTTGATTTATCCTCCGGAGTGATAAAGAACCTGAGTCTATTTCCATTAATTGTAGCGTTCTTTGCTCCTAAGTCCTCGACAAGACTGAGTGCCTGTGAACTCAGATTTTCGATTACTACTTCAAGTATTGATCCCATTTTAAGCCTGGTCCTTAGGCCCCCTAATGTATCAAGTGCCACAACCTTTCCTCGAACGAGTATAGCAATTCTGTCGGCTAGTTCCTCTATGTAACTGAGGATATGGGATGAGAGGAGAATCGTTTTCCCCTTACTTTTCTCTTCCCTGATAAGCTTTTTAAAAGCTATTCTTCCCTCAGGATCTAAACTGATTGTAGGTTCATCAAGGATAAGGATTGGAGGGTCAGAAATAATCGCCTGGGCAAGGGCAAGCCTCTGAAGCATTCCACCTGATAAGGCTCCGACTTTTTTATTTCTCTGCTCAAGAATTCCTACAGCACTGAGGACATTTTCCAAATTATTATTATTTACCCCTCTAAGAGAGGCATAAAATTCAATAACTTCAAGCACGCTTAAGTTCTCGTGAAAAGAGATTCTCTGCGGAAGGTATCCGATTCTCTTTTTTATCTCTTTTGGATTTTTACTAACCTCAATATTATCAACTGTGATTTTTCCACCACTTGGATGTACTAACCCAACAATAGTGTTGAGAAGAGTGGTTTTACCTGCACCATTTGGACCGACTATGGCAAAGGTCTCAGCCTTTTCGATATCGAGAGAAACTCCTAGAAGGGCTTTTATATTTCCATAATCCTTAGTAAGATTTTCTATTTTAATCATTTTGAATCTTCTTCAATTTGAACGGGATTCATTAACGGATATGGGTCGTTTAACTCCACAGGATTTAACACAGGAAGAACCCTTTCTGCAAACTCAAGTGCTTTTAACCCTGGACTTTCTAAAAAAACTGTAAGGTCGGGATATCGTTTCATAAGGTATGATAGAAGCTTTACCGGCTTGTATGGAATGTCTCCTATTCCATCTCCATTTAAATCATATCCATTATATCCCTTGTAGTCGCTCCAGTAATTTCCCGTTGAGTTTTTAAAAAACCGGTTTGTTGTGCGGTCTGTGTCCGTCATCACCTGATATGTATTATCTAAAAAGTTATTGGCATATAGAACGTTATCATTGGAGCTAGAGAATAGATCAATTGCCCAGCCGTTTTGTGAGAAGATATTCTTAGTAAAAACATTTCTATTTGCATCATCCATAAAAATCCCTACAGTGTTATTAGCGATTAAATTTTCTTCAGTAATGCTATCGGTTAGAGATTTAAGAAGCATTCCGAAACCGTTTGGACCTAGGTTATCTTTGAAAGTATTTCCTCTAAGAATGATGTTCTTAGAATACATAAGTGCGCTTCCTGTTCCATTTCTCTCAAATGTATTTCCTTCAAATGTGTTTTTATCTGAATACATATAGTGGAGACCGTATCTTACGTTTCTCTCACAGTGGTTATTTCTGATTAAGTTACCTGGTGAGAACTCTACGTATATACCATCCCTATGCTTTCTTATGTGATTTCCTTCTATTGTGTTATTTGGCGACTTCCAGAGATGTACTCCGTTTCCATTTGTTTCTTCCGTTGTGTAATCTGCTCTTCCATAGGATGTGTTATTCCTAATTATGTTATTAGGGGACGAATAAAGATAGACACCGATTATATTATCCTCAAGTTGGTTTTCTTCTATAGTAACCCCTTCTGAATTCATTACCTTTATTCCGCTTTCATCTTTGCGAAGATCAACTCCACTTTCTCGTATAGTGAAACCCTTAATACTGGCTTTATCAGTCTCAATTCTCACAACATCGCCTCTATAATCACCCTCAATAACGGGATTTTCTTCACCAATAAGATGCACGCTTTTATTTATAACTATGTTCTCTTTATAAACTCCGTTTTTAACAACTATTGTATCTCCTTCATTCGAAACCTGGAGAGCTTCTGTAATAGAAGAATAGGTCAGTCCTTTTCCTACGGTGATCTCCCTCGTAAAGGATCTCACTTGGAAGCTAGTGAGGAGAATTAAACATGCGATTAAGATAATCTTTTTTGTTTTGATTCGAGCCATAATATAATAGGTCCAAGGATTGCAGCAAAGCCCATGAGTATAGAACCGGTGCCCGGAAGGCTTATAACCTTAAAATTTGCAAGTTGCTTCCATCCTATAACAGGCGGCATATAAGGATCTATTTTTATAGCGGCCTGAGGGCTAAGGTTGTGACCATATTCATAAAGCCATCTGTAAAAATCACCAATCATAAAAACGGCAAACAGGATAAATATAACCCATCCCACAGCAGCAAAATACCCTCTACCTACGAGAGCAGATAGAAGTGCCAGAATACTGAAGGCTATGATTGCCGAAGGAAGCCAGCGAAACTCCTTGAATTCATCAGGTCTTATTTCATGCATCCCTATATAGTGATTAAGACCGTTAATTAGCCTGGGAACATTACTTGTCATCCCAGTTTCGGGATTATACTCAGTTAATTTGTTTGCGTATATGGACATCTTTATACCTTTTGGATACTGGGGAGCAACAAGTGTTATTGTCCAGACGGGAAGAAATATTGCCGGAATTATTAAAAGAGCTGCAACAAGAATAATAAAACGGGCTCGCCTAGATAGACGATTTGGAAGAAACATTTAAAGTGCCTCCCAATAACTATTTTTACTATAAAACAAAAGGAGGAGAGGGACAAAAGTTTGTCGCCTCTCCTTTTCTAAAGTTTTTATTTAGAGTTTTTAGAAGCTACCTCGATATACCCTTGCATTTCCTGATGAAGTGCAGAGCAGAAGTTTGTGCAGTAAAATGGATAGATGCCTGGTTTTTCAGCGACCCATTTAACCGTTTTTGTTTCACCAGGCTCAATCTGCATATCTACGTTAGAGAAATTGATTCCGAATCCATGAGTAATATCCACGTCCTGTTCTAGATTAGTTATATGGAAGTAAACATTATCACCTTCCTCGAATTTAAGGATATTAGGAGTGAAATGGCTCCTTATCGCAATCATGTAGACGTCTACCCTATTTCCGTTTCGCTCTACGCGAGCTTGGTCAGCACTTTTAATTGCGTATGGGTCTTTGTTTTGGTCTAGCGGATATACAAGCTCAGGTTTTATGAGAGTAGCATCTATTATCTGACCATAGTGGGGTTCCACAGGGGTGGGAAAATCAAGTAGCATTTCCATCTTCTTGCCGGAAATATCAATAAGCTGAGCGCTTTCTGGATGCGAAGGTCCTACAGGTAGGTATCTGCCTTTAGCGATTTTGTTCATGGCAAGAACGAACTTACCCCTTGGTTTAACAGTATCTCCGTGTATAGCGGCGAGATGCCCGATATTGTAATAAACTGGTATCTTATCTACCACTTCCCATGTCCCAAGCTTCCATTTGGCAATCGCAGAATCCACAAAAAGGGATGTATAAGCATATCCCTGGTCATCAAATTGGGTATGAAGAGGACCTAAACCTACAGGAACTTCAGCAACCCTCACAGATTCGTACTTGAGGATTGGTATACCCATAACTTCTCCATCAAAATCGCCTTTTTTGATAGCTTCCTGCATTTTCTCAAAACCGTGCACAGTGACTACTGCAGCGAGCTTTCCACCCCCAACTATATATTTCCCATCAGGAGTGACATCGGAACCATGCGGGCTTTTAGGTGTAGGCAGAAAGTAGACGATACCTTTTACCTCTTGCGGATCAATGACTTTAACACCGTTTATCTCCTTGTACTTTCCCTCCTTAATAGCTTCTTCAGCGGCTTTCCAGTTTACAGCGGCTATAAAGTCCCTGTCTTTTTGAGAGGCTTCGACCTCTAAATCCTTATACGCCTCTTCTGAGTTGTAACAGCTAAAAAAAGCCCAACCGTAACTGACCCTTTTACCGGCATCGGCTAAGTCATAATCAAATGGCGGCATCAGGATTTGAAAAGCGTTTTCCATGTGACCAGTATCTTTATCCACACTTACAAAGGCGATTACGCCGTTAAAATTTTCTTTGTAGGTCTCAATTGGAACATCACGGTTTGGCACAGGAATGGAAAATCTCGTTGCGCCAACCAAATACTCTGTATTGGGCGTGACGAATGGACTTGCATGATTCCCCCCTACGTTCGGAAGTGTAATTATTTCCTTCGTTACGAAATCCTTTAGGTCTATTCGGGCTATACGGCCATTGGCAGTATCATTGATAAATAACCACCTTCCATCGTAATCACCATTGGTTTCTGAAAGAGCTGGATGATGGGCATCCCCCCAAATGTAGCCCCCCATTATCTCCTTACTCCCCTCATCAATACCCCAGCCTATAGCTACGTCAGGTGCAAAAACGGGTATCATCTTTATTAATCTTCCCGAAGGGAGTCCAAAGACCCCAATCTGACCTGAATGACCACCAGAGAGAAAGGCATAGTAGCTATCAAGCTTTCCCGGTGGTACATAAACCTTCTCTGCCGGGCTTTGCCCTCCTTTGCAGGCAAATAGAAGCCCGAGAAAACCAACTAAAAGAGGGAGAGATAAGAGTCTCATTATCTTCCCACAATTTATAAGTCTCATTTTATTTACCTCCTTTTTGTGATTAGATTTATCTTTATTCCTTATGCTCAGATTCTTCCTTTGCTTCTGAATCCTTTTCTCTTAAATACATAATGATTGCCTGCGCTTCTTCTGGAGTAACATTTTGATTAGGCATCTTTACCAGATAAGTTGCCAGCAGTTCCTTAGCTATAGGGTCTTTTTCTACCATTACTTCAGGATGAAGAATCTGGTTTTCGATCCAATCGAGCTTACGTCTTTTTGTAACACCAGCGAGATCCGGACCTGTTATTCTTCCTTTTCCAATTGTATGACATGCTATGCAGCCTTTGGTCTTAAATAATTCCTCACCCTTTTCTGCAAGCACCTCATTAATCGGAGGAGGAGCTTGTGGCTTCAACTGTTCTGCCTGAATTACTTCCTTCTTTGTTTCACCGACTTCTGATTCCGATTTTTCTTCTTTATCTCCTTTACAGGATAGGAGCATCACAATAAAACCCACCAGAATTATCGTGGAGATCTTTCTTTTCAATTCTCTTACCTCCATCTCGGTTAGCTTTAGTAATACAAACTTTGTGCCAATTAGAATACCTTATAATCATTGAATTCTAAAAAATTAGAAAGGTGTAAGATGTCAGAAAATCGGACAGGTTTAGGGCATATGTGCCAAGGGTAGGACAAATATTCTAGTCTGGACATTGCAATTGATTTTACATAGGTAGTATTTGAACTTTTACTTTCTCTCCCCTTTTCAACAACTTTCTATTCCTT
>Ga0209519_10000220_pt1 | contig 24464 bp, 20 predicted proteins | sample Rifsed13ft1_FD_184005 | JGI IMG/M metagenome (GOLD analysis project Ga0209519, IMG submission 184005) | Soil microbial communities from Rifle, Colorado, USA - sediment 13ft 1 (version 2) | ecosystem: Environmental > Terrestrial > Deep subsurface > Rock core/Sediment | place: Rifle, Colorado...
AGAGGGAATGGTGCATGTTTCCGAGCTCGCCTACAGCTTCGTCGCCAAACCGACCGATGTGGTCCAGATCGGAGACAAGATAAAAGTAAAGGTAATTGAGATCGACGCGATGGGCCGAATCAATCTTTCGAAGAAAGCATTGGAGAAGCCGCCCGAGGGGTATCAGGAGAGGCCCCGCGAAGATCGCGGCGGCCCTTCCGGACCACCGCGGCCTGGCGGTCGCCCGTTCCGCCCGGGGGGTTTTGGCGGCGGTTCTTCCTATCGAGGAGGTCCTTCTTCCCGTCGGCCGGGGGGTTATTCACCACAGCGGCGGCCGGGATTCGGTGGTGGTGGAGGCCGGGAGGGTTATCGTCCCGCTTCCGACCGCGGCCGTCGTTAGATGAGTAGTAATGGACGGCCGCCTTGCGGCGACCTAGCATTCTCGCTTTGCTCGAATGAAAAGTAAGAAAGAAGAACTCCTGGCCCAAATTGATCGGGCGGTCAAAACCTGCCACGGCTGTCGCCTTTGGAGAACAGCAAATCACGCCGTCCCTGGAGAGGGAAGTCCCGGTGCCACGATTATGTTTGTGGGTGAGGGTCCCGGTTACAACGAGGACAAGCTCGGCCGCCCGTTTGTCGGCCGGGCCGGTGATTTGCTGGATCGTCTGCTCTCGCGCAACGAGATCCGCCGCGAAGAGGTTTTCATCACCAACGTGGTCAAGCACCGCCCTCCCGAAAATCGGGCGCCGATGAAGGACGAGGTGCGGGCCTGTCTGCCATTTTTGATTCAGCAGATCAAGGTGATCAACCCCAAGGTCATCGTGCCGCTGGGTCGCTCGGCGCTGGATATTTTTTTGAAGGACAAGCTGATCGGCGAGATGCACGGTCGGGGATTCAAGGTCGGCAATCGGATTGTCTTCCCGCTCTATCACCCGGCGGCGGCGCTGCGTTCCCCGGCGGTTCTGCGGATTCTGGAGCACGACTTTCGTAGCCTGCCGAAGATTATTCGGGGGGAGCTGGCACCGGTCGAGATCGAGGTCACCAATGGCGATAAGAACCAAATGAAGTTAATATAAAATATGGAAGGTCAAAACAACTCACAACCGAATAGGAGAACAGAAGAGAAAATGAGCCTCAAATTTATTCCGATCGGGGGAATGGGCGAAGTCACCAGGAACATGTACGTCTATGAGACGCCGAACGACATGGTGCTCGTGGACTGCGGCATTGGTTTCCCGCCGGAGGAAGAAGGTCTGCCGGAGAACACGCTGCTAATTCCCGACTTTTCCTATGTTCTGGCCCACCAAAATAAGTTGCGGGCGCTTGTCATCACCCATGGCCACGAGGACCACATCGGGGCGATTCCCTACCTGTTGAGGAAGATTCGCGTCCCGGTTTACGCCGCCCGCCTGCCGGCCGGAATGATCCGGGAGAAACTCAAGGAGAGGGGACCGAAGAAGGCCGAGATTCGAGATGTCACCGATGGCCAGCGCGTCCAGCTCGGTCGGGATTTCTCCTTTGAATACATTCGGCTGACCCACTCGATTCCGGACACGATGGCAATCGCATTAACTACTCCCTTGGGGGTAGTAATTCACACCGGCGATTTCAAGCTCGATCCGACGCCCCTCGACCGCCGCCTGGCCCAGCTGGGGAAGATTGAGGAGTACGGTCGAAAGGGCGTGCTTCTTCTGGCTTCGGACTCCCTGCGGTCGGAGCGGGAGGGTTCCTCTCCTTCGGAAAGAATCGTCGGGGAGACCTTCTTCAAAGAGATTCAGAAGACCAAGGGAAGAGTCTTTGTAACGATGTTCTCCTCGGACATTTCTCGGGTCCAGCAGGCGATCGACGTTGCCGATGCTCTCGGCCGCAAAGTAACTCTGGCCGGGTTGTCGTTGGAGAAGAACTTTGAAGTCGCCCGCAATCTGGGATACCTCGCCGTTTCCAAAGGCCAGGTCATCGACAACGCCAAGCTCAAGAAACTGCCGGTTTCCGAACAGTTGATTTTGGTCTCTGGTTCGCAGGGCCAATCCAACTCGGCTCTCTCGAAGATGGCGCGGGGCGGCCATCGCAGTTTCAAGATCGGGCAAGGAGATCTGGTGCTTTTCTCATCCGATCTGATCCCGGGCAATGAAGATCGGGTCCGGAATGTCCAGGAGGATTTGAGGAACGTGGGCGCCAAGGTTATCTATCTCGAAGAGATCCCCGAGATCCACGTCTCCGGCCACGGCTACGCCGATGACCTCATCCGGATGATGCGCGCCGCTCAGGCCCAATATCTGGCGCCGATCGGCGGAACTCCGACATCGATGCCGGAGTACGCCAAGCTGGCCAAGGGTTACAACTACCGTGACGAACAGATCTTTCTGTTGGAGAGTGGGCAGATCCTGGAGTTCTATCGTTTTGAGAACCGCGTCGCGGCGCGGATCGCGGGCCGGGTGACGCTGCGGGAGTTTTCGGTTACACAAGATTGATTCCTTCGGAATCAATTTTGCTAGCGATCTCTCCTAGATCCCGTCCAAGATTGATTATTTCAGAATTAATCTTGACTTCTTCTCCTTTACCCTATAACATAGAAGAATATCAATCGTTTCCGTCGCCTGAGGCGACAAGGAGAGAGGCTATGGCTTCGTGTTCTGGTTGTTACTACCACATGCGGGTAAGGAGTCAGTGCGGCTGGTCGGGGGATGTTCCTCCTCAACCGGGCGGGGAGCGGTGTAACCTCGTTCCCTTGCAACAGGCTCGCGTTCCGGAAGGAACAGCGATCGCGAGGTCCCATCGACTCGTTTCGACCGCCGATCTCGCCGCCGAGAACGAGAGCTTCGCGGACGCGACGGGCCGGCTGGACTGATCGGGTACACTGTTCGTAGGGCGGTTAACCATCTTGGTTGACCGCCTTTTTTTGCGCTCGGGAAGTACTTTTTCGTAAACGGTATTGTTCACCCGCCCGGGTTTCAAGTTCTCGCTCCGCGGACTCGCTTCCGATGACCGCAAGCGATTTCTCAAAGCACGGGATCGAAATCGTTCGCTAGCTCGAACATCGCGGAGCTGGGCTTTCTCGAAACCCGCTGCGGGATGCCTGCCCGCCTTTGGAGGGTTCCTCAAAAGTAATTCCCCCTCGTACCATAATTTGGCTCCCAACTATCCTGTAGTGATTGACGAACGGCCATTCCCGTGTTTTAATTGAAATAGAAGTTAATTCTTGAAGAGAGGAGGAGATTCGGTGCCTGTTTGGCTTATCCTACCCGTAGCCATTGGAGCCACTTTTGTTTCAAAGCTTTTTGCCCGCCGGTATCAGGTTTTTCGTAGCTGTTCTAAAGAACACCATCTGGGTTTGGTAACGCTGACCCACCACGCGAAGGTTTCCTGCGATGTGGCTCTCTGGGTGGCCAACCACGCTCTGGAGCTCTGGGATAAGTTGGGCGTTTACTTTCCCGAAGAGACAACGGAACCGTTTGAGCTGGATGTGATCTGGAATCCTCACCGCAGTATGGGCTTTAAACCCAATCACACGTCGCGGGCGAGAATCAATATGGCGTGGTTCTTCATCGACGTGAACCACTCCGATTCCCAGGAGCAAGACCTGCGAGGAACAATCGCTGAGGAACTGCACCACATCGTTCGTTACCGGGAGAGAGGGGAAGAAGAGCCCTACCAGTTCCGGCCCGATCATGAAGACGGTCACTTTGGCGCGGTGCTTTATTACTCGATGAACGAATTCGAGTACGCCGCTCTCCGCTTCTGTGTGCAGGCGACCGGCAACAGATTTGATCTTCTAAGGGAAGTTGAGGAATACCGGAAAGCCACGGGGAGAGAGGTTTGAATTCCGAGGATTGGCCATCAGCGAACCGCGTTGATGGCCTAAACCCCGGGACTTGAGCAGGACCGGTTCTTGGTAGATCCTTAAGAGAGGCTTCGGCTTCCCTTAAGGCCAAGGATCTTTCCGTAATTCGGCAACATCATAGCATAGATATACCGATTGCGAGAAGACCTTGCGCTCTTTCCAAGAGCGTGGTAAACTATAAGTTAATATCGCGCATTCGGCGCGAAATCTAATTCCCCTGAAGGGGAGAGGAGAGACAACATGGCCGAGATTCGCATGATCCGTCTGGTTTGCCCGTTTTGCGTGAAGGAAGGCAAGGCGGAACCGGTCGAAACTCCGGCGACCAGAGTCTTGGTTCCCGCGCTCTTGGAGCGTTGGGTTCCCGGGTGGGCGCGGGAGCAGGGTTTCATCTCGCTCAAGGAAGCCGTCGCCAAGGACGCTCGTCTCGCGGTTCTGATCACGAAGCACAACGGTCGGGAGGAAGCTCCCAACCTGTGTTCCAAGCATGGCTCTGCCATGAAGACCGCGAAGATCCAGGTCGACGAGCTTTCGACGATCCTGGAGCGGAAGGCCAAGGCCGCGGAGCGGAAGGCGACTCAAGCCTTCGACTCGATCGGCTCGATCCTCTCCGGCAAGCAGGCCGCCGCGGTGTCCGAATCCCAGGGCGCTGAGCCCGAGGAAGACGATGCCAGCGCGGAGGCTCGGACGGAGCAGGAAGTGGTTCAGCGCAAGCTGGCCGCCGATGCCGAGGCTCGCGGCAAGGCCGATGGGGACGGGAAGAAGGTCAAGGGTGGTCGCAGTCGCCAGCCTTATAACCGTGCCTCGTCCCGACGCGAAGCAGCTGCCGCCCGCGACTGATCTTCGCTGCCGCCAGGCCCCGACTCACAGCAATGTGATTCGGGGCCTTTTTTTAATTGGACGGCCGCCTCCGGCGACCTACCAAATTCACTGTTCAATTGAACAGTGAAATTGACTTTATTTTCTTCCTCTGTTATTCTTCCCCATAGCGAATGGCAAAAGATTTAAACATAGTTCCGGTTCTACCCTCTGCGGGGGAACTCTCTGTGTAGCGCCTTTTTGATTAGGGAGCTTTTTGCCAGCTTCGCGCTGGCCTTTTCTTTTTTTGAGCCAGGGGGGCCGATAGCTCAGCGGTAGAGCACGTCATTTGCAATGACGGGGTCGCCGGTTCAAATCCGGCTCGGTCCACCAAGCCCTTTGACATTAAAATATTTTTTGAAACTATCAAGTAAAAGAGAAATTGATAGTGGAAAAGAAGGTCTTTTTATAAGGTAGATGAAGGATGCCTTGGGGCAAAGGGCCGATGAAGGACGTACTAGGCTGCGATAAGCCTCGGTGAGCTGCCACGAAGCGCTATTAACCGGGGATTTCCGAATGGGGTAACCCAGTCGCCTTTGGCGACTACGCTTAAGCCAAGTTCCTGCCTTTTGGCGGGATATTAACTCAAGTGAGGGAACTCAGCGAAGTGAAACATCTCAGTAACTGAAGGAAAATAAAGAGAATGCGCGTAAGCGCGATTCCCTAAGGGGGCGTAGTAGTTTATGCCTACCTTAGGGGATCTCGATCCCCTAAGTAGCGGCGAGCGAAAGGGGGGAAGCCTAAACTCCGGCGCAAGTCGGAGGGTTGCAGGACCTGCATCAGGAAAGTTTTTGGTAGGAGAACGCCCTGGAAAGGGCGGCCACAGAGGGTGAAAGCCCCGTAACCGAAACTGGAAACTTTCTGGCAGGACACCTAAGTATCACGAGATAAGTGAAAGCTTGTGAGAATCGAGCCAAACCACTGGCTAAGGCTAAATACTCTTTGCCACCGATAGTGAACAAGTACCGTGAGGGAAAGGTGAAAAGAACCCCGGTAAGGGGAGTGAAATAGAATCTGAAATCATCTACTTACAAGCAGGCGGAGCCCGCAAGGGTGACGCCGTGCCTATTGAAGAATGACCCGAGGAGTTATCGCAAGCAGCAAGGTTAACTGCGTCAAACGCAGCGAGCCGTAGCGAAAGCAAGTTCTAAACGAGCGATTAGTTGCTTGCGGTAGACCCGAAACCTGGTGAGCTAACCATGGGCAGGATGAAAGCCGACGAGAGTCGGCTGGAGGTCCGAACCGATGTGCGTTGCAATGCGCTCGGATGACCTGTGGTTAGGGGTAATATGCCAATCGAACCAGGTGATAGCTGGCTCTCCCCGAAATGTATTTAGGTACAGCCTTGCAAAGTAACGAAGGGGGTAGAGATACTGGAAGGAATGCCGAGTCCGTGAGGACATCGCTTCCTACCAAACTCCGAATACCTTCGCGAAATTTGCAGGAGTGAGCAGGCGGGAGCAAGTTCCGTCGTGCTAAAGGGAAACAGCCCAAACCATCGGTTAAGGTCCCTAAGTTAGATTTAAGTGGGAAAGGTAGTGGAATTTCTTAGACATCCAGAAGGTAGGCTTAGAAGCAGCCATCCTTAAAAGAGTGCGTAACAGCTCACTGGTTGAGGAATTCCGCGCCGAAAATGTAACGGGGCTCAAAATCTACACCGAAACCGTGGATTCGCCGCAAGGCGAGTGGTAGGGGAGCGTCGCCACAGCTGTGAAGCTGGATCGTAAGGTCCGGTGGAGCGGTGGCGAGTGAGAATCTCGGGATGAGTAACGTTTGGCGGTGAGAATCCGCCACGCCGGAAGTTCAAGGTTTCCTCCGCTCTGGTCGTCATCGGAGGGTTAGTCGGTCCTAAGCCGAGGTCGAAAGACGTAGGTAATGGGCAGGGCGTTAATATTCGCCCACTTCCGCACGGTTCGATGGGGTAACGTTTTCCAAAGTTGCGAGCGTCCGCATGGTTGGGCGTTCTGCGCACCAAGGTGCTTTGTTGGCAAATCCGCAAGGCATAAGCCAAGGTGTGACGGGGAGTTCCGTAAGGGACAACTCGTGAGGCTGGAGAACCAAGAAAAACCTCTAAGTTATGCCGTGTGGGATCCGTACCGCAAACCGACACAGGTGAACTAGGTGAGTAGCCTAAGGCGCGCGGGAAAACGTTCTTTGAGGAATTCGGCAAGTTGGCCCCGTACGTTCGCAAGAAGGGGTGCCCCGTCGTAAGGCGGGGTCGCAGCAACAAGGCTCAAGCGACTGTTTAACAAAAACACAGGTCTCCGCTCAACCCGTAAGGGGATGTATGGGGGCTGAAGCCTGCCCAGTGTCTGTAGGTTACGGAGAGGTCTGAGATTATATCAGGGATCGAACCTAAGCCCAGATGAACGGCAGCAGTAACTATAACTGTTTTAAAGTAGCGAAGTTCCTTGTCGGGTAAGTTCCGACCCGCACGAAAGGCTTCACGACTTGAGCACTCTCTTAAAGAATGACCCGGTGAAATTGAAATGGCCGTGAAGATGCGGCCTACCCACAGCAGGACAAAAAGACCCCGTGGAGCTTTACTGTAGCTTGACATTGGTTTGATGATTGGATTTGTGTAGCGTAGGAGGGAGCCGCAAGGCGCCAATGAAACACCTCTCGATCTGATTTTCAAATCTAACCTAGGCGGTCATCCCGTCTGGGAACAGTGTCTGGTGGGCAGTTTAACTGGGGCGGTTGCCTCGCAAAGTGTAACCGAGGCGCCCCAAGGTCGGCTTGGTCTCGATGGACACGAGACTGTAAGTGCAAAGACATATGCCGGCTTGACTGCGAGACCTACAAGTCGAGCAGGTGCGAAAGCAGGGCTTAGTGACCTGTTCACTTCGAGTGGCGGAGTGAACAACATCGAATAAAAGCTACCCCGGGGATAACAGGCTGATCTCCTCCAAGAGTCCACATCGACGAGGAGGTTTGGCACCTCGATGTCGGCTCGTCCTATCCTGGGGCTGAAGAAGGTCCCAAGGGTTTGGCTGTTCGCCAATTAAAAGGGCACGCGAGCTGGGTTCAGAACGTCGTGAGACAGTTCGGACTCTATCCGCTGTGGGCGTTTAGCTTTTGAGGGGATTTCTCTCTAGTACGAGAGGACCGAGAGGAGCCAACCTCTGGTGTACCGGTTGTCCTACCAAGGGCATAAGATATGCCGGGTAGCTATGTTGGTAAGGGATAAGCGCTGAAAGCATCTAAGCACGAAGCCCACCCCAAGATGAAAAGCAGACCCCTTGTAGACTACAAGGTTGATAGGTGTTAGGTGTAAGGCCCGTAAGGGTTTGAGCCGAGACATACTAATAGGTCGTTTGATCTTCTTTTCCGCTATCAGTTCCGCTTTGACCAAGCAGAGCTAGTGTTTTGCTTGGAGGCAGAATTGGACGCTCTGAAGAAACAGAGCTAGCATTTTACCTTGAAGGTAGAAATGTTCTGGTGATTTGAGCGGAGGTGAACTACCCGATCCCATTCCGAACTCGGTCGTAAAAGCCTCTAGCGCTGATGGTACTTGGCCTTCGGGTCTGGGAGAGCAGGTCATCGCCGGAACATTTTTGTTTTCAACAGAAAATGCTAGGTCGCCTCGGGCGGCCGTCCATTTTTGCTTTAAACTCCTCGGAAGAATTTGGGATGGGGCTTCTGGATGTTTTCTCGGATTTCTTGACGAACCTGTTCCACTGTTTGATTAAGTTCGGCCTTAGCCCTTTCAATTACCGGGTCGACAACCTCGGCCATTTTTTCTTCGGTTTCTTTGGCGACATCCTGAGCGATCGGTTCAATTAGCTCCGCGGCTTGGCTCACTTTTTCCTGCACGATTGGCCTGATCTCGTTGATGATTGGTTGGGCAGCCTCCCGGACCTCGACCACCTTTTCCTTAACCTCTCCGGTTATCTCTCCGGCTTTTTCTTCCCAAACTTTAAGAAGTTCCTTGAGGGCCTGCCGAGATTCTTTACCCTCCTTGGGAGCGTAGAGAACTCCCAAGATCGCCCCGACCACCAATCCGACCGCAAACTGGTTGAACCCCCCGTTATTATTCTGTTCCATCAATTTCCTCCCCCTTGTGGCTGCCAACCACATCTTGGATTTTGTGGAACGCCTTGACGCCTTCTACCACCGCCGAGAAGAATCCGGAAGCGCTGGAAACGGGGTTGGCGATGGCGGTCGAGATCGTCGAAAAGCTGTCCAGAATTTGGTTCATTTTTGAGACCGCTTGGCGGACTTCCTTGAGGACTAGAACAATATAAACTCCCACAAAGAGGATGTTGACCGTGAGTAGAGCGATAACTACCAAAAGAAGTGTTTCTGTCATAGTGCAACACGAGCGTGGCGAGGCGCACTATGCTCCGCTCGAGTGAAGCTCGGACGAAACATTGGATGCGGCTTTACGCTCCTTGATCGCGGGGCAGACGTGGTCTAGATTCAGAATAACAAAAGCGAAAGAGCAACGGCAATAAATTCAGTAACGTCTTTGCCTCAGAGTATCTCCTCGGTATTGCGCCGCAATACCTCTCGGGGTTTGCTGCCCTCCGCCGGCCCCACGATTCCCCGCGTTTCCAACTCATCCAGAATCCGAGCCGCGCGGGCGTAGCCGATCGAGAGGCGGCGCTGCAGGAGGGAAGCCGAGGCCCGCTCGTATTGGATCACAATTTCAACCGCTTCAGCGAAGAGGGGATCGGTCGGCTCTCCCATCCTTTCGACCTGTCGCTCCATCTCTTCCACCTGCTCTTCCACGACATAGTCGGGGGCCCATCCTGAATTTTTGAGGAACTCGAGGAGCCGGTTCATCTCCTCGTTTGAGACAAAAGGACTCTGGATCCGAATCGGTTTGGAGCGATCGGGGGGAAGGTAGAGCATGTCTCCTTTGCCAAGCAGTTTTTCCGCTCCCGGCATGTCGAGAACTACTCGCGAGTCAATTTGGGAAGTGACATTGAAGGCGATGCGGCAGGGGATGTTTGCTTTAATCAATCCGGTGAGAACGTCGGTGGAGGGACGCTGGGTTGCCAGAATCAAGTGCAATCCTGTGGCCCGGGCCATCTGGGCCAGGCGGGTGATAGCTTTCTCCACTTCGGCCGGAGCGACGACCATGATATCGGCGAGTTCGTCGACCACGATCAGAACGTAGGGCATTTTTTCCTCGGCCTTTTCGTTGTAATCACCGATGTCGCGAACTCCCGATTCTTGGAAAAGTTTGTAGCGTTTGTTCATCTCCGCCATCGCCCACTTCAGGGCCGGGAGAGTTTTTTCGGGTTCGACAATCACCGGCATGAGAAGGTGGGGAATTCCGTTGTAATGGGAAAATTCTACCCGCTTGGGGTCGACCAGGATCAGGCGAACTTCTTCCGGGGAAGCTCGGAAAAGAATCGTCGCCAGGATCGTGCGAAGCATGATGGATTTACCGGATCCGGTCGCTCCCGCAATCAGAATGTGTGGCATTCGATCAAGATCATCAACGATTGATGCTCCCGAAACGTCCCGTCCCAACCCAACCGCTAGTTTGTGGGCCCCCTCTCCTAATTGGTCCGAGGTGATAATTTCTTTCAACGTGACCAGCTGCGGTTTGAGGTTGGGAACCTCCACCCCCACTTGAGATTTTCCGGGAATTGGGGCCTCAATTCGGACCGTTCCGGTTTTGGAAGCAAGCGCGAGAGCCAGATCGGAGGAGAGGTTGGTGATAGCGGAGAGTTTAGTGCCGCGCTCGGCCTCCAAAGCATACTGGGTAACGGTCGGGCCGAGATTGATATCAGCGACCCGGGCTTTTACTCCAAATGATTCCAGAGTCTGTTCAATCAGTTGGGCGTTCTTTTCGATATCACCCCGTTCGGCCGCAGTTTCGGAAGGATCATTGAGCAGGTCCAGCGACGGGTATTCCCAGGTCAGTTTGCGGCGCGGAGTCGTGATCTGGGTGGTTGGGGCGGAGTAGGGGGTGGCGATCTCAATTTCTTCCCCCTCCGAGGAGGCCTCGGGTTTGGTCTCGGATGCTTCCCTATTCACCGAAGGCCGCAACGGCTCCTTGAAATCTTTCCCGCGCCAGATATTTTCCTGGATCAATCGACCAATCTTCTGGGCGACTTTGGCGAGATAGAATAGGGCTTCGTCGAAGGAGATGTTCAGCGTTACCAGGATTCCGACGGTGCCCCCGGCCGAGAGAACAAGGAAGGCGCCGATCGTCGAGAAGATGCGGCGGAGGATCAGCTGGACATAGTAACCGGTTAGGCCTCCTCCCTGTCCAATACTGGCTTGGTATTGCGATACCTCCGTTGAGAAGAAGAAGTGGAACAATCCCAATAGAGAGATATAGAGGATCACCAATCCGTAGAAGATCCGAATTTCGACAAAGGGGATTTTGACTCTGAGGCGAAGCAGGACCAAACCTAGGAGTCCTGTCACGATGGGGAACATGAAAGCGCCCCAGCCGAATATCCGGTTGAGGTAGTCCTGGAGAAAAGAACCAAATCCGGCGGCTTGGCCAAAGAATGAGAGGACTGCCAGGATTGAAAAGACCACTAGGATTATCCCGATAGTGGATTGGAAGCTCTCATCCTTGAGATTGATTCTCATTGCGCGCCGGCGATATCTGGTAGACATTTTATTTCTTTTAAAATGCTAGCTCTGTTTCATCAGAGCGTCCATTTCAAGATGATTATAGCTATTTTGAATACAGAGTTAACTTCCCGGGTTGTAAAACCCATAGTTCTTGACAAGAGGACATCCGGCTGTTACTATTAAGTTAAGTTAAAAACCTATCCGATTAGCTGACTTTACCTACCTAAAGTTGCGGATGAACATATCCCGGGCTTTAGGCCCGGTTTTTGTTTCTTGAGATTCGTTCACGAGAAGGTGAGGGACACCTGCTTTCCTCTTTTTAAGAAAGGAGAGTTGGACCATCCTGCCATTTTCGTGGGCGGTTCTCAGGAATCAGGAGAGATTACCGTCACGGGAATCACGTTAGTTTCCCACCGGGCGAGTTTCACTAAGTTGCGCTTCCCGCCAACCGTGAAACAGCCCGCGGCCGATGAGGAGCATCACTCTTCTCATCGGCCGAATCCAAGAGTCCACCTTAGGCGGACTGCTGGATTCGACTCCGCTCACCACGAGTGGGTTCGAAACCTTCGGAAAGGAGCAGAGACGTGTTGCTTCAATTTCTTTTCTGGTGGATCGGTTCGATCTTCGCCTACGGCAATCGGAGACCGGAAAGAAAGTTCTGAAGGGAGGTGATCCACTTCTCCCGGTTATGCGCTTCCGGGTTATCTAAAAGCGCAGTTTTCCCAAGCCCGCCAAGAGATTGGCGCGCTTAGGAAAGGGTCCGGATAACCGGTTAAATTTCCAAGCCCTTGAATGCTTCGGGAGGTTCCGATGGTCCCGCTGCAAAACGTTCGAATGATTGTGGTTCAGTTCAGCTTCTCCAATCCCGAAGTTATTCCCTCGGGAATCAAGCGGCGGAAGCGAGAAACCGCCTTCGAGTACGTCGCCCGCAAGCTGCAGGCGACCGGGGAACGAGTGATCGAACCGACCGAGAACGTTTTCCTCGGGCACCTTGTCGGTGATTTCGAAGGGAACGGGTTCGAGCTGGTGGATGCGTTCTACCAAGAGCGGGTGGACGGGGATCGGCTCAATCAGACCTACTACATGGTCCGGTTCCTCTTCGCCCGGCGGGAGTTCGCGATGCCTTCGGCGGAGTTCATGCAGGTGAAGGATGCAATTCGCGCCGAGCTTCAGGAAATGCTCCGCACCGCCTTCTGGCGCGTCCGGGCGTTCCTCAACCCGTTCTACCTGGATGGAGTTGAGGTTCCTGGGCAGAAGTCCTTGAGCATCAATCTCGAGGCGCGCGTACCTCTCTTCTTTCCGGACGGCCGACTGATCATGGCCCGGCGGAAGGAAAACGGTAAGAAGATCGGGGAACCTCAATCGCTTCAACCTGATTTCGCTATGTCAGTGGCGGAGGGTCTTGTTCTTCTCTACCGTGCCTGATCATCGAGGTCAACCCAACTCCGGTTGAGTTGACCTCTCTCCTAAACTCGTTTCGGCAGAAGCGAGTTTGGGAGAGGTCGTCCTAGACCTCCGAGGTCTAGGATTTTGGAGGCAGCGACCTGCCTTGGTCGGTAGGGACCAAGGCAGATCGGTGCCCCTTTTTATTTTCAGTTAGCAAATTGTCGGCTTGGTATCCTATACTCTTCTAGTGATGACTCATCAAGAAATCCGTCAAAAATTCCTCGATTATTTTGTTTCCCACGACCATACTGTCGTGCCTTCTTCTCCACTAGTTCCGCCGCCCACTGACGATTCTGTTCTCTTGACCACCGCCGGGATGCAGCAGTTCAAGCCCTACATGATAGGTGAAGCCGACGCTCAAGAAAGATTCGGCAATGTCCGTCTCGCCTCGGTCCAGAAGTGCTTTCGAACCTCCGATGTTGAGGAGGTGGGGGACGAAAGCCACCTCACTTTTTTTGAAATGTTGGGTAATTTTTCCATAGGGGACTACTTTAAGGACGGAGCAATTCCTTTGGCTTGGAATTTTATGATTCAAGAATTGAAGCTGGACCCGAAGCGGATGTTTGTTTCTGTTTTTGCTGGAGAGCCGGGGATTCCTCGCGACGAGGAGGCGATCAAAATATGGCAAAAGGAGGTTCCGGGAATCGAAATTCGCGAACAGGGGAAAGAGGACAATTTTTGGGGTCCTCCCGGAGGAAAGGTTGGACCTTGCGGTCCCTGTTCGGAGATCTATTACGTCTTAGACGATGGAAAGGAAATTGAGCTCTGGAATCTGGTCTTTATGGAGTATCTCAAAGATGATGCTGGAAAATTTTCCAAACTAAAATCCCAGAACATCGATACCGGAATGGGGTTGGATCGCCTCGTTTCGATTCTGCAGAAGAAAGACAACGTTTTTGAAACCGATCTTTTTGCGCCGTTGCTGGATCTGCTCCACCAGCTGGCGCATCTCGTGGAGCGCAAAAACGATCTGAAGCCCGCTCAGCTGCGATCGCTGCGGATCATCGCCGACCACCTCCGCGGCGCCGTATTTATGGTAGGGGACGGGGTGACGCCGCTGAACGTGGGCCGAGGCTATGTCCTGCGGCGAATATTGCGTCGCGCAATATTGCACGGCCGGCTTCTGGGAATCGAGGGATACTTTTTGCTGGAACCAACCCGCAAGGTGATTGAAATGTACGGCGATACCTATCCCGAACTGGCGGCGCGCGAGAAGGAGATTCAGGTGGTAGTTGAAGAAGAGGAACAGAAGTTCTCACGTTCGTTGGCTCAGGGGCTTCGCGTGATGGAAAAAATGGGCAAGAACGTCAACGCCTTCGTTCTCTATGACACCTATGGTTTTCCGTTGGAGCTAACCCAGGAGTTGGCGAAACCCAAGGGCTGGGAGGTGGACGTGAGAGAGTTTGAAAAAAATCTTGAAGAGCAGCGGAAGCGAGCCCGGGCGGCTGCGAAAAAGCGGGAAGGAGAGGACGAGTTGATTGCTCCCCAACACACCGCGGCCCATCTTCTCAACGCCGCTCTGCGAACCGTTTTGGGACCACAGGTGCACCAAGCCGGTCAGCACTTGGAGGTTGACAAGTTTCGGCACGATTTCACCTTCGATCGCAAACTCACCGCTGCCGAAATCGAGAAGGTGGGTGATTTGGTGAATGAGAAGATAAAAGAAAATCTCCCGGTGAAAAGAGTAATTACCACTTTTGAGGAGGCCAAAAAGCTCGGCGCCGAGGCGGAATTTTCCGAGAAATACGCCCGAGTCAAAGAAATTTCTCTTTATCACGTCGGTGACGATCCCAAGAGTTCTTTTTCCAAGGAACTCTGCGGGGGGCCGCACGTAACAAAGACCAGTCAACTCGGCCGTTTTGAGATAATCAAGGAGGAATCGGCCGGTAGTGGGATCCGCCGGATCTACGGGCGGGTGTTTCCTATCCAAAATGCTAAAAATTAGTTTACCTTTCGGAAAAAAAGAGGAATTTCCCGATCAGTTCTTTGCCTTGGATTTGGGCGGAAAAAATTTGAAGGCATTTGTGCTCGATCGAACGGATGGGAATGTGGTCGCTCTCGGCTCCCGCAAAATCTCCCGGGTCGGCGTTTTGGGGGATGATGTTTTTAATCTCAAGGAAGCGGTTGGCCAGCTTCGTCACGATTTTCCCGAGGCCGAGCCCCTGGCGGTGGTGGGAATCTCCGGTCCTCACACCCTGGCTTTCACCACAGTGGTTCGGAGCAGCACCAGTCGAGATGTACCTGATTTGGTTTCTCACGCCCGGCAAGAAGCGCAGCGTTCCGCCGAGGTTGATATTCGCATCGGTTTGGGAGAACCGCGGTTGAAAATTTCCGAGGTCGAGGCCGAAATTCTGGAAGTTAAAGAAGCCGACAAAATGGAAGTTTTTCTGTTCACCTCATTTGCATCCGAACCCTACTTGATGGAACTATCCCAGCTGGTGAAACCATCAGGGTTGAAGCTCTGGGGGTTTAGCTCTCTTCCCTTCAATCTGGTGACTGAACTCTCCCATACCCTCTCATCTTCGGATGAAAAAGAGGAATTGAATGCTCTGGTTTTTGATGTGGGCGGATCCAAAACCGAGATCAGCCTTGCCTTTGGCGGAGAGCTGATGGAAACCAGGAGTTTTTGGTGGGATTTTAAAGAGAACGGCAATCCGGTGGCTTTTCTGGACCTCTGGTTGGAAGCCCTCTCCTCGACTCTCTCCGCCTTTGAGGGAGTTGAGACCTTTCCTCCCAAAATTTACCTGACGGGAGGAGCGGCGGTTTTCCCCGGTCTCTCGGAAGTGGTCGCTTCCTATCCTTGGTCGCGCGACCACCACTTCGAAATCGCTCCGGAACTGGTTCCCTTTGAAGAGGAACGCCTCTCCACCTCTCTCGGACAGGTGGCCCTGCGCTTGCGCAAAGAGGCCGACGGGCCGGAGCCGGGGGCGAAGGATTCCGAGACAGGGAGCGATTTTGAGGAGGAAGAGGGACAATAATGGACGTCCATCTTTTTGGCTTGATGGAAAAAATTCTGGGGGCGGAGAACGGAGAGGTGACGATTGATATTCCAGAGGACAATTTTAATCTTTTGATGCTCAGAATCCTGCGCGATAAAGGCCGGCGGGAGAACAAAACGATCCATTTCGTGGCGACTGGCCCTCGGAGTAAGAGGCTGATCGGTTCTTTAGAGAATGGGGTGGATTTGCCGAAAGTTGAAAGGGAGGAAAAAGCGGCCGCGAAAAAACAGCCACCGGCTGGCCGGGTCCGGAAAATCATAATGATTTTCGCGCTGGCGCTGGGGATTTTGGCGGTTTTGGGAGCGGCTGTCTTTGGCGCCCTCTACTACATTCCCAAGGCGGAGGTGATTCTGACCCTTTCCCCGATCCCTTTGGTTAAGGAAATTCCCGTGGTGGTGGATGCCGATGCGGAAAAGGTGGATGCAGCCACCGGGACGGTCCCGGGAACTTCCCAGGTGGTGGAGGAGAGTGGGAACAAATCCACCCCGGCGACCGGAACGGCGATCGTGGGGGATAAAGCGAAAGGAACTGTGACTTTTACGAGTGCTCAAATTCAGAACTGTTCACAGGGAACTAAAATTAAGGAAGTTTCAAGCGGCCTATTTTTCTTCACTGATGCTGCTTTAAGTTTTGACTCGCCGGGAAGTAAGGATGCTAGCGTTACCGCAGAGAAAATTGGCTCAAGTTATAATCTTTCGGCTGGAAAAGACTTCACAGTAGTGTCTGGCTGTAGTGTTGGCGGTGTATCAATTTCAGGGACAAACACCGCCGCGTTCACTGGTGGGACTTCCGAAGAGGTTACCATCGCTACCGCCGCCGACCAGTCCAAACTGTTGACTGATCTTCAGAAAGAGTTGGTCGCCAATGCCAAGGAAACGATTCAAGGCCGGAGCGGGGTGGACGAGGTGGTGGTGGATAAAGCGATCAAGACCGAGGTGCTCGAAAAGACCTATTCGCATGCGGTCGGGGAGCAGGCGGAGAACGTTTCCCTGACCCTGAAAATCAAGCTCACCACGATTACCTACAAGGGAGCGGACATCCAAGAGCTGATTTCCCAGACTCTTTCCAGTTTGGTCCCGGCCGGCTTCACCCTGTTTCCGGGGGAGACCGAGATCGTACCGTTGAACCCGGTCTTGAAAGGCGGCAAGCTAACTTTCAAAGCGAAGGTTTCTGCCAAGGTGATTCCGGAGATTGATGAAGAGAAGATCAAAAATGATTTGGCGGGGAGGAATGGGCGCTCGGCCCAGGAATATCTGAATTCCCTGAGTGATGTCAACGCCTATGAGCTGGTCCTTTGGCCGAACCTGCCGGAAAGTTTGCAACGGGTTCCGAAAACCACAAATAGAATTACGATTACTTTGATAACTGAAGAGTAGAACTAGCGGGTTTTGCTTAGGTTACGAGGAACACTTCGTCCCCATCGCGGACTTTCTGGTTAATCTCGATCCCGATCTCTTTACCCTTCTTGGCTTCCTCTATGTCTTTGTGATCGATCTGCATCGAGGTAACTTCTTGGGTGAAGTCCGTGGTTGCCCCTTTGAGATGGATCTTGGCGCCTTTCTTGAGGGTGCCGGTCAGTTTGATAATCCCGGCTGGGATGTGTCCAAAATAGTGGGTTATTTCACCGATTTTTTCTTCCAAATTAACTCACCCCCTCTGATTAGAAGAATAGCAAATTAGAACGGCAGATCGACGGTTTCGGTTTCGCCTTTGCTCTGGCGAAGTTCCGCGATGTATTCGCCGGCTTTGTCCTTAGCGGGACAGAACTCCACGTAAGGGCACCAATAGCAGCGTTTGCCAGGCCGGGGGGAGAACTCCTCATCGGCCTTGATGCGGGTAATCATCTCGAGGATCCGTTGCCGGGTCTCCTCTTCGGTTTTTTCCGTCACGGGAAAAGTCCGGAAGTTTCCGGTCTCAAGATAGAAATAACTGGCTTTCTGGATCGGTTTTCCCAATGCTTGCCGAGAAAGAATCGCATAGGCAAACAATTGGAGATTATCGTGGGTCTCACTGCGGCTCGTCTTGTAGTCAATCAGATGATAGCCCTCTTCTTCCCGGTCAATTCGGTCAACTTTTCCTTGCAGAATCATTCCGGGCTCAAAAGGGAACATCAGCAGATTTTCTTTAACAAATTCTCCCTCCGCTTCGGTTTGGGGGAGATAGGCAATTTCGGGATTAAGATTCTGGGTCTTGACGAAGATTTTGAGCAGTTTAAGCGCTCGTTCGTAGTGTTTTCTCTCGTCCTCGATGCCCGGAAAACCGCGTTCTTTTCCGCGCGGACCAGCCCAAGTTTCTTTGAGGATTTCGAGCAAGCGCGGTTCGGTTCTTTCTCCCGGATTGAGATGGAAGAAATCATTAAGTGTCCGGTGGATCACATCTCCAAAAACGAGGTCCTTGCTTCTTCCGTCTGCGACGAGAATCTGCTTTAGTTTGGGCTTGTTGCGGAAATCACTGGTGTAGGCGTCGAGATACTCAAAGTAGTACTGTTTGGCGCACTCGGCGTCATAGAGATGAAGGGAATACGGCGAGAATTTTTCGCGAGTTTTCATGATCTATGCCAATACTCTCTGCAATAGTTTAACCGTTTTGGAGATTGTTTCTTTGAGTGACCCTTGATGGTCGAAGGCCGCGGCATTTACGTGCCCGCCCCCACCCATGTCTTTAGCAATATTGGCGACATTAAATCCGGCCTTTGAGCGAAGTGATACCCTGATCAGACGGTGGCCTTCCTCGGTGAACATTGCCGCAGCCTTTATCCCTTTCATGGCCAAGAGAAGATTGTTGGTGGCGAAGCTTCGAGCAGGGGAGAGCTCATCAAGCTTGATTTTCAATCTTTGGATTTCCTTAAGGGGGAGATAGGAATAGAGCAGCCTACCGCTCCGGCGGGAGTTGGCCAGGATCAGAGACCAAATTGCCAGTGTTTTGGGTGGCCAACTTCGGAAAGAATTTTCGACCACCTTTTCCCGATCGGCCCCGAGACGAAGGAGTTGGGAGGTCTTGGTGAAGGTGGAGGGGATCGTGGAAGAGTAGAGGAAGCCGCCGGTATCGGTATAGATTCCGGTGAGCAGGCAATCGGCGATTGTGGGGGTGATCCGGGCTTTCCAACGGCGAAGAAGATCAAAGAGGATCTCGGCGGTGGAGGGCGAAGCGGGATCGACATAATTGAGATCTCCGAAATTGGCGTTGGTAACGTGATGGTCAATATTGACCACGACCATTCGGGACGGCAGCGAAAAAGTCTCGCTGCGGCTTAGTCTTCCCGTCTCGGCGTGGTCGAGGAAAAGAAGAAGGTCAAAGCGCGAAAGGTCGAGTTTGGCCGGGTCGCCGATGCGAACGCGCTTCACGCCGGTGAGAAATTCAAAAGACTCCGGAATTGGATCGGCGCTCACCAGCACCACTTTTTTCCCAAGCCCTCGGAGAAAGTGGTAACAGCCCAGGACCGAGCCAACGGAATCACCGTCCGGTCTAAGGTGGAGCGGGACCAGGATGTATTTGGCCGCTTTGATAGTACGCAGAATATTTCGGGGAGAATCCACAATCCCTATCCTAGCATAACCCCTGCCCTTGACCTATAGTCAATATAATGATAGGATATAACAAGATACTTGCACCGGCGTTTACAATTGGAGAGTTAGCGAGAATTGCTAGCTCGCTAGCGAGCGTCCAATGGACGCTGGTTAAGAAAGGAGAGATGATGTGCCTGCTCACGAGAGAAACATTACCGAGAAGGCGATAATTCTCGCGTTGGCATTTCGAGCAGGATTGGCCGGCCGGGAGGGCGATTCTTTTTCCGTCGAGCCGGCCACGTTGGATAGTGATCTCCATCGCGGTTTTGATTTCTTCATTAGACGAAACAATCACTGGCTTCGGGTAGATGGTACCGCCAGTCGACGATTCAAGGGCCAGAAGATTGCCCGAACCGTAAAGTTCGCTAAGGTGAAGAAACGCCCCTGGGTCTATATCCTGAGAGGCGATTGGCAAACCGCCGCTTTCGACGTAGCCGGAATCGGAACGGCCCGCGAGAAATGTTTCACCGCTTCGTATCTTCGCGTTCAGGATGGGAGGCCACTGGCGTTTACGGAGGCCTGTCCGATCCACGGCAATGATTGCGAATTTGCTCGTAGGTTGTTCAAGTTCGGTTCTCAACTGAGCCGGATTCTAGCTTCCGCTCGCCGCAAGGATGGTAGCCCCTCGCAAGCGGTGGAATTTGCGATGGAAGTCACTAAACCTCCGTTCTAACCAAACGGAGGCTTTTTTTATATCCGCTATCATATGTTGGATGAATATTCTAGGAGTGGACTGGGGTGAAAAGAGAATCGGGATGGCGATTGCTCGGGGAAATCTCGCCGAACCTTTGGGAACGGTCGGTTCGTTCGAGGAATTGGTGGGAATTGCCCGGGACGAAAGGGTGGAGAGGATAGTGTTGGGATTACCGGAGGGCAAATTTGAGGAAAGGGTGAGAGGTTGGAGCAGGCGGATTGAGGGTGAACTGGGTGTACCGGTGGTGCTGCGCTCGGAGGTTTTGACCAGCCGCCAGGCCCTCCAAAAATCAATCGAATCCGGGAAGCCCAAAAAGTCCCGCCGTGATTTGGATGCTCAGGCTGCTGCTCTGCTTCTGCAGGAGTTTTTAGACGAAAACCAGAACCAATCTTAAGTTTGTTATTCTATTTTTGTAATGCTTTCTCCTTGGGAAGAAATCTTGAGGTTGGGCGGCGCGCTTCTGATCGGTTTTTTGATCGGGTTGGAGAGAGAAATCAGCAGGAAACCGGCCGGGCTGCGCACCCACATGCTAGTCTCCCTGGCCTCGTCTCTTTTTACGATCCTTTCTTTGAGTTCGGCTTTTGGCGATGGGGCCGCCGACCCCACTCGAATCGCTTCCCAAATCGTGGTCGGAATAGGTTTTGTCGGGGCGGGGGTAATCATCTCTTCCGGCGGGCAGATCAAGGGGGTGACCACAGCGGCTTCGCTCTGGATCACTGCGGCGATGGGAATGGCCATGGGTCTGGGGGAATACCTTTTAGCGGCGGTAGCAGCGGGGTTTACCCTGGTTACCCTTTTAGTTATCGGGGTTTGGGAAAGGTCACTGGAGCGGCGAGATTAACGCGTGCCTGTCGGACGCTCCGCCGGAGCAATTGTTTTTCGGGGACCATTCTACCTTTTACTTCATTACCAGTCCGGGCATTGGGATTTTCCAAAAGGGGGGATTGAAAAAGGCGAGAAAACCGAGGAAACGGTGCGGCGGGAGGTGCGGGAGGAGACCGGCATCGCCAATCTGGAATTTATCCCCGGGTTCAAGAAAACAATTCATTTTGTTTACCAGCACCAAGGAGATTTTGCGTGCGGCCGAAGATTATCTTAAACTTAGAGGATATGCGGCTTAAAATTATTTTGGTTATTCTGGTTTTGGCGGCCTTGGTTTTGGCGGGGGGAGCATTTCTCCTTTGGAAATTGAATCAGCCGATCGCGGCCTCCGGCAAAGTCGAGGTCCTGATTTCTTCCGGAGAATCGGTCCAGGAGATCGGCGGCAAACTTCAGGCGGCGGGGGTGATGAATTCTTTTCTTTTCGTCTCCTATGTCCGCTTCAAAAATCTTACTTCTAAAATTCAAGCCGGACGGTACGATATTCCTCTGGCGCTCACGCCGGTTCAAGTGGTGGAGCTGCTGCAGCACGGGACTTTTGATGTCCGTCTCACTTTCTTAGAAGGTTGGCGGCGGGAAGAATATCTGCGCTACGCGCTGGCAAATCTGGCCGTGGACGATGAAGATTTTTCGACCCAATTCTTAGTTGCGACCGAGGATTTGGAAGGATATCTTTTCCCCGATACCTATATCGTGCCGATCAACATCGGTGCCCAAGAGCTGGTCGTACTTCTCAACCAAAACTTTGAAAAGAAATATCAAGGAACGGTTCTGCCGCTCCAATCAAAAAGCGGCCTCACAAAGAAGCAGATTACCATCCTGGCCTCTCTTCTGGAAAGGGAAAGCGTCGGGAACCAGGAGGAGCTGGAAACGATTGCCGGGATTATGATCAAGCGCTGGAAGTCCGGATGGTATTTAGGGATTGACGCCACGATCCAGTATCTGCTGGGATACCAAGAAGACACTGGGTCATGGTGGACAACTAAAGAATCCAAGATCGTTGCTGGTAAAAAAATCGACTCACTTTACAACACCTACACCCATCTCGGGATTCCACCGATGCCGATCGCCAATCCCGGAATCGACACTCTCTTGGCGGTCGTAAACTACCGAAAATCTCCTTACTGGTTTTATCTCCATTGTGAGAATGGTCAAATCCGCTACGCCAAAACCGCGGCAGAACACAACGCTAACAAATCCTGCCTGAAATAGAGTCACTTGACTTCGAGATCGAGACTTGTTAGATTAACTTCGTTAAGTGAATATTTTTTCCCGATAAGCGCGTGGGCGTTTTGTGTTTGTGCGCTTTGCTTTTCTTTTTAGATTGATGACTAGAGTGTGGCTAGGGAAAACCGCAGAGGCCTTGCCCCTTTCGGATCTCTCAGCGGTCCAGAAAGAATCTTTCGATCAGCTCCTCAAAGAGGGGATTTTGGAAGTTCTGGAAGAAATCAATCCGATCCAAGACTACACCGGCCGTGGTTGGGAACTGAGTTTCAACAAGCCCCGCTACGGCAAACCCCGCGTCAGCAAAGAAGAAGCCATCAAGAAAGGTCTGACCTTTTCTTTCTCTTGGTACCTCACCGCCGAACTGAAGGAAGTAAAAAGCGGCAAGACCGTTTCCCAGGAGATTTACATGGGGGAAATTCCCCAGATGACGGAGGGAGGAACCTTCATCGTGGCCGGGATCGAACGCGCCGTCGTTAATCAGCTCCTTCGTTCTGAAGGAATCTATTTTTCTCAAGAAACCGATCCCACGACCGGGGTTCTGTTGTCCTCGGCAAGGATTCTTCCCAAGAACGGAGCCTGGCTGGAATTCAGTACCGCCCGTCGCAACTACATCACGGTTAAAATCAGCAACTACCACAAGATGCCGGTCACCACTCTTCTGCGAGCTTTCGGCTTAACCCGGGATGACGACATTCGCGCGGCTTTCAACGATGTTGACACCGACCCCAATCGAAATTTCATCGAAGAAACTCTCAAGAAAGATTCCACCAAATCCTACGAGGAGGCCGTCGTTGAAATTTTCACTAAGGTCCGGCCCGGGGAGCCGGCTCTGCTCGATACCGCCAAGCTCACTTTTGAGCGGATCTTCCTCGATCCCCGCCGCTACGATCTTGGGAAAGCGGGGCGCTTCAAACTCAATGAAATCCTGGGGTTGGATCTTTCCTTGGATGAGCGGCACAACCGCCTGCTCACCCGCGGCGATTTGATCTCGGCCTTGAAGCGGTTGATCGAACTCAACCACGGCATCGGTGAACCGAGTGATATTGACCATCTGGGGAACCGGCGGGTGCGGACGGTGGGGGAGTTGATCCAGGGTCAGCTCCGGATCGGCTTCATCCAATTGGAAAGGGTCGTCAAGGAGAGAATGAGCCTGCAGGCGCGGAATCAGCTTCCCAAACCGTTGGCAATCATCTCAACCCGCCCGGTAGAGGCGCGGCTGCACTCTTTCTTTGCTTCTTCGCAACTCTCGCAGTATCACGAGCAGGTTAATCCTTTGGCGGGACTGGAGCACCTTCGGCGCCTTTCGGTTAAGGGCCCGGGCGGATTAACCGCGGAGCGGGCTAGTTTTTCGGTGCGAGATGCCCACTACACCCACTACGGGCGGATTTGCCCGGTCAAAACCCCGGAAGGAACTTCAATTGGACTAACAACCCACCTAGCGCTCTACGCGCGGATCAACCCGCTTGGATTTTTGGAGACCCCTTACCGAAAAGTTAAGAAAATCAATGGCAAACCGATGGTGACAAAGGAGATTATCTATCTCACCGCTTCTCAAGAGGATCAATACGTGGTCGCGGATGCTTCAGTCCGGCTGGACAAGAGCGGGCGGATCCTGGATGAACGGATTCCACTCCGCCACAAGATCGAGTTCTTCTTCGGCTCCGCCGACCAGGCCGAGCTAGTGGACGTGACTCCTCGCCAAATTGTCTCCGCCTCGGCGGCCCTTATTCCTTTTTTGGCGCATGATGATGTGAATCGAGCGTTGATGGCATCCAACATGGTCGGCCAAGCCGTGCCGCTGGTTGTCCCGGAAGCGCCGATTGTGGGGACGGGAATTGAGAGGGATTTGGCGATCAATTCCGGTCTGACGATTATCGCCGAGGATGCTGGAAAGGTCTCTTATGTGGATGCGGGGAGGTTGGAAGTGGTTTACCAGGGGGGCAAAAAGAAGCACTATGATCTGCAGAAGTTCGTCAAAAGCAACGATGAAACCTGCTACAACCAGCACGTGCGAGTGGAGTCCAGCCAGGTTTTTAAGAAGGGTGATGTGCTGATCGATGGGCCGGCGACCGAAAACGGTGAGCTGGCCATCGGCCGTAATCTCACCATCGCTTACATGTACTGGGACGGGTTCGGTTATGAAGACGGTATTGTGCTTTCTGATCGTCTGCGCCGGGAGGACTTGCTCTCTTCGATTCACATTTCAGAACACAGCATTCAGGTCCTGGAAACGAAACTCGGTCCGGAAGAGGTAACACAGGACATTCCCAATGTTTCCGAAGAGGCCCTGCGCAATCTGGACGAAGGCGGTATCGCCGCCATCGGTTCAGAGGTAAAGGGCGGCGATATCTTGGTTGGGAAAATCGCTCCCAAGGGCGAGACCGAGCTCTCGGCGGAAGAACGGCTTCTCCGCGCCATTTTTGGGGAGAAAG
>Ga0209519_10000228_pt1 | contig 24113 bp, 21 predicted proteins | sample Rifsed13ft1_FD_184005 | JGI IMG/M metagenome (GOLD analysis project Ga0209519, IMG submission 184005) | Soil microbial communities from Rifle, Colorado, USA - sediment 13ft 1 (version 2) | ecosystem: Environmental > Terrestrial > Deep subsurface > Rock core/Sediment | place: Rifle, Colorado...
AAACGGCTAAAGAAAAGAAAGAAGAAAAAAGAGACAAGAAAAACGCTCCTAAAAGAGACTAAAAATTAGTGTTCAGTATTCAGATTATAGTGTTCAGTTTCGTTTGTTACTGAACACTATTTTTTTTTAAAATACTGAACACTGGATATTATTTCACAGGAATATTGGCTAAAATTTCCAATAGAAATTTCCAGAATTTCTGAGAAGAAGCAATGCTCGCTCTTTCATCAGGAGAGTGTGCACCGTGAATCGTTGGTCCAAAAGAAATCATATCCATATCAGGATAATTAGTTCTCAGAATTCCACATTCTAATCCTGCGTGACAAGCTACCACTTTTGGTTTATCTTTGTTTTGCTTCTCGTAAATAGCAACTAAAACATCTAAAATTTCCGATTTCACGTTAGGAGTCCAACCAGGATAAGAACCTGAAAGTTCTACTTCACAACCTACCAATTCGAAAGCAGAACGCAAAGAATTAGCCAAATCATATTTAGAAGTTTCTACAGAAGAACGAGTCAAACATCCTATTGAAATTTCTCCATCTTTGATGATTACTCTGGCAATATTATTAGAAGTTTCGACTAAATCTTCCATGTCAGCACTCATTCGATAAACCCCGTTATGCGCTGCATAAATTGATCTGATAATCCCTTCCTGAACACCCAAATCCATCACTTTTTTCGGCAAATCGCATTTCACGATTTCGATAGTCAAGTTAGGCTCAGTAGTTTTATATTCGTTTTTGATGTCATTGATGATTTCTTGCATATCAAAAATATATGCTTCATCAAACATTTCGGAAATAACCACTTTAGCGACACTTTCTCTTGGAATAGCGTTACGCAAACTTCCTCCGTTAATTTCCGCTACTTGCAAACCGAAGTTTTCAAAAGCATCAAACAACAAACGATTCATAATTTTATTAGCGTTCCCTAATCCTTTATGGATATCCATTCCTGAATGCCCGCCTTTTAATCCTTTGACAGTAATAAGGTGTCCAACAGAACCTTCCGGCACTTCCTCTTCGTGATAACTTCTAGTAGCCGTTACATCAATTCCTCCAGCACAACCAATGTCTATTTCATCATCTTCTTCTGTATCTAAATTCAAAAGAATTTGACCTGTAAGAATGCCTCCTTTTAAGTTTAAAGCTCCAGTCATTCCAGTTTCTTCATCAATGGTAAACAAAGCCTCAATAGCGGGATGCGGAATATCTTTACTTTCCAGAATTGCCATAATTGCTGCTACTCCAAGACCATTATCAGCACCTAGAGTTGTTCCTCTTGCGCGAACCCAGTCACCATCTACATACATGTCAATTCCTTGTGTATCAAAATCAAAAATGGTATCAGCATTTTTTTGGTGTACCATATCTAAATGGCCCTGAAGCACAATCGCCTTACGATTTTCCATTCCTGGAGTAGCCGGTTTGCGTATAATTACATTACGGATTTCATCTTCAAAAGTTTCCAATCCCAAACTATTTCCGAAGTTTTTCATAAATGTAATCACACGATCTTCTTTTTTAGAAGGACGCGGAACAGCATTCAAATCGGCAAACTTATTCCAAAGTGCTTTGGGTTCCAAATTTCTTATTTCTTGGCTCATTTATTTTTATTTGAAGTTTAAATTTTATCAAGTTCAAAGTTACAAAGTTTAAATTCTTTTCGCTACTAATTGATATTGTAATTATATTTACATTCTCAAAATCTATGTGGTGAAACCAAAATATTTTCTTTCCTTCTTTCTTCTTGCACAACTATTTTTTCTGCAAATGATTCCCTATTTCCCTGAACATGTGGAACAATTTTACAGCAATGGTGTATATCCGATAATTTCAGGATTTTCAAGAGTTGTATTTGGAAAAATACCCTTTTCATTGGGAGATTTTATTTATTTTATTACCATTTTATCTGTATTGATTTGGCTTTGGAATAAACGGAAATCTTGGTTGACAGAATGGAAAAATAACATCCTTGTCATATTGGGCTTTATATCCGTATTTTATTTTTTCTTTCATTTGCTTTGGGCAATGAATTATTATCGTGAACCCCTTTTTGAAAAAATGAATATCAAAAAAGAATATTCGGATATTGATTTATTAATTTTTACCAAAAATTTAATCACTAAAACCAATGCAGTTCAAGGTCAGATTACACAAAATGATAGTTTGAAAGTAGTTTTTCCTTATTCCCAAGAACAGGTTTTCAATATGAATTTGAATGGTTACCAAAACCTGTCAGCGAAATATCCTTATTTCACCTATACCAATTTGAGTACAAAAAAATCACTCTTTAGCTTGCCTTTGACTTATATGGGATTTGGAGGTTATTTGAATCCGTTTACTAATGAAGCACAAGTAAATGATCTTGGGCCAATGTACAGTTTCCCAATGACAACCAATCATGAAATGGCGCATCAAATGGGTTACGCCAGTGAAAGTGAATGCAACTTTATTGGATTTTTAGCCTCTGTAAAAAATGACAATTTGTATTTTCAATACTCCGGTTATAGCATGGCTTTGCGCTATTGTTTGGCCAATTGGCAAGTTCGAGATGAGAAAATATTTAAACAATTACTAAAAACTGTTCATCCGGGAATTTTGAAAAACTACAAAGAAAGTGATCATTTCTGGAAACAATATGAAACACCAATTGAAACCGGTTTTCATGCTTTTTATGACAATTTCCTGAAATTAAATCAACAAAAAGACGGTATGGACAGCTACAGTAAGTTTGTGAATTTGATGGTAAATTATTACAAAAAAAATGAATTATAAGTTCTGAATGTTTCCATTTTCAAACTCATAACTCATCATATTTAAACTTCTTGCCTATTGAGAGGCTTAATTTCTATATTTTTTCAAGCAATAATCCTGTAGCGGTAAGACCTGGTCCAAATGCCATTGCTACAATTTTGGTTCCTGATACTATGCTTTCATCATTAATAATTTCATTAAAGATATGAGGAACAGTAGCTGACGACATATTTCCCTGTTGACGTAATATTTCATAAGACCAACGTGCCTGATCTTTTGAAATTCCAACGGCATCCACTACATAATCAATAATTTTTGGTCCACCGGGATGAATTGCAAAATGCATTTTAGATTTCTCGTCTTCAAGATCTATATCAACTTTGCTACAAAGGGTTGTCAAAAAAGATTTTATATTTTTACGAATAAAAACGGGAACTCTTTTAGAAAGCGTCATTAAAAAATTGTACTCTCCTATTTCCCAAGACATGTCTTCTAATGAATCCGGAATAATAACCTCATGAGAAGCTAAAATTCTGAGTCCTTTTTTCTCTTCAATTGAATCATCATTCATGAAAGTATCTTCTTCATATAAAGAATATCCAATAAAACCATCTGCAAAAAGCGAGCAAATCATTGTGTTTGCAACAGAAAATTCGGTTAAATTTAAATGTGCCGATAATAACTCTGTATGAACCACATCTACCCTTCCATGATTTTTACTTCCGCTTATCAAATGACTGGCAGTTCGTATAGCAGGAAAAGCGCCATAACAACCCATTTGATAGGAATGCGTAACCTGAGTTGTTTCCCAATTTCTATTTATAACTGCTTCTTGTGCAACACTAGGAGAGGAATAACCGGAGCATGTAACATGAACCAGGTTTTCCGGAGCTGTATTTACTTTTGAATAAAATTCATCAAAAACATATCCCATTTTTTCTTTAAACCACTGCATGCGGATCCCAATTTTTGGTCCAAATATATCTCCTCTTCCAGATGTTAAACTATCCGGAAATTGATATTCAGAAGGCAAAGTATCATCCATTTCATTTTCAATAAAATGCTCTACTTCTTCAAAAATTAAAATTTGTCTTTTATTAATATTTTCAGAAGGGACAGAATATTTATCAACCTGGTCTGAGATAACCTCAAAACTATTTGATTCTTCAATAATTTGATCTTCTCCTAAACCAACTAAACTTGGTTTAGTTTGAAAATGATGGTATAAAAACTTTGTGTATTGGTTAAGTTTTTGTTGATCGATTAATTTCCCTACCAAAATAGGCTTGAAATTAGAAATAATAATGCTTTTCATTAATTTTGTAACTTTGTGTGAATTCTACAAACTTAAGGCATAACATTATTTATAAAAACAAGCCGAAAAAAAATTCAATTCAAATAAACATAATTGATTGATTTCCAATTACTTACAAAACTTATAATTTTGTTAAAATATTGAAAATCAACATATTGTAAGAATGATATCACACTAGTTTACATGCTGATTATCAGCGATGTAAGAATGTAATTACATCATCAATAAAGCCAATTTTCTATACTTCATCACTCGTAAACGTAGTAAAACTTTTCTTTTTAAAAGGTCTGATAATCAAACGTCCTTCACGGTCAAAACGAATGTAATTATATACCCAGTTCAGGAAAACTACCGCTCTATTTTTGAATCCAATTAGGGAGAATAAATGCACAAACATCCACACGAACCAGGCAAAAACACCGCTGAAATGGTATTTTGGCAAATCAACTACTGCTTTATTTCTCCCTATTGTAGCCATTGAACCTTTGTCATTGTATTCAAAGGCTTCCATAGGCTGTTTTCTAATTAATTTTATGATGTTTTCACCAAGTAATTCGCCTTGCTGCATAGCAGGTTGCGCCATCATAGGGTGCCCTTGCGGATACTTTTCAGTTTCCATGGAAGCAATGTCTCCGACGGCAAAAATATTGTCGTAGCCCACCACTTGATTGTATTCGTTTACTCGAATCCGTTCTACTTTTTCCACCAGTGATTTGGCATCCAATCCTGCAACTAAGGCTCCTTGTACACCGGCAGTCCAAATTACAGTTGCGGTTTCAAAGGTCAAATCAGAATTTGTGATTATGGTTCGTCCGTCATAATTAGTTACCCGAACATTTTTCCAGATTTTAACACCCAAACTGTGCAGAAATTTTTCGGCAGCGATGGAAGATTTTTCACTCATCGTGTTTAAGATTCTATCTCCGCTTTGAATGAGATTGATTTCCATTTTATCAATATCCAGATCGGGATAATCTTTTTGCAGAATAGCTTTTTTCATTTCGGCCAAAGCGCCTGCAAGCTCTACTCCTGTTGGACCGCCACCTACAAGTACAAAATTGATAAGGCTGTTGCGCTCTGCTTCATCAGTGGTAAGAACCGCTTGTTCAAAATTTTCAAGAATAAGACTGCGAATGTTTAGCGATTGTGGTATGGTTTTCATTCCCATACTGTTCCGTTCTATTTCTTTGTTACCAAAATAATTGGTTTTAGAACCTGTGGCAATAATCAGATAATCATAACTTAATTCGCCAATTTCGGCAATGACTTTTTGATTCTTAGTATCTATTTCTTCTACAGAAGTGAGTCGGAAGTAGAAATCATCATATTCCTGAATGACTTTCCTAATGGGATAAGCAATGGAACCTGCTTCTAACCCGCCTGTGGCTACCTGATATAACAAAGGTTGAAAATTATGATAGTTGTGTTTGTCTAAAAGTACGACTTGCACATTTTTATTTTTTAATTGTCTGGCCAATGCGATGCCAGCAAAACCGCCTCCTATAATAACTATTCTTGGATTTTTTGATTTTGGGATGTTCATATTTAAAAAAAATCTGATTTGTTGATACTCAAAGATACAATGTTTTTTAATGTTGAATTTCATCAAATAGTATCGAAATTTTTGGTTTTTGGAAAAGGGTTTAAAAAAACTAAATGTGTAAATTAGCCCCGATGGAAATGGAAATCCTTTCTAGTCCTACTTGTTTCAGGATCCTGAAACAAGTAGGACTAGAAAGATTGCAATGTACAGCGGGAGGGATGTTTATGATGGATTGAAGTGTTTCTGCTCCTGATTGCTTCGTACCTCGCAATGACAAATTTGAGAACTGCTATTTTATTGTTTAACTTGTAACAAAATCTACTTTTGGATTACTAACGTATATATGAGTGATAATCTTGAACATTCTTTTGTTAAGCAGCTGCGGGAAAATCAGAATATAATCCACAAGATTTGTAGGTTGTATACTAATGATGATGATGCACACAAGGATTTGTTTCAGGAAATCACGATTCAGTTGTGGAAAGCGTTCCCTAAATTTAGAGGAGACAGCAAATTTTCTACTTGGGCCTATCGTGTGGCGTTGAACACGGCAATCACTTTATATAGAAAAAGTAAGCGCTCAATTGCAACTATTGAGTTCGAAGGACGGCAGCATTTCCTGAATGATGTGGAGTATAATTATGAGGAAGAGGAACAGCTTAAGCTCATGTACAAAGCGGTTTACCAATTGAACGATATTGAAAAAGCATTGATTTTCATGTATCTTGAAGATAAAGATTATCAGGAAATAGCCGAAACATTAGGAATTAGTGAAGTGAATGCCAGGGTGAAAATGAATAGAATAAAAGGTAAATTAAAAAAAATATTAAATCCATTAGGAATATGAAAGAGCTGGATTTATTGAAAAAAGACTGGCAAAAGAACACGGATTCTTTTGTACAGGTATCGGAAACTGAGATTTACAAAATGATTCATAAAAAATCATCTTCAATAGTGAAGTGGATTTTGATTATTAGTATTTTGGAGGTTTTACTGTGGACCGCACTAAGTTTGTTTTTTAATTCAGATGATTATTTGAAGAAGTTGAAACATGAAGAATTGATATCGTATCTGAAAATATTAACTTATTTTAATTATGGTGTAATATTGACCTTCATCTATTTATTTTATAAAAATTATGTCAGCATTTCAACAACTGCCTCTACAAAGCAGTTAATGACAGACATACTGAAAACACGCAAAACGGTACAGTTTTATGTTTGGTATAATCTTGGAATGATTGTTTTGAGCTTTATTATAGGTTTCGTAATTGCATTTAGTTATAGTCCGGAAATAGGTTCTATGAGAGATAAAATCTTTAATGATGTAAAAATTATGGCAATAATATTTGGGGTTTTATTCTTGACTATCGCTGTTTTTTTTGGTGCATTTTGGCTATTTTACCGATTATTGTATGGAATTTTACTTCGAAGATTGTATGCGAATTATAAAGAATTAAAAAAGATTGATTTGTAGTTTTATAAAAAAAAGGAGTTCGCTGATGTGAACTCCTTTTTTTCTAATATTCCCATTTTCGGAATTTATTTAGCTCTTCCTGTTCTTTTATTATCTCGCAAGGAATTACTTTTAGGAAAGAGGCATGTTGCTCGATAGCATACTCTACTTTTTCAACTATTTCTTCAATGGTATCATTATCATAATCAATATCCAAAGGTTCTTTGATTATAAATGATTGAAGAATACCTTTCTTTTTCATGCGCAATCCTTTTTTGTCAAAAGAACGTCGAAAACCGTCAATAACAATAGGCACAACAATAGGCCTGTGTTGTTTGATGATATGTGCCGTTCCTTTTCGAACTGGTTTAAACGATTTAGTGGTTCCTTGTGGAAAAGTGATTACCCAACCATCTTTTAGCGCTATTTTAATGTTTTCTGTATCATCCGGATTGATATTCTTCTTCTCTTGTACATCAACTCCTTTTGCTCTCCAAGTTCGTTCAACTGAAATTGCACCCGCATAAGCCATAATTCTCGGTAATAAACCGGCCTGCATTGTTTCTTTGGCAGCAACGTAATAAATATTCAATTTAGGCTGCCACATGTAACAAACATTTTTAATGGTATCGTCGCGACCGTTCAAGCTTGCATTAAAAACATGGAACATCGCCACGACATCGGCAAAATAAGTTTGGTGATTGGATATAAAAAGAACATTTGTATCTGGCAAATTTCTTATAATCTCTGATCCTTCAATCTGCAATTCATTAAATCCTCTATAACGTCTATGGGTTATAACTCCAAAAATACGAATTAAGAATTTCTTTAGAAATAGTATATGACCAAAAGGATTTCTCTTAAACAATCCCATAAATTTGTGTGTTTTTCTGTGAATTAGGTTTACAATAATACGAAATTTATTTTTGTACTTTCTTACCAATTTCGAATCTAAAAAAATATCAAAATCAGGAATTCAAAACATTTTTTAAAACATCTTTCAACTCACTCAACATCATTGCCGTAGCTCCCCAAACAATGTGTTCTTCAATTTTAAAAGCTGGAACAGTAATATCATTGGCATAAGATGTACTCAGCTTTGTATCCGTGATAATAGTATCACTCAAAAAAACTGTTAAGGGCAATTCAATAATGTTGGCAACCTCCTTAATATTTGGAATGAAAACAATTTCTTCCTTACTTATTCCTAAAAAAGGATGCACCATAAAATCGCTTGGAGGAATATACATGGGCGTAAAAGTCTTGATAATTTCCATACTATTAGGATGAATTCCAACTTCTTCATGGGTTTCCCGCAGCGCAGTATTCTCAAAAATTTCATCTTGGGGCTCATATTTACCTCCGGGAAATGCAATTTGCGCAGAATGCACTCCTTTATAAGAATTTCGGACAATAAGTACCAAATGTGTTATTCCGTTTTTGGGATAAAATAACATCATAACGGCAGCAATTTTCGGCTTTTTTTCTCCAATGTCAAAATTTTTCAAACTTTCAATTCGCTCCAATGGTGCCATTTTGATATGCGAGATTTCGGCAGGAAGTTCTGCTGTCATTAATTTTGGAACATATTCTAAAAATTCTTGAAAATCCATAATCAAAGTCTATTTTTGCACCATAAAAGATAATATAAATATAGTTTAGAAAATAACGCGATGCAAATTTTCTAAATTAAAAGCCAACAAAATGTATAGTAAAGAAGAAACTCAAAAATTAAAGCGAGAATTCTGGGTGACATTCGCAGATAAATATCCCAGAAAATGGGTGCTTTATGATACAAAAATTAAAGATTTCTCTTTTAAATTTTATGTTGACAATAAAAAGGCACAGGTTTTAATTGATATTGAGCATCGAAATGATGAAAAACGAATTGCTTATTTCGAGAAATTAGAAGCACTAAAAAATATACTTGAAGAAGAATTCATCAAAGATCTAGTATTCGAAAAAGAATTCATTCTTGAAAATGGTAAAACGATTAGCCGAATTTGGGTTGAAAAATTAGAAGTCAGCGTTAGTAATCGAAAATACTGGGATGAGATATTTGACTTTTACAACGAGAAAATGAATTCTTTAGAATTGTTTTACAAAGAGTACGACGATTTTATAAAAGACATCGACTAATTCTTTTTTTGAATTGTCATTAAATAAAAAAAGTCACTATGAGTGACTTTTTTTATTATTACATGTTGAAAATATTATAAACTATAATTCTATTTTGATAATTGACATAAAGCTGTTTCCTATTATCCTGCTTCTTTCTTGTAATAATTGAAAGTGTACAATCCTCTCCAAGATTATCTTTGCAAGTAAACGAATAAACGATATCTGTATCATTTTCTTCTGTTGGCTGATAATCGATAATTTCAAACAATTGAATGGCTTGGGAATATATTATAATTCTATCTTTATTAGTGTCTAATGATACTAAAATATTGACCAAATCCAAATCAGACCATTTTCCCCACTTGCCTTTTTCGTTTTTTTCTAAAACACTAAAACCTGATGTTTTAAATTTATAATTCTGACTATAAGATTGTTGCAACCCTAAACCCAGAAAAAGCAGTATAATATATAATTTTGTTTTAGTCATTATGTATCAATTAAAAATCGAATTTAGTTACTTCTTTTCTGGCTTCTTCAAAATCATTCATTATTTCTAAAAGTATGTCTGCCGCTGGTTTTATTTCATGAATTAATCCTGCAACCTGACCTATTTCCAGTTCCCCTTCGATTAAATCTCCTTCAAACATACCTCTTTTTGCTCTTGCTCTGCCTAAAAACTGAGACAATTCTTCCGTTGTTGGACATTTCGCATACAATTCCTGCAGATCCTGATAAAACTTGTTTTTTATCAATCGAACGGGCGCCAATTCTTTCAAAGTCAATTGCGTGTCGCCTTCTTTAACATTTATAATAGTCTTCTTAAAATTTTCATGAGCTGAAGATTCTAGCGATGCCGCAAACCTGCTTCCTATTTGAACGCCATCAGCGCCTAAAACCATTGCCGCTAACATTCCGCGACCCGTGGCAATACCACCGGCAGCAATCAGAGGAATTTTGATATGTTCCTTTACCATTGGAATCAATGTAAAAGTAGTAGTTTCGTCTCTTCCATTGTGACCTCCAGCTTCAAATCCTTCGGCAACAATTGCATCAACACCTGCTGCTTCCGCTTTTAATGCAAAAACAGAACTACTAACCACATGTACAACTGTTATGCCGTTTTCCTTTAGAAAAGAAGTCCAAGTTTTTGGATTACCTGCCGATGTAAAAACTATTTTCACTCCTTCATCGACTATAATTTTCATTATTTCTTCGACGTTGGGATAAAGCATTGGAACATTAACACCAAAGGGTTTTGAAGTGGCTTTTTTGCATTTCTGAATGTGTTCCCGCAAAACTTCAGGATACATAGAACCTGCGCCTATTATACCTAAACCACCTGCATTACTTACTACACTCGCTAATTTATAACCGCTATTCCAAATCATTCCGGCTTGGATAACAGGATATTTAATTTTGAAGAGCTCTGTAATTCTATTCATCTGTCTAATTGTAGGTTATTGCTTTACTATTTTTCCGGTTTTAAAAAAAACACCGGATTCTAATTTATAAACATAGATTCCTTTTTCAAGTGATTTTAAAGAAATATTTGATGTTTGACTTGTAATATCATTCTCTGATATTTTTTGACCCAAAACATTATAAATTAAAAATAATCCTTTATCGTGACCTCTCGGCAGAGAAATGGATATGGAATCATTTATTGGATTTGGATAGAGTATAAAATCATTTTTTGACAAAGCGTCTACCGAAAGTGTCAAGGCTAGACTAAAATTTGGGATACCAAAACCATATTGATTGTTAGGCGTTGCGTATCTATCTCCTGATTTTATAATTAAATCTCTGATTTCTTTATTCGTTTTCATTGGAAAAGCCTCCCACAAACAAGCGACCATCCCTGCCATAATTGGGCTAGAAAATGAAGTTCCATTTGCTGTCACAATATTACCTGCTGCATCAGATACAACATCCCCTTGTCCTTGGGCCATAACATCCGGTTTTATTCTATTGTCACTTGAAGGTCCTATTGAACTAAATGAAGTCACTGATTTTGCAGAGTTCACAGCTCCCACAGCAATTACAGAAACTGCATCGGCAGGAACTGCAATATGAGGATCTGCTGAATTACCAGAATTACCAGCTGACACCACCATAATCATTCCTCGGCTAAACGCAATTTCCGCTCCTCGCGAAATGTATGCAGTCGTCCCATTCATTTCACTGTAAGTATGACTATAAGCCGGATTATCGTACTCAAAATAACCTAAAGAGGTATTTATGATATCGACTCCCAAACTATCTGCTTTTTCTGCGGCTTCCACCCAAAGTGACTCTTCAATTGGATTTTCAGAAGTATCATCTTCCGTAATAAATAAATAGTAAGAAGCGTCCGGTGCTGTTCCTACCAATGAATTTTCTTTATAGCCGCCCATTGTGGAAAGAACGGAAGTTCCATGTGAAGCTCCCGTATAAAAATCAGGGTTTCTCAGAACATAATCATAACCTCCCAGAATTTGATTATTGTCTCTCAATCTTTGAAAAGGTTGTGTTGTATTAACCCCGGGAAAACCAGCATCTAAAACCGCTATTATTTTACCTGAACCCGTATAATTTTTTTGGTGTAATACCTGACCGTTGAGCATTTGGATTTGATTAGCCGAGGTTCCGTAAGCATAATCAATTTTTGTTTTCTTAGTCTTATTAGAATTTTTAATCTTTCCGGCCTTCGCAATTTTTCCAGCTATATTCAAGGATTTGTCCGCAAAATCTATTTTATCGACAAATGAAAATGTTTTCAGCGAATTAATTACCGCTTGAGTCCCGCGAACATGAATGCTGTTCAACCATTTTGATTTCGCCAAAACGGAAATACCTGCAACGGTATTTACCTGATTTATATAGGAATTTTCAATAGGAATATCTTTAGAATCTAACGAAATATTTTGGTTGGTTCTTCTATCCAGCGCTCTTTGCGAAAGCATTTTAAGCGGAGCATCCAAATACATTTGAGCATTAGGTTTTGCGTTAAAGTAAACCCAAGCATCTTGTACTTGAGAAAAAACAGTCGCACTGGTAAAAAGTAAAAAAAATATACAGAGTTTTTTCATAGTAAATTTAGTATCGCGTCAAAAAAGAAACTTTATTTCTTTCAAACGAACTCTTCAATTTTAGAATCCGTGCTATTATTTTAATTTTAGAAAGCTATATAATTCATTATTCGTTGCAAATAAAGCACTAAACTAAGAAATAACTCCCGAACCAACTAATTCATCCCCTAAATACCAAGCAACAAACTGTCCTTCGGTTATAGCGGATTGCGGTTCTTCAAAGGATACATACATTCCGTTTTCAAAGTGATGCAAAGTTGCTTTTTGTAACGGTTGTCTGTAACGAATTCTTGCCATTACATCCATTGTTTCTCCATTGGCTAAAGCCAAATCCATCCGAATCCAATGCACTTCGGATTTCTCAATAAACAATGCTTTTTTAAACAATCCTGGATGCTGACTGCTTAATCCGGTATAAATAGTATTGGTGGCAACATTCGTGGAAATTATAAATAAAGGATCTGTGGTACCTCCTACATTCAATCCTTTTCGTTGACCGGTTGTAAAATAATGAGCGCCTTGATGTTTTCCTACAACTTTCCCCATTTCTGGAATATAGTCAATTTTTTTTGCTTCAAGAATTAATGTGTCTTCCAGAGACAATCCTTGTGGAACATCAGCATTGTAAACAGGATTATTTTTGTCGATTTGAATAATTACTCCTTCTTTAGGTTGCAATTTTTGTTGCAAAAACTCAGGCAAACGCACTTTTCCAATGAAACATAAGCCTTGAGAATCTTTCTTTTCGGCAGTAACTAAATCCATTTGGGCCGCAATTTCACGTACTTCTGGTTTTGTTAATTCGCCAATTGGAAACAAAGATTTTGCCAATTGTTCCTGCGATAACTGACAAAGAAAATAGGACTGATCTTTATTATTATCCGCTCCGGCTAACAATTGATAAACGATTTCTCCGTTTACTTCTATTTCACTTTTCTTGCAGTAATGACCTGTTGCCACATAATCGGCACCAAGACTCATTGCAATTTTCATAAAAACATCAAATTTTATTTCGCGATTACAAAGTACATCCGGGTTTGGAGTACGCCCTTTTTCATATTCGCTGAACATATAATCAACGATTTTCTCTTGATATTGTTCGCTTAAATCTACCGTTTGAAAAGGAATCCCTAATTTTTCGGCTACTAAAAGTGCATCATTGCTATCTTCCAGCCAAGGACATTCATTGGAAATAGTCACCGAATCATCGTGCCAGTTTTTCATAAAAAGACCAATAACCTCGTATCCTTGTTGTTGCAACAAATAGGCTGCAACGCTTGAATCTACACCTCCAGAAAGTCCTACAACAACACGCTTCATCTTCAAAAAATTATGATTTTATAAGGGTCAAAGTTACAAAAGATTTATTAAGTCTAAAGTTAATTGTTTTTGGATTTTGTTGCATTTTCCGGGTTACTCATATTGATTGTTTTGACTGGTTTTCCTTTTTCGAAAAACTGCCAAACACCTGATTTTTTTCCATTTACAAATTGACCTTTCGAAACGACATTGCCATCGGTATCTTTAAAAACTGCTAAACCGTTGTATTCGTTGTTCTTAAAAGTAGATTCTTCAAGCACAATTCCATTTTCAGTATATTTCTTATAAACTCCTTCTTTAAAGTTATTTTTATAATTGATTTGTTCTGCAATTTTACCATTTGTATAATAAACACTTCGCAAACCTTGCAGTTTTCCTATTTTATAATTTTCGGTTGCCATAATGTTTTTTGAAGCGTGATGGTAATATTTCCAAAGACCTTCAAACAATTTATTTACAACTTTGCCTTCACTGACTTTATTTTTATCTTGGTCATAAAATATTGTGTAAGCCGAATTGTCCTTGGCATTGAATTCCCTGGTGGCAATTATGGATTTTGCTTTGGTATCATCATAAAAATTGAAAACTCCAACTTCTTTCCCATGTACAAAAGTCCCTTCATATTTTGGTCTTTTTGATTCTTCGTAAAACCCTTTCCACAGTCCGTGTTTTTTTCCTTTTTGATCTAATTTATTGAAATCGGTTTGGGAAAATATACTTTGACTAAAACACAGTAACATTATAATTTTTAAAAAACAAAACTTAATATCTTTCATTATTTCTTTTAATTTAGGAACATTTACTAAGAACAACTTTATCGCCTTTTTATTTCAACAAATTTACATTTTATATTAGAACTGATTCTTTTATTATTTTTATTGATTTAAAACAGAATTTAATTTGAGATAATTCTAAAATTCAATATTCTCCTATTCGATTTATAATTTTAAAACAGTTGTATTGACTATAATTAAAAACAATCAAATTAATTTTACCAATTGTTTAACTCTATAGAAAACAAACCACATACCAAATTCCGCAAAAACAACATATAATATTGATATTAAACAATTTATATGCCATTTTTCAAAATTAAACAACAATAAAAAAAAACATAAATTTTTATTTTGTTTTACATTTTAACAAAAATATTAAACAAATAATAAAAATAAATTTTTAATTTAGACTAAACAATTAAAAATCAACCTTATGAAAAATTTATTAAAAATTAAATGTTTAGTATTGTTAACCTTTTTAACATTCACAGTAACATCATGCGATAATAATGATGACAACCCTGCACCAGTAGACAATACAATTACAGGAAAAGCAATTGCCACTACGAATCTAAGCATCTTGGTTCAGGCACTTGTCAAAGCAGATTTAGCCACAACTTTGCAAGGCACTGGTCCGTATACCGTTTTTGCACCTACTAACGATGTGTTTACAGCCTTTCTTGCCACGACTTCTTATGCAACAATAAATGATGTGCCAAAAGAAGTCTTAACCCAAATTTTATTAAACCATGTTGTCACAGGCGCTGTGAAATCGACTGATTTAACTACGGGTTACATAAAGACTTTAGCTAAAGGTTCTGCTTCCAACACCAATACTTTGAGTATGTTTGTAAACACTTCTGCAGGAGTAAAACTAAATGGTGTCGCAACTGTAACAACTGCTGACATCATGGCCTCTAATGGCGTTATACACATTGTGGACAAGGTAATTGGACTGCCTACTATTGTAACCCATGCAACTGCAAATCCGAATTTCACCTCTTTAGTTGGTGCTTTAACTGGAGCAGGACAACCTGATTTTGTTTCTATTTTGTCTGGGACGGGCCCGTTTACGGTATTTGCTCCTACTAATACTGCTTTTACAGCACTAAATACAGAATTAGCTCCTGGTGGAATCGCGGGTGTTTCTGCTGCAAATTTGACAAAAGTTTTACAATATCACGTAGTTAACGGGAATATATTGGCCGCTACTTTAACCGAAGGTCAAGTTGTTCCAACACTCCAAACACCCCAAACTTTTTCAATTCAATTGACTGGCGGAGCAAAAATAAAAGATGCAAACAATAGAATATCAACAATAATTGCAACTGATGTGCAATGTTCCAATGGTGTTATTCATGTTCTTGACAAAGTTCTGTTACCCGTTTTCTAAAAAAAATTAACCATAAAAAAAGCTCTCAGAAATGAGAGCTTTTTATGTTATAATTCAAAAGAATTACTTCTTTTTGTCTTTTGCTTTTTGAGCTTCAGCCTGTTCCATAACTTCTTGAAGTTTTTGTTGGAACTTACCTTGTTTTTTTGGCTCTTTTAATTTGTTCTGTTGAATTTGGGCATGTATTTTATCGCTATCAACAATATAATTTTTAATTACAAACATGATTCCTATTGTAATCAAATTGGAAATAAAGTTATACAAACTCAATCCTGCACCATAGCTATTGAAGAAAATCAACATCATAATTGGTGAAATATAAATCATATATTTCATCATTTTGGCCATATCCGGCATTCCTTCCTGTTGTGGAGCTGCCATTTGTTGATCTCCTGAAGTCATTTTCATGTAAAAGAAAATCGCTATTGCGGCCAATATTGGAAACAAACTAATATGATCTCCATACATAGGAATAGTAAACGGTAATTTAAGAACTTCATCAAAAGAAGATAAATCATCTGCCCAAAGGAAGCTTTTTTGTCTTAACTCGAAAGCCGATGGAAAAAACTGAAACGAGGCATACATAAAGGGAAGCTGTATCAATGCCGGAATACATCCCGCCATAGGATTGACTCCTGCTTTATTGTACAATTTCATCGTTTCCTGCTGTTTCTTCATTGGGTCTTTTTTGAATTTCTCTCCCAATTCCGTAATTTCAGGTCGCAATACTTTCATCTTTGCTTGTGACAAGAATGATTTATAAGTAATTGGCGACATCGCTATTTTGATGATAATTGTAAAAATAATTATCGCAATCCCGTAAGCTATGTAAGAACTCAAAAATCCGAATAACGGAATAAACACAAATTTATTTATCCATCCAAAAATACCCCAACCTAAAGGAATAATTTTCTCTAAATTTTTATCGTATTTTTTTAGCGTTTTATAATCTGATGGCCCAAAATACCAACTCATTTTATAATCTATTTCACCATTTGTAAACGCCAATGGAACATTTGCTTTAAACTGTTTCGTATAAACAGTATCTATTTTTTCATCCTTAACTAAATCATTAGATTGTAATTTTGATGTTTCAAAAGGCGTGTTAGTCAATAAAATTGTAGTGAAAAAGTGCTGCTTAAAGGCAATATAACTCAATTTTTCAGGTGATTCTTCCTTATTTTCACCTTGAGCAACATAATTATGTTTTCCATCCTCATAATCATATACTACTTCTGCATAACGATTTTCGTAGGAAATACTTCTCTCATTTCTGAAAGTTTTCAAATTCCACTCTAAATCCAAAGGCTTAGCCGTATTCAGAACTTTATTCAATCCTTGTGAACGAATATCAAAACCAACCATATAATCGCTTGGTTTCAATATGTATTTGTATTCCAAAAACTCATTTGCACCCGCTTTCAATTTCATGGAAAGTATTTGATCCGCTCCCACTTTTGTAAGCGTTGGTTCAAAATACAAATCTTTGGTATTTAAAGTACGATTGTCACTTGTCAACAATTGCACATTTAAATCGGCATTGTTATCTTTAATCAATTCAACTAATTGACCTGAGCCTTTTTTGAATTTTTCGAAATTTTTCAAAGTTGCTTCAACAATATACCCTCCTTTATTAGCGATTTTTAACTTCACCAATTCATTTTCGATTGTAGTGTAAGTAGCTTTAGCAGAAGGAAGTGTAGCCGAATAAGCAAAATTTCCTAATGATTTTTGCAATTGAGCCAATTGCGTAGAATCCCCGGTAGCTGCAACTGCAACGGTAGCTGTGGCCACAGTTTTCTCAGATAATTCTTTGGCTTTAGCCTCTTTGATTACTAATTCTTTTTGTGCTTTTTCAGCTGCAACCACTTTCGGGTCAGGTTGATTTTGGTACATGATAAAAACCAAAATAGCAAAAATTAATGCAAAACCGATAATCGAATTGAGGTCAAATTTTTTTTGTTCCATTATTATATTTAAAAAAGTTTAATCTATTAGTATAAAGTTTAATGAATTGTTTCAAAAAACAAGAACTATTTTTTCTTTGCTTGAACGGCTGCTGCCACAAAACTCACAAATATTGGATGTGGGTTTGCAACGGTACTTTTATATTCCGGATGGTATTGAACTCCAATAAAAAATGGATGATTTTCCAATTCAACCACTTCAACCAAACCTGTATCTGGATTTACTCCTGAAGCAATCAATCCCGCATTTTGTAATTGAGCAACATAGTTACTATTGTACTCATAACGGTGACGGTGACGCTCCGAAATAGCTTCTTTTCCGTATATTTTATAAGCCAATGAACCTTGCTTTAAATCACATTTCCATGCTCCAAGACGCATTGTCCCTCCTTTGTCTGTAATGGTTTTTTGTTCTTCCATTAAATTAACAACAGGATGTGTTGTTTGTTCATTCATTTCAGTCGAATTGGCGTCAGCCAGACCTTCTACATTTCTTGCATATTCGATAATTGCCATTTGCATACCCAAACAAATTCCGAAAAACGGAACTTTATTCTCTCTTGCGTAACGAACGGCTTCTATTTTTCCTTCAATTCCTCTTTCACCAAAACCTGGCGCAACAAGAATAGCATCTAAACCAGCTAATTTCTCCTGAATATTAGTTGCGTCAATATGCTCTGAATGTATTGAAATCACATTTACTTTGGTTTCATTAGCAGCACCTGCGTGAATGAATGCCTCCAAAATAGATTTATAACAATCTTGCATTTCTACATATTTTCCAATCAAACCAATATTAACAATATGTTTAGGATGCTTTAATCTGCGTAAAAAAGTATTCCAGTTTTTCAAATCCGGAGCTGCTTTTTTAGGTAAATCTAATTTCTTTAAAGCGACTATATCAAGACCTTCCTCCAACATTAAATTTGGCACTTCATAAATTGTTGAAGCATCAATAGATTGTATAACTGCCTCTCTTTTTACATTGCAAAACAAAGCCAATTTATTACGCAACTCTTCTGAAATTTCATGTTCTGTTCTACAAACCAAAATGTCAGCTTTGATACCACTTTCCATCAGTGTTTTCACAGAATGCTGTGTTGGTTTTGTTTTCAACTCACCTGCTGCAGCCAAATAAGGCACTAAAGTAAGGTGAATAACAATACCGTTATGTTCCCCTAATTCCCAAACTAATTGACGAACTGACTCAATATAAGGCAAAGATTCAATGTCTCCTACCGTTCCACCGATCTCTGTAATAACAATATCATAATCACCTGATTTACCAAGCAATTGCATTCTATCCTTAATTTCATTGGTAATATGAGGCACAACTTGTACCGTTTTACCAAGAAACTCTCCTCTTCTTTCTTTTTCAATAACTGAAAGATAAATTCTTCCAGTAGTAACGTTATTGGCTTGAGAGGTAGGAACATTAAGAAAACGCTCGTAGTGTCCCAAATCTAAATCCGTCTCTGCGCCATCATCAGTTACGTAACATTCTCCATGCTCATAAGGATTCAAAGTACCTGGATCGACATTAATATACGGGTCAAACTTTTGGATAGTTGTACGGTACCCTCTTGCTTGTAACAATTTTGCCAAAGATGCCGCAATAATCCCTTTTCCTAAAGAAGAAGTCACACCACCTGTAACAAAAATATATTTCGTTTGATTCATTCTGTTGTTATTGTTGTTGTTTGTATTGTAGTTAGGTAAAAAACTTGGCAAAAGTACAATTATAAATTGTCAATTTAAAAATTAAATCGGTTTTGGGTACCGTTTTTTTATATTTCGAATTAACTCTTCAAGTCCGTTGAGTTTTAATTCGTAAATCAATTGCAACTGCTCGCCTAACTCCCCTTTTGGAAATCCTTTATTACTATACCAAACCACATAATATTCCGGTAAATCGATAAGAAATTTGCCTTCATATTTGCCAAAAGGCATTTTGGTGTGAGCAAGTTTAATGAGCTTTTTTTGGTTTTGATCCATTTTCTTTAATAAAAAAAGCAAGAGACAAGAACATGAGAGTATAATCTTCTTGTTCCTGTCTCTTGCTTCCAGACTTTATTTATTTCCAGTTGAAGGTAATTCTTTTCTCTATTTCTGTATTCAAACTCATAAAAACAGGACAGGTCATCGCAGTTCTCTCTAGAATAGTGATATTCTTTTGGTCATTTGTTCCTTCCATTTCAAATGTAATTTCTATAACTCCTATTCGTCTTGGTTCGGCATTCATAATTTTTGTTACGGCTGCGTTAGACCCTTTCAAATCAACTTCCAAATCACGGGCTTTTATCCCCATAACGGTCATCATACAACTTGCCAAAGCATTTGCAACAGTATCGGTTGGAGAGAAAGCCTCGCCTTTTCCATTATTATCTAAAGGTGCATCCGAAATGATTTCATTTCCTGATTGCACATGTATTGATGATGTTCTTAAATCGCCTAAGTAAGTTACTTTTGATGTCATTAATTCGCTACTTTTATGGTTAAATCAGTGTCGTAATACAAGATATAAACTCCTTTGTTCGTGTATCCTCCCTCTGGTTTTTTATAATATTCAAATTTATTATCTACTTGTTCCGTTGCCATAGTATCGGCAGTTTCCTGATATGTTTTGCCTTGTGATAATCGCATCATGGTATCAAAAGTAATATCAAAACCACGAGTTGCAAAGGTGCTAGGGAAAATTTTATTTATTTTTCTGAAGCTATTCTCAAATTGCAAAGCTTCTGCTGATTCATTATCACGAGTCATAGATGGATACATCATTTTCAATTTTGTAAGATTCACAAAATTAATTTCATCAGTATCTAATGTTTCATTTGGCTCTAAAATAACCAATTGCACTTTGTAAGTTGCCATAGCACTCATCATGGTCGCAATAGTTGCATTTATCATACTGGTATTTCCAGTTTCCATTACCACGTAATTTATTTTGTCTTTAACAAACAAACTCTTCAAATTTTCAGAAGATAAAGTTCCATTTGTGTTAAGAGTTGAGAATCGAACGTCTTTGTGATTTTCGCTAATATACTGAATAACTGATTCTTTTTTCTTATCAACTACCGCTACAATATTACCGTCTTTTGACCTCATATAATCAAACATTGCATTTTTAATTGCTGAAGTCGTTGGAATCGTTTGGTATAAATTAGCATATGGTTTTGCATCGTCTTTTGACAAAGGTGAAATAACAGGCACTTGATTTAGCGTCAGTAATTCTGCCGTTTTTTCAACATTATTTTGATAAAAAGGACCAATTATTGCATCGGCATTTTCCAGATTATTTTCTTTAATAATAGCAGCGACGTTTGAAGTGTTTTTTGTTTCTTGAGAATCAAAAACACTAACATCAATAGAAAGTCCCAATTGTTTAGCAGAATCAATAGCAAACATTGCACCCGCATAAAAATCTAAGGTCATATTTAAAAATTTATCCTTTTTCAAACGCATTGCGGTAGTGTTAATCGTATCTCCTTCAATAGTGTTCATATTAAAAGGCATCAGTAACACTATTTTTTTTCGATCATTATCACCACTTTTCTTAGACAAATTACTATAGACTTTTTTACTTTCTTTCGGCATCGGTACTGTTGAGGGCACTTTTATAGTCATTCCTTCAGTGGCACCATTTGCTAAAGCAGGATTTAAAGTAATCAATTCCTCCTGACTCATCCCGAACATTTTTGATAAACTATAAAGCGTCTCTTTCAATTTTACTTCATAATTCAAATAATTGATTGGTGCGACTACTTTTACAGGATTAGCCTTCTCAGTTTCTTTTTTCGACTCAACTATGGCAATAATTTTATCTGCTTTAGGGGCATTCCCTTTAATTATCAATTTATATCCGACAGGTAAATTAGAAACAACTTCAGGATTTTTTTTCTCTAACTCAGCAATGCTAATTCCATATTTCTTAGCAATAGAATACTTCGTTTCCTTAGCTAGAACTTCATGATAAACAACTGTCTCTTTTTTTAAATTTGAAGGTTTTACAGCTGTATTTGATGACTTTACTACTCCAATTGAAGTCTTCGTTGCAGCATTTGAAGGAATAACAAGTGTTTGTCCGATCTGCAACCCCTCTTTTTCAAGAAAAGGATTCGCTTTTTTCAATGCCTCATCCGAAACTCCATATTTTTTTTCAATACCAAAGAGCGTTTCTTTGGCTATTACCAAATGAGTTTTGGCTTGTGAATTCGTTTTAACAGGAGCAACTGCAGTTTTCTTTATTGAACTTTTTGGAATCAACAAAACACTATTTGGTTTCAAACCACTTTGTGCATCTGGATTTAATTGATAAATATCTTGTGGACTAACTTTATATTTTTGTGCAATCTGAGTGATTGTTTCTCCTTTTTCTACCTTATGTGTAATGCTTTTTTCTTGTGAGGAAACACTGAAAGTAAAAAACAAACAAGCCATACAAACTGTAATAAAATACTTCATCATTTTTATTTATAAAAAATTATTCACTTATTAATAACAGAACGGTATCAAATTTTATTCCAAAATCTGATACCGTTTATATAAAGGACATTAAAAAATAATTACTCTCAAAAAGAAGGAATTATTATTTAAACGACTATTCCCATTCAATTGTTGCAGGTGGTTTTGAACTAATATCATAAACAACTCTGTTTACGCCTTTTACCTTATTAATAATATCATTAGACACTTTCATCAAGAAATCATACGGTAAATGAACCCAGTCGGCAGTCATACCATCAGTTGACTCAACAGCACGAAGTGCAATTACTTTTTCGTAGGTACGTTCATCACCCATAACACCTACACTGTTCACTGGAAGCAAAATAGCTCCCGCCTGCCATACTTTATCGTACAATCCCCAAGATTTCAATCCTTCTATAAAAACGGAATCTACTTCTTGCAGAATCCTTACTTTTTCAGGAGTTATATCTCCTAATATTCTAATTGATAATCCAGGACCAGGAAAAGGATGTCTTCCTAATAATTCTGGATCTATTCCTAATGATGCTCCTACTCTACGCACTTCATCTTTGAAAAGCATGCGAAGTGGCTCCACAATTTTCAACTTCATAAAATCAGGTAATCCACCTACATTATGATGTGATTTGATTGTTGCTGATGGTCCTTTTACAGAAACCGATTCAATAACATCTGGATAAATTGTTCCTTGAGCTAACCATTTTACATCTTCTATAAGGTGTGATTCATCATCAAAAACTTCGATAAAAACACGTCCTATAATTTTACGTTTCGTTTCTGGGTCACTTACTCCTGCTAATTGAGATAAAAAACGATCTCCTGAATCTACTCCTTTTACATTCAAACCCATTCCTTTGTATTGGTCTAATACATTTTGGAATTCGTTCTTACGAAGTAATCCATTATTTACAAAAATACAATATAAGTTTTTACCAATTGCCTGATGCAATAAAACTGCCGCTACGGTAGAATCTACTCCGCCAGAAAGTCCAAGAACCACTTTGTCGTCCTGTAATTTCTCTTTTAGCTCTGCAACCATATCAGCCACAAAAGCATTCGGAGTGAAATTTTGAGGAACTTCAGCAATTTTTACTAAAAAGTTTTCCAGCATTTGTTTTCCATCCGTAGAGTGAAAAACTTCTGGATGGTATTGAATAGCGTAAGTAGTTTCACCTTCAATTTTATAGGCAGCAAATTCTACGTCAAATGTGCTTGCTAATTTAATTCCGTTAGTTGGTAACGCTTGTATGGTGTCGCTATGACTCATCCAAACCTGACTATTGATTGAAATACCATCAAAAAACACCTCATTATCTTCAATAAAAGACAAATTGGCTCTCCCGTATTCCCTTGTATTGGATGGAGCGACTTCACCTCCGTCAAAATGGGCCAAATATTGTGCACCGTAACAAACGGCTAACAATGGTAATTTCCCTCTAATTTGAGACAAATCAGGATGTGGCGCATCTTCTGAACGAACGGAAAACGGGCTTCCGGAAAGAATTACTGCTTTATAAGGTGATAAATCACTCGGAAAATGATTGTATGGGAAAATTTCGCAGAATATATTTAATTCGCGAACTCTACGCGCAATAAGCTGTGTATATTGCGATCCGAAATCTAAAATAAGTACGTTGTGTTGCATGCGCAAAAATACTTTTTATATTTTGAATTGAAAAATTGATTTTTGAAAATCTTCAATTTATTTTACTCTTCGGTCATTTATAATTGCTTTTAATCCTATTAACATGACAATATTTAAATACCTAAAGAGTTATTATAACGTATATAGTTATACTTTTGCACCTTAATTATAACAAAGACTAATTTTTACACTAATAAAATAATTTAATGAAAACAAAAACTTACGCCCTAATTACCCTAGTAGTCCTATTTCTAGCTTCCTGCAGTGTG
>Ga0209519_10000230_pt1 | contig 24052 bp, 17 predicted proteins | sample Rifsed13ft1_FD_184005 | JGI IMG/M metagenome (GOLD analysis project Ga0209519, IMG submission 184005) | Soil microbial communities from Rifle, Colorado, USA - sediment 13ft 1 (version 2) | ecosystem: Environmental > Terrestrial > Deep subsurface > Rock core/Sediment | place: Rifle, Colorado...
GCCTCTTATTTTGTTGAAGGAACAGCTATTGATTTCGACCGCGTGAAGTATAAATTTGCAGAGGTCGACGGAGAATAAGAAATGATCAAAAAGGGGATTCCCCCTTTTTTTAGTATTACATCAGTAGCTATTTTATTTTTTTAGAACATTTTCAAAATAAGATATTTTCAGTAATAGGCCACAAAATCGATGGATATTTTAGCCTTTAAATGGATGACAAATTTAGAAACTTGAAACAAAATATTCATTTTTTTTTTTGCCTTTGTTTTTTAGCCGTTAATGATTTTTATTCCTAGTTATTTTTCCCAAAATGAAAAATAATTTTAAAAATGAGGATTTAAAAGCGAGTATTTATAGGACTTATCCATCATTGGTTAGGGACTTGCATTTTAATTTGTATGCAAAAGAAAACATAAGGGAAGCTTTGGTTATATATAATCGAAAACTTGACGTAGAAGAGGGCATAGATCAGCTGATTCAATTCAATAACGTATTTTATGGCGTCAGTTTCTTTACGGACACTAGAAGGGCGTATACGGGGAATGGCAAAAAGATTTCCCGACATAGTCCTTTTGAGGATGTAAAATATATAGAATTCCCCGTAAATTTTGAAGGAACTGTGAAATGTGGTTCTTTTTTTCTGTATGGGAAAACAGAACTCAACCAAATTACCACAATACTTTAACAAAAATGAAATAGCTGAGTCCATAACAATCTCGATTGTTTTCATCGCATTTTGTTTGCAAAAGAACTGCTTTTCGTTTTACTGCGAATGCCAATTATCTCAGTATTTTTTGTAACTCTATTTTTGAGTTTTGAGAAGTTTGCGTTATTACTTGATTTTCATTTAAAATTCAGTCATTTTATTTATCGATACAGCAATTAAATACTCATTAGGAATCCAATTAGGTTGTCTTTTTTATTTAGGTCCAATTTTTTTCTTAATCGGTATCGTGCTAATTCGACACCGCCGCCAGAAATATTCATAATTTCGGCAATTTCTTTCGTTGACATATTCATCAATAAATAAGTTGCTAAATCCAATTGTCTGGGAGATATTGTCGGGTACTTTTCCTTTAATCTTTTTAGAAAATCAAAATGGACATTTTTAATATGTTTTTCCAGGTCTTTCCAACTTTTATCGGAATTAACTTCCTTCACGATACTCTTATTCAATTTGGTGAACTGGAATTTTGTCGAATCATCAAAGGAATCAACATTGATATCTTTCAGTTTGTAGACGATTCCGTTTAGAATTTTGTTTTTCTTCACTACTTGTAAGGAGTTATTGACTAGCTCCTTATCTTTCGCTAAAATTTTTATTTTAAGTTGATCATTTTTTAATTTTTCAATTTCTTTTTCCAGCTCATATTGCTCTTGCTTAATTTTTGATTCTTTTTCAAGATATAATCTTCTTTGTTCCACAGTTTCGTAGTGCTTATTTTTTCGTATTTTCATTCGGATGCGAATGCGGGTATAATACGCTGCTAAAATTATGAGCAAAACATAAAATAAGTAGGCTAGAAAATGTCGGTACCAAGGAGGAGAAATGATGAAATTCAATACCGTTTCTTCCGATTGCTTACCATAGTTAGTCCTAGTTTTTAACATCATGGTATAGCTGCCTTCCTTTAAATTGGTGTATTCCTTTATTGAATTTGAGGTCCAATTGCTCCATTGGTTATCGAAACCTTCCAGTTGATAAGAAAATTCCAAGTTGTCCAAATTTTCATAGGAAGGCGAGGAAAATGTAAATTTCACATGGTTTGAGGTAAAAGGGATTATGTAATTCTCGATTGTTTTTTGGCCATTTGCCAATACGAGAGTATCTCCGGGATATGAAAATCCCCTGATATAAGCTTTAGGTTTTAATACTGTTTTGTCTAATAAATTGGAGTCATAGTGCGCTAAACCATCCGTTAATCCAATAAAAATATTATTTCTGTCGACGGCATCTATAGAGACATTGTCATAGACTAAATCTCCTGTAAGGTTTGAAAAGGGATCGACAATGTTTTTGTAGCTGTCATTTTTATTTTTCATTAAAACCCCCAAAGATTCATCGAAAATATACCAAATATTGCCTAGAGCGTCTTCATTTATGAAATCGATTTTTGGGACATTGTGGAATAATTTGCTGAAAAATTGGTCCTCATAAAATAGATTTTGTTCGTACGAATATTTGAAAAAACGATTGTCTGATTGAAAGTATAGTTTGCCCTTTATTTTTTGGATACTTTCAATTTTATTGATGCCGGTGGGTAGATTTGTATGTTTCAATGTTTTTTGAAAGCTTGTTAAGTCATTGGAAAAAAATAGCTGACTCATACCATCATCTTTTTTTATCCAAACGCTTTTTTCATCAATTTCAAAATCCTCGACTGACTCATTAAGGCCATCAATTTTATTTTTGAAAGACCATCCACTAGCTTTCTTTTCGAATAATGAAAAACCGGTATAATTTGATCCAATCATATAGTTGGGATTGTTAGGAAATTGTTTAAAACCCCAATAGCCGATTCGATCTAGGGTCTGAACGGATTTCGCCCCGGAAATTAATAGCGCGCCCCTGTTGTGCCCGCATATCAGCTGATCGTCAATAACTTGTATGTTCCAGGCTTGACCTGTGGTTCCTTCGACTAAATTGAAAGCTCCTTCTTTTGAATTGTTTTTCCAAGGGTGGTAATATAGCCCCTGATTTGTGGCGACATATAAATTTTCTTTGTAAACAACTGATGCATAAACAGTGCTTATATTATAACTAAATCCAAAATAGGTAAAAGGTGAATTCTCATTTACGAAGGCGATTCCATTATCAAGCCCGAGCCAAAGATTATCTTTTTTGTCAATAAAAGAAGCTAGCACCGTATTGTTTTGTAAGCCTTTTGTGCGGTTAATATGTTGGATTATTTTTCCTTTGTAGTCACAAATTATAATTCCGTTTAGTATCGAATTTAGAACGATATACTTATTATTTATCGAGACGCCCCCCAGAGAACTATTTTTTTTGCAAAAAGCATTCGCTTCGGTTTCCCATGGAGTTAAAACCTCATTTTCATATAAGAAAAGCCCCTTGTCCAAAGTCGAAATCAGGATTTTATCTTTATTTAATGAAAAAATGCCCCAAACTTCAGTGTTATTCAGGTAGGCGGTCCCTTTTAGCGGATAAAGCATGCCGTCTTGGTATAACAGCAATCCCTTGGAATAGTCCTGAATATACAATTTATTGTTTGCCAAAAACGAAAACTGAAATCTCTTGGGAGCTTTTACTACCTTAACTGAATTGTTTTTGTAAATGTAAATGGCGGCAAAGGCTTGAAAAACAACCTCGTCCTTATAAATATGTATTTTCCAAATATTATCGATTCCTTCGGGCTCTTTTTTCTTAATTATTTTCGAAATGGAGTGGTAAACGAAGTTTCCCTTTTTGTCTGCCTCAAAGTATCCAAATTCATCATGTCCGCCGACGAAAATCTTGCCTGAGGCATCAATTTTTAGACTGCGAATACGAACTGAGGGGGAATTCGGGATTGTGTATTTTCTCCAAATTGAACCATCAAATTGAAAAATACCATTATTATTGGCAAAATAAACATTGCCATTTTTATCTTGATCAATTCCCCAATTTTGAGCAGCTCCTTTGTAGTCTGTTCTTTTGTAATTTTTCACATTGGGCAATCCTATGCTTTTTATTTGGCTATAAGTGGAGTGGGTGATAGAGAATATAAATAGAAAATACAGTAAATGTTCTATGAAATGTAAATTTAATTTGGTGGTTTTCAAATTATTTGAATTTTAATATTAAATGGTAATCCACGTTTTTTCAACTAAAATTAATGAAAAATATAGATCGATATAAATGTAGTGTTCTTTTTTTAGTTAACATAATTTTATAATATGTAAATTTTTTGATATATAGTTTATAAATCAACAGTATATATTCAATTTGTAGTGTTTATGATAAGCAAAAGAAAATAGGATGATGTGTTTTTGTAATGAAATTATTTGATTATCAAATTGGAATATGGAAAAAATAACTATAACATTGTATCAAATTACTATTTAATTAACCAAAATTTTTAGAAATATGAAATTTACAAAACTGTTTGTTTTTTGTTTTTTATCTATTCTATTCTCAGTTTACGCACATGCACAAGATGTCAATGTAAGCGGAAAAGTTTATGATGAAAACGGATTACCCATTCCGGGAGTATCCATTTTAGTTAAGGGAACCACTAAGGCTACCGCTTCGGATTTTAATGGGAATTACGCCATAAAGGCACCTGCAAAAGGAACTTTAGTTTTTAGTTTTATTGGTTACAGTACTGTTCAGGAATCAATTAACGGAAGAAATCGAATTGACCTTAAACTTATTGCTGAATCTCTCAGCTTACAAGAGGTTGTGGTCGTGGGTTATGGAACTCAAAAAAAGAGTGTTGTTACCGGTGCCATATCAAGTATAAGATCTAAAGATCTTGAAAAAATTCCTGCTGGGCGTATTGAACAAGCCTTGCAAGGAAGGGTTTCTGGCGTTACCATTGCTGCTAGTTCGGGTCAACCGGGAGCAACTTCTACTATTAGGGTTCGAGGTGTCACTACATTTGGTGATAGTGGTAATAATCCGCTTTGGGTTGTTGATGGTGTTGTGGTAGATGCTGGAGGAATTGGTTTCTTAAATCAATCTGATATTGAATCAATCGAGGTACTTAAAGATGCCGCCTCTGCCGCTATCTATGGAACTCGTGCCGCAACGGGGGTCATATTGGTTACAACCAAAAAGGGAAAAGCAGGAAAGTTAACTGTAAATTATAATGGATTTTCAGGTTTTTCTTCGCCAGCCAAAACTTTGCATCTATTAAATGCAACCCAATATGGTGCATTGTTAAATGAAAAATCTGTTGCGGCGGGGGGATCACCCATATTCTCTAATGTATCAGCGTTAGGGGTCGGAACTGATTGGCAAAAAGCAATCTTTAATACTAGCGCTTATCGTTATTCGCATGAGTTAAGCATCAGTGGAGGTTCTGAAAACTCAACTTTTTATACTTCGTTGGGGCTTCAAGATCAAGAGGGAATTGTTTCAACAGAAATATCGAATTACAATAAAAAGAATTTTCGTTTAAATTCTACACACAAATTATCTAAAATATTTACTTTCGGACAAACTTTAGGTTTTTCCAGACAAAAATCTGTAGGTATTGGAAATACAAATAGTGAATTTGGTGGACCGCTTAGCTCTGCAATCAATTTAGATCCAACTACCCCTATTGTAGAAATGGATCCTATAAAAGCAAATGCTGCGCCTTATAGTGTAAATCTTGTAATTCGTGACGCTAATGGTAATCCTTACGGGATTTCGTCTATTGTTGGTCAGGAGATGACAAACCCTTTGGCTTATGCTAAAACAAGATTAGGAAATTTTGACTGGTCTGATGATGTTGTTGGAAACGCCTATTTGGAGGCGGCTATTACAAGTCATTTAAAAGTGAGATCGACTTTTGGCGGTAAATTAGCATATTGGGGAGATCAGGCGTTCACTCCCGTTAATTATTTGAGTGCAACTTCAAACGTGCTTAAAAACAGTTACGGTAAAAATGAAAATAAAAGTTTTGCATGGAATATCGAAAATATTTTAACTTATTCTAATAAATTTGGAAACCACAATTTGACTGTTTTGTTAGGTCAGGGCGCTTATGTGGATAATATTGGTGGCGGCTCCGGTAATACATTGTTCGGCTTGCCAATTTCAGATTACCGCGACGCTTCATTCAATTTTGATATTGCACAATCTGAAAGAAGTAGTGCTACTTACGATCTAGTTGAACACAAATTGACATCATTGTTTGCTCGTGTGAATTATGATTATAATGAAAAATATTTATTTACTGGTATTATTCGTCGTGACGGTTCCTCTCGTTTTGGTGCAAACAATAAATTTGGTGTTTTCCCGTCTTTCAATTTAGGTTGGGTGGTTACCAAAGAAGATTTTTGGAAAGAAAATAATGTACTTAACCTTTTAAAAATAAGAGGAGGATATGGAATTGTTGGAAATGATGCTATTCCTGATTTTAGATATTTATCGTTAGTGGCTGGAGGAAATAATTACTCTTTTGGAAATGAAGGGGAAATAACTACTGGATATGCCAATCAGACGTTAGATAATCCTGATTTGAAATGGGAGGAAACTTCTCAGACTAATGTTGGATTTGAATCCAGATTCTTCAATGATTTTAATCTTACCGTAGATTTATTCAAGAAAACAACAACAGGTATCTTGCGTCCAATAAACATTCCTGGTTACGTTGGAGTTACTACAAATCCGGCAGGAAACGTTGCGGATATGGACAATAAAGGGATTGAGCTGGAGTTAGGCTATAAAAAAAGATTTGGGAAAGTTAATTTTTCGATAAATGGTAATGTGGCTTATTTAGAAAACGAAGTTACTTATGTTGCGACTGATTCCAAGTTTATAACGGGCGACGCCTCGTTTCAATCGATGGGCGCTGTGACAAGAACGCAAGTGGGTCAATCTTATAACTCATTTTATGGGTTTAAGACTAACGGAATTTTTCAAAATGAGGAGGAAGTTACTGCTTATGCCAATAGTGCGGGAGTAGTTATTCAGCCAAATGCCAGACCCGGAGATTTCAAATGGGTAGACACTGACGGTGATGGATCTATAACTGACGCAGATAAACAATTTTTAGGTTCAAATATTCCTAAATACACTTATGGCTTAACTTTAAATTTAGATTATAAAGGTTTTGATTTTATGGCTTTTGCACAAGGTGCTGCGGGAAGTAAAATTTTCCAAGGATTACGTAGATTAGATGTAGGTAATGCCAATTATCAAACGGAAGCACTAGGTCGTTGGGTTGGAGAAGGAACTTCAAATGATTATCCTAGACTTACCAATAATGACACCAATGGTAACTTCGGGAAAATGTCCGATTTCTACTTAGAAAACGGTGATTATCTTCGTTTAAAATTAGTGCAATTAGGTTATTCGTTACCAATTGATGCAGCTTCAAAAATTGGCGCTAGCAAAATACGTTTATACTTAACGGGAGAAAATTTGTTAACTCTTACCAAATATACAGGATATGATCCTGAAATTGGGGGAGGTGTATTTGGTATAGATAAAGGGGTTTATCCACAAGCAAGAACTGTTATGTTTGGAGCTAATTTACAATTTTAATAAAATTAAGAGTTATGAAAATGATGAAAATTAAATACTTTTTTATTGCAATAGCATCGGTCTCTTTGGGATCATGTACTAAAGATTTTGTGGACCTAACACCAAAAGGTGCTTTCCTTTCGGATAATTATTATGCCAATCAAGAACAGGCAACTGCTGCTCTTGTTGGTGTATATGATCCTATCAGAAAAAACACGGGTGGTTTTGAAAACACGATAGCAATGATGAATGCGGGTTCAGACGATCATGTTGCCGGTGGCGGTGGCGCTACAGATGGTGCCGGAATTCAGGGATTTTCAAATCATACACTTACTTCCACAAATATACCGGGAAGTTTCTGGAATGATTATTACCAAGGAATTTTTAGAGCAAATACTTTGCTTGTAAAACTGCCGGGCGTTGAAATGACGGAAGATCTTAAAGAAAGATTTACTGCAGAGGCAAGAGCATTGCGTGCTATATATTATTTTGATTTGGTAAGAATGTTTAAAAATGTTCCGTTGCTCCTAGATCCATTGACTGCTACAAATATGTATGACGTCGAGCAAGCGACTCCTGAAGCGGTTTATGCTCAGATAGAAAATGATTTGCTTGCCGCAATTCCAGCTTTACCGGGAGACGTTCCGGCTGCTACAGAATCCGGTCGAATTACTAAGGGTGCAGCGCAAGCGGTATTAGGTAAAGTTTATTTATTTGAAGGGAAAAAACCTGAGGCTGCTGCTATTCTTGCAGAAGTTAATGGGACACCGGGTGCAACTAACAAATATGGCAACAAATTGTTGGCTAATTACAGTGATCTATGGGTTGTTGCCAATAAATTTAATTCTGAGTCATTATTGGAAGTATCCCATACAAGCGCCGGAAATTCTGACTGGTGGTTTTGGGGATCTGGTGCAGATGAAGGAAATACATTAAATGTAATGGTTGGACCAAGAAGTTATTCAAGACCCACCGGTTCTACTGCTCCAGATTTACCTTCGGGATGGAGTTTTAATTGCATTACTCAAGATTTATACGATGCGATAAAAGCAGATCCAAGATTTGGAGCTACTGTTTTTGATTTGAAAGCATTAAAAGCAGCCGGCGAAGCAGATTATATTGGTGGTTATCAAGATACAGGATATTTCTTAAACAAATACCTTCCAAGAAAATCTGACGTACGTACTGGTGGTGGGGCAGCCGAATTAAATTACAAACAGAATTCTTATATCATAAGATTGGCGGATACTTATTTAATGGAAGCGGAAGCATTAGGCTCCGGTGCAAGAGCACAAGCATTATTAGATGCTGTAAGAGCAAGAGTTGGCTTGCTGCCTGTTCCCGTTACACTTGCAGCCATTAAAAATGAACGAAGAATGGAACTTGCAGGTGAAGGGCTTAGATTCTTTGATTTAGTAAGATGGGGCGATGCGGGGGCTAAATTAGGCAGCAGAGGTTTTATTGTGGGAACAAGTGAGATTTTCCCTATACCATCCAGAGAGCTTCAAGGCACAAAATTGAAACAAAATCCTGGGTATAATTAATAAAAGATAAAATTATGAAAAACATAAAATTAATTTTCAGCTTTGTGTTTGCTTTGGCAACATTGGGTTCTTTGACTTCTTGTCAAGATGATATCGTGGATAATGGAATTTCCGAAAGTACGGCATTAGATGCCAGTTTTACGATAACTCCTGTTCCGGGTTCTGCCAACAGATTTACTTTAACTGCTAAAAACACAAGTTATATTCTTTCGAAATGGAATTTAGGTGATGGTAGCCCAGATTACGTAGGAGAAATGTCCGAAACTATTTTTTTGCCGGATGCAGGGACTTATGAAATTTCTCATATTGCGGTCGGAAAAGGAGGAGAAGGAGTTACTTCGACACAAACTATCGATGTTTTAACGCCAGATCCGGTTTCAGGGAATATAGTTTCAGGTGGTAAACTTGCTGATGCTGCAGATCACGCCAAATGGACCCTTTATGATGTAGCTACTTGGTCTAGCAATGCAACTTGGACTTTTGGACCGGGTTATGCTTTACTTAATAGTTTTGGTTGGGACCAATATGGTATGTACCAGGCGGTTAATGTTGTTGCAGGAAGGAAATATAATATAGATATGATAGTTTCTTCTACCTCAGGAGGTGTAGACACTTGGTTCGAAGTGTATTGTGGTACTAGCGAACCGGTTACAGGAACCGAATATAACGAAGGAGGTAAGTTAAGAGCTATAAGCACATGGGATTCCTGTGGAAATACTCCTTATGCAGGAAAGATTTCTGCAGTGGGTTGCAATGAAGAAAATAATAAAGGAATATTTACCGCCACAACAACTGGGGTTGTTTATTTAGTAATAAGAGGTGGAGGAAATGATATGAAGGATGGTATTAAAATCCAGAATATTGAAATGCGAGGGACTTTATAAAAAACGGTTTCTTTTAGAATATTATTACAGCCTGTAATTTTTTATGTTACAGGCTGTTTTAAAAATCCGATACCGATTGTGTATTAATAATTCACTGTTTTGTTAAAAAGAGCCTTGCAACTCCTTCATTTTAATGCTCATGATTGAATTGACTTACGCTCTTGTGACTAGAACTCAGCTCGTCTTTTCATTTGAAAGAAAGAAGAAATATATTCAAAACTGGGATAACGTTTTATTTTGGTATTTTTTTATTTTCATGCGCGATAATATGGTAATAATATTGGAACTGCAAAATCATCAATTCTTGTGATTTCAACAGTTTCTGGAATTAATGCTCAAAACCTAAATGGGAGGTAGCGCAACAATAAATTTAGTTTAAACGCAACAAATGCAACTTCCCGTAAATTAGTAGTTGGAAATCAGCTTACGGAGGAAGTCGAAAATAGGTAAGAATCAATGATTAGTGTTTTTGTTTAGTTAGTTTGTCATGCTTCCGTTGCGATTCAAACGGAAGCAATGATGAAAAAAAAATAAAAAATGAACAGTTCAAAAAAAATCTATGTGGCAATTTTAGCATTAGTTCTTATGCTTGTTTCTGCCTGTGTTTCAAATAAATTATTATCTGTAAATTCAAAGCATGATTATAAATTAATTTGGTCTGATGAGTTTAATTATGTTGGTTTGCCTGATGCAACAAAATGGGGATACGAAACAGGAGGCCATGGTTGGGGAAACAACGAAAAGCAATATTACAAAGAAAAATCAATCAAAAATTCGTTTGTAAAGGATGGGAACTTACATATTGTGGCATTAAAAGAAAAGTTTGAAAACTCCAATTATACTTCAGCAAAACTGACCACTTATCAAAAAATGTCTTTGCAGTACGTGAAAATCGAAGTTAGGGCCAAATTACCTCAGGGTAAGGGCAATTGGCCGGCAATCTGGATGCTTCCGGAAAGTATTCAAACCGGTTCGGAAGATTGGCCTTTATGTGGCGAGATTGATATAATGGAGCACGTAGGTAAGGATGAAAACATGGTTCACGTGAGCTTGCACTCCCAACTGTATAACCATGTGATAAATACTCAGATTACACACTTTGAGAAAATTGACGATGTAGTCAATAACTTTCATAAATACGGAATCGAGTGGGATGAAAAATCAATTAAATTCTTCATAGATGACAAATTATTCTATGAAAGTGTTAAAGGCGAAAATGGACGAGTAACTGCTAATGAAGGCTGGCCTTTTGACAAACCGTTCTATTTGATTTTAAATCTGGCTATTGGAGGTAATTGGGGTGCAGATATTGATGATTCTATATTTCCAAACGAGATGGAAATAGATTATGTGAGGATTTATAAGTAACCAAAATGGTTGACTTAGGTTTTCATTAAGGGCCTCTGTTTAGTCTTTAATGTAAACATTGTAACGGATATATTGTTTCGAATCAATACCTAAAATATAGATACCGGCTTGACGGATAAAATTTAAAAACAACTTCAGATTAATACCTAAAAACATGCTAAAAATGAAGGGGCTTATATTATTGCTGTTTATGTTCCAGTTAAATGGACAATCTTTAAAACTGCTGACCTATAATATTCGATTGGATCTTGATTCTGATGGAGAAAATTCCTGGTCGCACAGAAAAGAATACCTAAGCTCTCAGATTCAATTTTACGAACCCGATATTTTTGGTGTTCAGGAGGCAACTCCAAATCAAGTGCTGGACTTAAATGAAAGGTTGCCGCAATACAATAATGTCGGAATGGGAAGAGAAGGTGTCGGTAAAGGAGAGTCTTCGAATATTTATTATAAAAAAGATAAATTTAAAGTGGTGCAAGAGAGCACTTTTTGGCTGTCCGAAACACCAACTAAAATTTCAAAAGGTTGGGATGCCGCCTTCAATAGGATATGTACATACGCCTTGTTTTATGATCTGAAAAACAAAAAAAAAATCTGGGTCTTCAATACCCATCTGGATCATATTGGTGAAATTGCTAGAAGCAATGGAATTAAGTTGATTTTATCAAAAATGAAGGAAGTTAACCGTAAGAACTATCCCGTATTTTTCATGGGAGATTTCAATTCGGAACCGGATACCGAAAGAATAATTGCTTTAAAAAAAGAAATGAACGATTGTAGGGAAATTTCAGAACAAAAGCCATTTGGCCCGTCAGGAAGTTTTAATGCATTTAAACACAATGAGCCAGTAACAAAATTGATTGATTACATTTTTATCTCAAAAAACAATAATCTCAAAGTAAAAAAATATGCCGTGTTAAGTGATTCAAAGGATTTAAAATATCCCTCAGACCATTTGCCTATTTATGTAGAAATTAATTATAATTAAAATAAATGAATATGACCATTAAAAATATAAAGCTGACATTGTTGGTTCTCGTTGCAGGGGGCCTGGCGAAATGTTCTTCAACAAAGGATTTGGGTAAAGTAAAATCTGTTCAAGCGGCCCCACCAGAGGCAACTGAAGTCAATTTTTGGTTAACAACGGTTGACCAATCCGCAAAGCTTCAAAAACAACCTCTAAAGTTAGTTTTTAGTGAAACGACAAATTCGAATCAAACCATTGAGGTCAATGATTCTCAAAGGTTTCAAACAATAGAAGGTTTTGGATTTTCCTTAACTGGCGGAAGTGCCCAGACCATTAATAAATTGGAAAAGTCGAAGAAGCAGGAATTACTGCAAGAATTATTTGGCTCGAATAATAACTCGATTGGCATCAGTTATTTGCGTATCAGCATCGGAGCATCGGATTTAAATGAAACTGTTTTTTCTTATGATGACATGCCGGTTGGGGAAACAGATATGAAACTGGAGCATTTTGGGTTTGGCCCAGATGCGACAGATGTCATTCCTCTTTTAAAAGAAATAATCGCTATAAACCCTAGTATTAAAATTATGGGGTCACCGTGGTCTCCGCCCGTTTGGATGAAAGACAACGGAAGCACTATTGGGGGAAGTTTGCAACCCAAATATTACCAAGTGTACGCCAATTATTTTGTAAAATACATTCAAACAATGAAGAGCGAAGGGATTATCATTGATGCCATGACGCCACAAAATGAACCACTGCATCCGGGAAATAATCCGAGTATGTATATGACCGCATTGCAACAAGCCGATTTCATTAAAAATAATTTGGGACCTGCATTTCAAGCGGCAAATATTAAAACGAAAATTGTAGTTTATGATCATAATTGCAACAAACCGGAATATCCTCTAACCATTCTAAATGATCCAAAAGCGTTGCCCTATGTGGCGGGTTCGGCATTTCATCTATATGAAGGGGACATCAGCGCCTTGTCAACAGTTCACGATGCATATCCCAATAAAGATGTTTATTTTACGGAACAATATACCGGTTCCGAAGGCAGCTTTGGATCGGATTTAAAATGGATGGTAAAAAATGTTGTTATAGGTTCGATGCGCAACTGGAGCAAAAATGCGCTATCCTGGGGTTTAGCCAACGACGAGTTTTACAAGCCGTATACTCCTGGGGGCTGCAGCACCTGTAAAGGAGCCTTAATAATTGATAAAAACGGAACGATCAAAAGAGAAGTTGGATATTACATTATTGGTCACGCTTCTAAATTTGTTCCCGAAGGTTCGGTACGAATTGGGAGCAACATAAGCGGAAACTTACATAACGTAGCGTTTAAAACTCCAACCGGCAAAACAGTTCTGCTTGTCGAAAATGATGGGGAAACAACAGAAACTTTTAACATTAAACACAACCAAAAACAAGTTACGACCTCATTAAATGGGGGTTCGGTAGCGACTTACGTTTGGTAATAAAAAAACATAAAAAGACATGAAAAAAGCACTAACAGGAATGCTTATGTTGGCATCATTTTTTGCGCTGGCTCAACAAAAAAACAAGGCGAAATCTATTATGTATTCGGCCAAAAATAAAAGCGTTGTCGTTTACACCACAGCGGAAAACACTAATTTGAGATTATCCAAAACGGACACCCTGGTATTCAAAACTGCCGTACAACCACTCGAAACACAAAGCTGTGTTTTTGTAAATCCAAACAAAAAGTTTCAGTCCTTTCTGGGAATCGGTGGCGCTATTACAGATGCCAGTGCAGAGGTTTTTTCGAAATTGTCCGAAAAAAACCGAAAAGAATTGATAACGGCATATTATAATGCTGATAAAGGAATTGGATATACATTGGCAAGAACCAATATACACAGCTGTGATTTTGGCAGCGAGTCATACACTTATATAGAAGAAGGCGATAAAGACTTGAAAACTTTCAGCATCGAACATGATTTGAAAGATAGAATTCCAATGATTAAAAAAGCTATTGACGAAGCGGGGGGTAAATTGACCCTTTATGCAAGTCCATGGAGCCCGCCTGCATTCATGAAAACCACTAATAATATGCTTAGAGGAGGCAAATTGAAGCCTGAATTTTATCAATCTTGGGCAAATTATTACACTAAATTTATTGCAGCGTACCAGAAAGAGGGCATTCCTGTTTGGGGGATTACCGTTCAGAATGAGCCAATGGCAAATCAAACATGGGAATCGTGTATTTATACCGCCGAAGAGGAGCGTGATTTTTTGAAAAAATATTTAGGGCCAACGATGCAAAAGGCGGGTTTCGGTTCGAAAAAAATTACCGTTTGGGATCACAATCGTGATTTAATGGCACAACGGGCATCCGTGATTTTTGATGACCCTGAAGCCAGCAAATACGCTTGGGGAATAGGATTTCATTGGTATGAAAGCTGGAGCGGCGGAGAACAAATGTTTGATAATGTAGGTAAAATCCATGAGATGTATCCCGATAAAAACATACTTTTTACAGAAGGTTGTGTCGAAAAGTTTGATGCTGCAAAATACCAATATTGGCCGAATGGCGAAAAATATGGCGAGTCGATGATTAACGATTTCAATAATGGAACGGTAGGCTGGACTGACTGGAATATACTTTTGGATCAAAACGGAGGTCCAAACCATGTTGGAAACTTTTGTTTCGCTCCAGTCCATGCAGATGTAACTAAAGACGAACTGATTTATACTCCATCCTATTACTACATTGGTCATTTTTCGAAATTTATTCGTCCGGAAGCCAGAAGAATAAGCAGTGTTGCAAGCAGAAGTAATTTGTTGACAACTTCGTTTGCAAACAAAAAAGGGGGGATCGTAACTGTTGTGATGAACAAAACCGATGAAGAAGTTGCCTATGGTTTATTCGTCGGAAATCAAATGACCGAAATAAAAATTCTCCCGCATTCGATTCAAACATTAGTATACTAACCCTTAACAGGGCCCACTAATTTATATGGTAACAATGGATTAATCCGAATTAATAAAGCCACAATTATCGGCATTACTTTTTGCTGTGTGCTATCAGTTTGTTTTGGATAGTTTACAATAGTTCAATAGAAGTAAAATGACTTCAAAATAAAATATCATAATGAAAAAAATAGCAATAACAGTCCTTTTATTTAGCTCCATTTCGGTCTTTTCACAACAAAAAACGATTGATCAAAAGGTGGATGCTTTGCTGAAACAAATGACAATCGAAGAAAAAATCGGCCAGCTCAACCAATACAATAGTGATCTGGTAGCTACAGGGCCAATTACCATAGACAATAACAAAGAAGAAGAAATAAAGGGAGGTTTAGTGGGCTCGATGCTCAATGTCATGGGTACTTTACACACCAGACAATACCAAGAATTGGCGATGCAATCCCGACTTAAAATCCCGTTGCTGTTTGGTCAAGACGTTATTCATGGTTACAAGACTACGTTCCCAATCCCACTCGCCGAAGCCGCAAGTTGGGATTTGAAAGCAATGGGACAATCCGCTAGGATTGCCGCAACGGAAGCTGCTGCATCAGGAATTCATTGGACATTTGCTCCTATGGTTGATATTGCCCGTGATCCAAGATGGGGAAGGGTAATGGAAGGCGCGGGCGAAGATACTTTTTTGGGGTCAAAAATTGCTTACGCAAGAGTAAAAGGTTTTCAGGGAGATAAGTTGGGCGATTTGAATTCGGTTATGGCTTGCGCTAAACATTTTGCCGCTTACGGAGCCGCTGTTGGCGGACGAGATTATAATTCTGTCGACATGAGTGATAGAATGCTGTGGGAAACCTATTTACCACCATTTAAAGCCGCTTTAGATGCTGGCGCTGCCACTTTTATGAATTCATTTAATGACATCAATGGAATTCCGGCAACGGGAAATAAATATATACAACGAGATATTTTAAAAGGGAAATGGGATTTCCAAGGATTCGTTGTTTCCGATTGGGGTTCAATCGGAGAAATGGTGCAACACGGCTTTTGTAAAGATGGCAAAGAAGCTGCTTTGGCCGCAATAACGGCAGGCTGCGACATGGATATGGAAAGTAATTCCTATCGCAATAATTTGGCGGAATTGGTAAAGGAAAACAAGGTGCCGATTGCATTAATTGATGAGGCCGTAAGGCGAATTCTTCAAAAGAAATTCGAACTGGGCTTATTCGAAAATCCATTTAAATATTGCGATTCAGCCAGAGAGAAAGCGGCTTTAAACAATCCTGAAAACAGCAGGGTAGCAAGAGAAATAGCCTCAGAAAGTATTGTTTTGTTAAAAAACGAAAAAAATATTTTACCGCTTTCTAAAAAAACTAAAACCATTGCATTTATTGGTCCGATGGTAAAGCCAAAAAGAGACAATCATGGTTTTTGGGCAATTGATCTTAAAGAAGTCGATTCTACTTATATCGTTTCGCAATGGGAAGGTTTGAAAAATAAGCTGGGCAAAAACACTAAATTACTGTACGCAAAAGGTTGCGGAATTGAAAGTAAGGACAAAACGGGATTTGAAGAAGCAATCAATGTGGCCAATCAAGCCGACGTTGTCATCTTGAGTATTGGCGAAAGACACAACATGAGTGGAGAAGCCAAAAGTCGTAGTGATATTCATTTACCGGGAGTTCAGGAAGATTTGGTAAAAGAAATGATGAAAACGGGAAAGCCGGTTATAGTTCTTATTAATGCCGGTCGCCCTTTGATTTTTAATTGGACAGCCGATAATGTGCCGGCTGTAGTGTATACTTGGTGGCTCGGCTCCGAGGCAGGAAATGCCATCGCCGATGTACTTTTTGGGGATTACAATCCCTCGGGAAAACTGCCGATGACTTTCCCGAGAGAAGTGGGTCAAATTCCTATTTATTACAACCACTTCAACACCGGAAGACCTTACTCTGACGAGGATAATACCAACTATACTTCGGCCTATATCGATTTAAAAAACAGCCCGAAATTTCCTTTTGGATACGGCTTGAGTTATACGAATTTCACCTACTCGGATTTGAAGTTATCAAAAAATAAAATGAAAAATACTGAAACCATAGCGGTTTCGGTAAATATTACCAATACGGGTAAATATGCCGGAGATGAAGTGGTACAATTGTACTTGAGAGACAAGGTGGGATCAGTGGTTCGACCGGTAAAAGAATTGAAGGGATTTGAAAAAATACATTTAAATGTGGGAGAGACAAAGACTGTTACATTTGTAATTGATAATCAACTGATTTCTTTTTACAACGCAAAATTAGAGTTTGGTTCTGAACCGGGTGAGTTTGACTTGATGGTTGGATCATCATCTGCAGATATTCGTTTAAAGGATGTTTTTGAACTTATTAAATAAGAAATGAAATACAGAAACTGCTTAGTTTTCATTTTAGTATTTTTCAGCAGTCATGCGTTTTCGCAAAAAAACAGAAAGGTCATTTTTGTTATCGCGGATGGGATTCCATATGATGTTATTCAATCATACAAGATGCCCAATCTGAAACAGTTTATCAAAAAAGGGAGTTTGGTTGAAGCATATGTTGGCGGCGAAAAAAATGGCTATTCCGAAACGCCTACTATTTCTGCCGTAGGTTACAACAGTCTTTTAACAGGTAATTGGGCGAATAAACACAATGTTTGGGACAATGATATCAAAGATCCCAATTATAATTATTGGAATGTTTATCGTTTTTTCAAAACCCAATATCCCAATAAAAAAACGGCAATATTCTCAACTTGGGAAGACAATAGAACAAAACTTATAGGGAGTGGTGCAAAGGCCGCGGGAAATTTGCAACCCGATTTTGTATATGATGGATACGAGCTTGATACAATAAGATTTCCTCATGACAAAGAAGGCCATTTTTATGATAAAATAGATGATTTTGTCATAGAAAAAGCCTGCAAAACCATTAGCTCTTCGGCACCGGACTTGTCTTGGATTTATCTCGAATATACCGATGAGATGGGACACAGGCATGGTGATAGTCCCCAGTTTCTGGATGCGCTCGCTCAACTCGATTTGCAAATAGGAAAAGTTTTTAAAACCATTACAAAAAGAGAAAAAGAAAATAACGAGGAATGGATGGTGATCATAACCACTGATCATGGCCGTGGCACTTCGGGCTTCGATCATGGGGGACAAACCAATCGGGAACGCAATACGTGGATGGCCACAAATTATGCCCGCATGAACGATTATTTCAAGAAGCAACAGCCTGGAATTGTAGATGTTTTGCCAACAATTTTGCGGTTTTTGGATATTTCGGTCAAACCGGACCGACAATTTGAACTTGATGGCGTTCCAATGGTGGGTGAATTGTCGGCAATAAATCCGTCGCTCAAAATCAAGGGCAATAAATTAATAGTGCAATGGACTCCTGTTAATGAAAACGGAAAAGCAAAAATTTGGCTTACGACGACAAACAATTTTAAATCGGGGGGAAGGGATGATTACGAATTGATGCAAGAGGTGGATGTAAAGGATTGGCAAGCTGAAGTTGAGATTCCGACACCAAAATCCGATTTTTATAAAGTAGTTATCGAAATGCCTTATAATACTTTGAATCGTTGGATAATGATCAATTAATTAAAGAGATAAGAATGGAAAAAACATTTGATGCAATTGTAATTGGCTCCGGGATAAGTGGAGGCTGGGCAGCGAAAGAGCTGTGCGAAAAAGGCATGAAAACTTTAGTTTTGGAACGCGGCAGAAACATTGAGCATATCAAAGATTACCCCACAATGAACAAAGCCCCTTGGGATTTTAAATATCGAGGTTACATTACAAAAAGCCAAGCCGATGACAATCCATTCATATGCAGGGCTGCAGGCTATGATGACTCCACTTCACATTTTTTTGTAAAAGATGCTGATCATCCTTACATTCAGGAAAAACCGTTTGAATGGGTAAGAGGGTATCAAGTTGGCGGAAAGTCATTAACTTGGGGCAGAGCCTGCGCAAGATGGTGCGAAACGGATTTTACGGCTCCCAATCGTTACGGTTACGGTATTGAATGGCCTATTGGTTACCAAGATATCGCTCCATGGTACAGTCATGTAGAAAAATTCATCGGTGTTTGCGGAAGCAAGGAAAATATTGAAACCATGCCCGATGGCGAATTTTTGCCAGCATATGAATTGAATAGTGTGGAACAACATTTGCAAGAAACACTTGCCACAAAATTTGGTAGGCATTATGTTTCGGGGCGATGGGCACAAATCACCGAACCGCAAAAAATACACACAGAGCAAGGTCGGGCGCAGTGCCAAAATAGAAATCTATGCATGAGGGGCTGTCCCTTTGGAGGCTATTTCAGCTCTGTGACTTCCACTTTGCCTTGGGCGGAGAAAACCGGGAACCTGACCATTAGACCTTTCTCTGTGGTTCATTCGATTATTTATGATGAAGAGAAACAAAAAGCAATTGGAGTAAAAATAATTGACACTAATACCAAAGAGGAAATTGAATATTACGCGAAAATAATTTTTGCCAATGCATCCGCGTTAAATACAAATCTTATTTTGCTTAATTCAGTTTCCAAACGTTTCCCAAATGGCTTGGGAAATGACAATGGCCTGCTCGGCAAGTATATTTGTTTTCATAACTACAGGGCGGGTATGAGCGGCGAATTTGATGGTTATGAAGATAAGTATTATAAAGTGTCCAAACCTGCAGAATGTATCATTCCAAATTTTAGAAACGTAGAGGAACAAGATACTGATTTTGTGGGCGGTTACGTTATATTTTCTGGAGCGGGTAGAGAGAAACTGAGTGAGAAAGGACTTACCGAAACCATTGGCGAAAACTTTAAAGAACAAATTAGCCAACCCGGAAAATGGTCTGCTTACATGTATATGCAAGGCGAGACTATTCCTAAGGAAAGTAATCACGTTAGATTAAGCCAAGAGAAAAAAGATCAATGGGGTATTCCACTATTGATAACATCCGTGGATTATGATGACAATGATGATAAGATGGTTAAGGATTTTTTGGAGCAGGGGAAAGCCATGCTAGAGGCAGCTGGCGCACAAAATATCGTAACCAATGAAAACAGACAGCCGCCGGGATTGGACATACATGAAATGGGTGGGGTAAGAATGGGAAAAGACCCCAAAACCTCTTTACTGAATGAATGGAACCAAATGCACCTGTGTAAAAATGTTTTTGTAACGGATGGTGCCTGTATGACAAGTACGGGTAATCAAAGTCCGTCAATATTATACATGGCGCTTACTGCCAGAGCGGTTAATTATGCGGTTGATGAAATGAGAAAAGGAAACCTTTAAATAACTCAGAAATGAACAGACGTGATTTAATAAAAAATATTGCCATTTTAACTGCTGCCTCCTTTGTGGGCGCAGATTTATTTTTAGTGGGATGCAAAAGTGATAAGAGAGACAATTTTACCCCGTTTGACATTAATTTTTTCGACGAAGTGGCAGAGACCATTATCCCTAAGACCGAAACCCCTGGCGCAAAGGATGCCGAAACGGGAAAATTTATGGCCTTATTCGCGACTGATTGCTACAATGACACGGACAAAGAAAATTTGCGGAAAGGAATCACAAAAATGAATGAAGCCTCCGAAAATAAGTTTGGAAGTTCATTCATGGAAATAACTAAAACGCAGAAACAAGAGTTGCTTATCGTTATCGATGCCGATGCCAAAAAATACAACCGGCAAAAAAGAGAAGAGGAAGCGATACATTATTTCACTATGATGAAGCAATTAACTTTATTGGGCTTTTTTACCTCGGAGGCAGGGGCTACACAAGTGCTACGTTATAAACCGGTGCCGGGAAAATATGAAGGAAGCATCCCATACAAAAAAGGGGAGAAGTCATGGGCGTAGATAATTTTTATCAAATGAAATAAAAAACAAGGAATAATATGAAAAAAACAACTGCAATAATCGTAAGCCTATTTTGTATGATTGCGAGTGCTAATGCGCAAAAAAAAACGTTCGCAAATGACACTAATTTACTTACGGAAAAACAAAAAAAGGAAGGCTGGCAATTATTATTTGATGGTGTATCTACAATCGGTTGGCATACTTTCAACAAGACTATTTTAGGTTCAGCGTGGAAAGTGGATGGAGGAACCTTACATTTGGATTCTTCAAAAAAGGAAGGTTGGCAAACCGCAAATGGCGGCGATATTGTTTATGACAAAATTTTTGAAAATTTCGATTTTAAAATAGAATGGAAAATTTCTAAGGGAGGAAACAGTGGTATCATGTTTTATGTCCAAGAAGGAAAACAATACGAATACCCATGGCAGACAGGGATCGAATGTCAAGTTGCCGATAACCAAAATAATGAGGATGGCAAGATAGATAAATGTCGAGCTGGCGATTTGTATGATTTAGTATCCTGTAATAAGGATGTGGCAAAACCTGAAGGCGTATGGAATCAATTGGAAATAATAAGTAAAAACGGCAAATTGAGGGTGTTTTTAAATGATGTAAAGGTGATCTCTACAACAATCTGGGACAGAAATTGGAAAGGTTTAATTGATGCAACCAAATTTAAAGAGATGCCCGGATTCGGGACTTTCAGAACCGGAAAAATAGCCCTGCAGGATCATGGTGCAGCCGTTTGGTACAGAAATATAATGATTAAAAAATTGTAGGATAGTTGCCATAAATCAATCAAAGTATCGTGAAACAATGTATAGTCCAGCATTTATATAAATGTACTAAGAATATTTTTTAACAAATGACAGAAGAACTATTTAATCTAATCATTATGAAAAAAACGCTTGTTTTAGTATTTGCTCTTATTTCCTTTATCCAAAGTAAAGCTCAAGAAAAACCATACTATGAAGACATTATAAAATTCAGAAATTACGATAAAGTTAATCCGCCTCAAAAAGATGTCATACTTTTCATAGGTAGTTCTACTTTTACTATTTGGGGTGATGAAGTGCGAAAAGATTTCGACAATAACAAAATCATAAATCGAGCATTTGGAGGTTCGACCTTAGTAGATTTAATAAATTATGAAGATGAAATAATATTTGCATACCATCCCAAGAAAATAGTGATTTATTGCGGCGAAAATGATATTGCCAATGACTATCCTAAGGTAAGCGGAAAAGAGGTTGCCAAAAGATTCAAACAACTATATCAAGATATTCGTTTGAAATTCCCAATAATTCCAATTGTTTATTTGGCCATAAAACCAAGTCCGTCGCGTTGGGAAATGAGAAATAAGATGATTGATGCGAATCGTAAAATTGAAAAATATTTAAAAAAACAATCGAACAATCATATCGTGAAAATTTGGAATAAATTGTTGGATGAAGATGGAAAACCAAAGGCAAGTTTGTATCTGGAAGACGAATTGCATTTGAATCCCCAAGGATATAAAATATTGACAATAGAGCTTTATAACTACGTTAATTGAAAAGATAAGCCATCAACACAAAATCAGGCTTTATCGTTTGTGAAGGCACTGGCAAGTTATAATATGTCAATGTCTTGTTCTTAATCCCGAGAAGTTTGTACGAAAAAAATCAAGCTATAAACTCTTGGTCTATTCAAATGCGGTCAAGGAATTCCTTATTGATGGGTTTTACCTGAAAGCGAACTACATTTTTATCTCCGTTCGCGCGAGCGATATTATCATTATCGATGGTTGATGAAATGATATATGCCTTACAATAGTTTTTTAACGTGTTGGCCAATTTTATTTTAATGCGTAAATGGCAGCATGAGTTGCAGTGACACAGAACAAAAAAGGAGGCCTTTTTAAAGGGCCTCCGATTGTGATTCTGATTTACCATTTATCAAATCACACCCGCTGAGCATGAAATGACTATTTGAATAATCTTCTCTTTTCAGAGGGCTTTACTCAAGTGATTAATCAAAAACACACTCAAAGATACAAATAATATATCAGAAGTAATTGTAAATAAGGTTTTTAACTATTAATTAGGCTATTTTTTTTATCCGTTGCAGTTTTAGAAACAGATTACAGAAATAGATAATGCATACCCGGTTTTGGATCTGTACTGATAAAAAAAATCCGCCAACTATTGCGATAAATTTTGTCATAATGATGTCGTAAAGGTATGGCTACAGCTAAATATATCATAAGAATGAAGTCAAAGAAAAGCGCTGGAATACTTTTGTATAAAAGAATTGACGGCCAATTGTATATCCTGTTGGTACATCCCGGTGGTCCTTTTTGGGAGGGCAACGATAAAGGACATTGGTCAATACCAAAAGGAGAATTTACTGAGGAAGAAAATGCATTTGATGCCGCTATCAGAGAATTTGAAGAAGAAACCGCTACCCGTTTAGAGGGACACTTTACAGAACTCTCTCCGGTAAAATTAAAATCAGGCAAAATAGTTTATACCTGGGCTTTAGAGGGGGATATTAATGCGGATACCATAGTAAGCAATACTTTTGAAATCGAATGGCCACCAAAGTCAGGAACCATAAAAACTTTCCCCGAAATAGACAAGGCGCAATGGTTTACCGTCGAGGAAGCCTTGGTGAAAATCAATGAAGCGATGCGAGATCTTATTTTGCAGCTGCTAGCGAAGATCGAGCCTTGAGCGAGAAGAATGCAGCGCAAGGATATGGGAATACGCTCCGCATAGCGGATGTAGAAACAAAATCAAATTATTAGGAGAACCTATAAAATAAAAAGCGGCGGTAAACTTTTGCTTACTGCTGTTTTCGATAGCTATTCTCATTTGTTTTCAGTGCTGTATCGACTTTCCTGAACTGGAAATTAATACTTTAAACTGTTGGAATTGGTTGTCCATACCTGAATACTAGGTATAAAATCACTATCATCCGATGATAGCAATGATAAAATGGAGTTCGCAATAATTTGTAAATGGGCTTGTATTGCTGGTGATTTGACTGTAATCAAAAATATAATGCTAAATTTAGTCTCAAAACCCACTGGGATGTTTGCACTCATTCTTTATATTTGAACGAAAAACCTAAACTTTAAAATTAAATAGTATATAATGTCCTCATTCAAACATAAAGTAGAAATTCAAGTCCGTTTTAAAGATCTAGATATGATGGGTCATGTCAACAATGCAAATTATTTTACATATGTAGAATATGCAAGACTGCAATATTTTGACAGTGTCGTA
>Ga0209519_10000233_pt1 | contig 23849 bp, 30 predicted proteins | sample Rifsed13ft1_FD_184005 | JGI IMG/M metagenome (GOLD analysis project Ga0209519, IMG submission 184005) | Soil microbial communities from Rifle, Colorado, USA - sediment 13ft 1 (version 2) | ecosystem: Environmental > Terrestrial > Deep subsurface > Rock core/Sediment | place: Rifle, Colorado...
CTGAAATGAATTATCAGAACATAAAAAGATTTTTTCCATAGTACAAATATCATCCATGAATAGGGTTTATGAGGGGGAAAGGTTAGGATGGTAGCTAAGTACCATCCTAACCAATAAACTATGCTATCGGGCTTGCTATGACAGCCTGGATACGGCTAGGTCATATGCTCTAGACCGGAGATCAGCGCCAGAACCTAGGATAGCCGATTCCCTATCCGATGAATCCCTTGACCTATGATGATCAATGTATTCCGTGACAGCATTATATGCGCCGTAAAGGGTTCCTCGACTAAATTCGGAACCTTTGCCAGCTTCAAACAGTTCTTCAAGCTGTCCAGCTTGGCGAGGAAGCAGATCCTGAATGATGTCGTAACGTTCCCGCTCCGACTTCGGAAGCAATCCTAGATCCAGCACATCACCGGATGTGGAGGCGCGATGCTCGGTAACAGACAATACATCGTCAAGCGATACCGATTTTGTGGGATTGACTTGTTGGAGCTTCTCTTTTGAATCCAGGATTTTTTTCTCGGTAGGAGGAAATAGTTCCAAAACAAATTTCTGAAAATCCATCTTGGAAAACCTAGTATGTTGCATACTCCGATAAATCTCAACCTGCGCATCAAAATCTAGCATCGCTTGCTTAAGGTAGACTTCAACTTGTTGAAGTTTTCCATCTTGACTTGGAGTATGTTTAATCCTGGAAATCATGTTGCCGTTTCTTACCATCATTGTCGCGCCATTCAGACAGATCAAGCGAAGTAGATCCAAAGATGGTCTAGTCGAGCATGCTCCAGCATGACCAGAGATAATTTGCATCCTCAAGCCTACCGTATCTCCCTTTGAGACATCTGCTTGGATATTTTTAAAATATCCCTCTAGACAAATTTTTCGTCCTCCGTTCATCTCAAAGCAATTCCATTGGGTATTTTCGACATCTAAAAATGGTGAAAAATGCTGGAACAATTCAGCATTATTTTTTGGCTCATAATTGTTGCCGACAATCCCAAGTAGCCGACCATTGTCCGATCGGATAATCCCATTATACTCCTCTGTGAGAATGGGATTATCACCGTATCGAATTGGGACTTTTTCTACTTCCCAGTTCATGTTATTCTTCGCCAAAATTTCATTCAGTTTTTCGTTCATATTCTATTCCTTACAAAAATTTATATTCCATCGGCATATTCCATAAGTTAATCCAGATACCATTCATACTTCCTTATTTTTCCATAAGATCCTCCGTTTAAAATTCCTATTTCGATCAAGTTAATTGGAATAATTTTATTTTTTGTATCCCAAATAATTTTTACATGATCAAAATAATATAGTCTCCCAGTCAAGATTAACTTTTTGTTTTTATACACAAAAATTTTTCTCATAACTTAAATTTTTTGTCGCACAACTAATTGTGTTGGCGCTTCAGTATTGTCGAGGATTTCTTGCACTTTTTCGATTCCAACATGAGTTTCAATCCATCCACGAAAATCAGGATATTTTCTCGAAGAAACTTGGAGGAAAGCTTCAAGGTCACCTTTTTCAATTGGGATTTTCGCTTGAATCATCACCTTGATCTGCCCCTCAATTTCATCCTCCCTTTTTTTATATTCCCTTCTGATTTTCGACTCTGCAATAAGTCTGGATTCACGAAGTACTCTATACTCATTCATGAGTTTTTGGGTAATAAAAACTTTCTCTGTGACATTAGATTTTGCCATCTTTTATCCTTTCAATTGTGATATTCCATTGGAATATTCCAATGGTTAATTCGATTCCGCTTCCTCCGATCCATCCATCTCCGGATAATCGGATGGTAGATAAGCTTTTTCAATTAGAAAAATTTCTTCGCTTTCACCATTCTCTGCTGTCACCATTGCCCATTGGAGCGCTTCAAATAATTCATCCATCTTTTTTCCTTTTTGGGATATTATTTTGTAATTTCCATAAGTCAAAATATCCCTTAATTGACTTATGGAAATTTAATCTCTCTGGTCTCGCTGGTCTAGATGACCGTGGCAAAACCCTATCACTAGAGCCGTGATAATATTCCATACCGACATCGTATCATGTTTTTTATGTATGTCCACAAAATTTTGAAATTTTTAAAAATATTAAATTTCAAAAATTAGGCACAATATTTGTTGCCTGCAAAATCTGTGCCTAACTTTTGTTAGCAATTATCATACCATACTAGATCGATAATGCTAGGTCCGAAAAAATAGCATCGGTGAAATCGAACTCAACGTGTAAGATCCTCGAAAAATCGATTCTAAGGCCCTTTTTCGGCCCTTTTTTTCGTAAAAGGTCGTGACATACCATCGCCAAAATAAAGTGTCTAAAAAGGCCTTTTAAATCGATTTTCGCTTAATTTTCAAAAAAATAAATCGTTTGGAATGATTTTTGCGTCCAGGATGGTCTAGGATGGGATGGGATGGTCTAGGATGGGATGGGATGGGATGGTCTTGGATGGTCTGGTCTGGGATGGGATGGACCCCATCTCTATTTTAGTTAAATCCTATTTTAGTTGAATCCCTATTTTAGCTTCTATTTTAGTTAATTTATATTTTAGTTTTTGCCCCATATTTTAGTTGGAATTCTATTTTAGTTTAGCCCCTATTTTAGTTAAAATTAACTTTCAAAATATTCCAAATGCATATTCCAAAGGTTAATTAAAACTAATTTTATTTTAGCCCCTTGTCCTGTATAGGAATACTTATTATACCTGTTCAAATCCTATTTTGCAACTAAAATATTTTCAAAATAAATACCAATTTCAATTAAAAATATTCCAAAGGCATATTCCAAAAGTTAATAGGGGGGGTGGTCTATTTTAGAAAAAAATACTTTCATTTATTTTAGAGGGGGATGGGGTTAAAAATGTCTTCAGTTTTATCCCTTATGGGTTAAAGGTGTAGTCAGCTTTATCCCATATGGTCTATTTTCGTTTACTCTTAAAACTAATTTCTCCACGTAACAACTCATCTGGTTTGAGTTTAATCCCAAACCATTTCTTCAAATCAGTATACAACACAGTTCCCAATCGTTTTTCCTCTCCCGCTAGACGTAATACCGAATTAATTCGTTTGGGTTCCTTGGCGTAAATATCCACCCAATAATCTCCATAATAACTACCAGTCGGATGACGACATAACCAAACTTTCATAGTACCTCACATATCCACTCTCTGTTTAAGTAATCTACGCTTACCCCATTTACCAACAGATACCTTGAATAACCAGTAATAATCATACTTGGATGGGCCTTCCACATAACCGAATACTTCCTCTGGGGAATACTTGGCTACTTCATCATATATTTTTTCTCTTATCCATCTCCTACCATCAGCGGTATGCATGGCTCTATAAGTAATTTTATCCTTAGGAGTCTGGATAAAAGCTTCCACTACGGTGGATTTTCTCTTCCACGATGCTCTACCCCCTAACGGGAATCTAGACATGATTTTTATACCCTAGATCTTTTAATATTTGTTCATAAAATCTATTTACTTTGAATGAAAATACTGGTCTAGGACTTTCACAAACTACAGTTGATGCAGGCATAAAATAATCACATCGAGACTCTCTGCATAAATGTATTTTTCCACATCGACATTTCCACTGTCCAACTCGATCCCGTTCTCTAACAATCGAACAAATTTTACATAATCCTTCGCAACTATCTCGCCAAATCTCAGCAGTCTTACACATTGGACAGAAAGCCATATAATTAAATTTCCTTATTTTCGTTTTCTGTGAGACTCTTGATATAATCTTCGGCTTCCGCCTCCGAAGAAAATTTAGCTACAAACTCTCTTTTAGTCTGACCTCTAGGTCTGTAATAATACCGATATACTTCGAATTCTATAACCTTAAAAACCTCTTCGATACGATAAGAATAATTTACCATGAATCCTCTACTTGAAGCGTTGATAAAGCTTTCTTGAATACCAGTGATGGAAGTAAAGTTGAAATCAATTCTCGATTTGATTTATCCTTGAATTGCTCTACTGATTTAATTCCATTAAGCACAAGTTCCCTGGAGTAAATAGCGCCAATACCATTCAACCTACAAAGATCGGCTTCTTCCCAGGATACTCCATATTTAATTCGATAAAGCAATTTATCAAAATAATACCCAGGATTTCCTTTTAAAATACGAATATAAATTTTAGTAATACAAGAAATAATCCTGTTGGCATCGGTAATATAAGGAATGACCAAGGAATAAAATTTTCTAGTAACCTCCTCATCGCCATTCATTCTCATCCAAAGCACTGTACCAAGAGTAAGAGCTCCTTCTGAAATAGAATGTAATTGTTTAGGTGAAGTACAGGCCATGAATGAATTCGAATAAGGCTTTAAATCTTTAGGCACGTATCCACCAAGCATTGATCTAATATTAGCGATAGCCCAAGCGATAGCCGCAGTATCCTGTAAAAGCTGCCTATCCATGATGATTTTTAAATTATTCTTCCACGATACTACATCAAGTGGATCGAAATAATGATAAGCTGCTAGCTTGCCAAGATAGGTGCAAACATATTGGATATCCTTATCAGTATTATCAAAATCTAACGGTTGAGTAATATCCGGCTTGATCAATCCATAAAAACTAAACTCTTCAAACATGGATTCTGCCGTTGTTGAAGAAAAGAAATCCTGCTTGACAGCTAACGTACGGTTAGACCAGGAAGATATTTCATTGATTGTAGTAACCCTTTTCTCAGCAATCTCGCCAATAAGATGAAAACCAATTTTAGGAACGATAGTTGATTTCACTATCGGAGGACGTGTTAAAAGATCTCTCCACCTAGGTAACTTAGCTTCATCGACAATAAGAGTCGCATCACCTTCCGTATCGTACTTAGGCCTACCAGCTCGACCACACTCTTGAATAATATCTAATGGATCAACCTCATTAAGACCTCTATCCGTACCTAGAATAGCCACTCTTCTAGCTGGCAAATTACAATTATGCGTAAGGATACCGTTAGCAAAAAAATTATGATTTTTATTTATCTGAAGATCGTAATGAATCGTACCGGCCAATTGTCTTTTTATAGATTTTATTTTCATTCAATACTCTTAAAATTTTAGAGATTAAATTAATTCTTGAAATATTATTTTCCAAAAAAATTCTTATAATTTTCCAACCTAGACCGCTAAGGTATAAATCCTTTCTCATATCTCTTATTTTACTTTTTAAATGTAATTTAGAATCAAGTTCAATACCTAACTTATTTTTTAATAAAGCAAAATCTACTGTATAACAACCTAATTTAAACGGTATTTTATAATTATAAATAAACCCATACAGAATTAACAATTCATTGACAATTTTTTCAAATCGACTCATTCCTTTACCGTTACCGAGATAACTTAAAGGCGATACTCTTTTTCCAGTTCGGTATTCGTTTAAAAGTCTTTCTCTAGTTAAACAACTCAATCTATTCTTAGTTTCTTCTGTATGTTTTTTTCTATAAAATGGATTTCCAGAACCGATAAATTTTCCACTAGAATGAATCCTATGTAATTCAAAATCTGGGCTAGCATATACTTTCCTCATTGATAATCGTATACGTTCGATTGTCTCTTTTGTTTGAGGCAATCTATTTTTAGCCGATATACTCAATTTAATTTTAGTCGATTCACACGTTAATTCAGCATCTGGAAAACGTAATTTATATTCTTTTATTTTTATTTTATGCATACCCAAATGCCCAGTACTTATTTGCTTACCTTTCCAACCGCAAATTTTACATTCGACAAAATCTTCCATAAAATAATCATAGACCATAGGCCATTGTAGGTCAACATAATTCTTCTTGCAGCACAACATCATCATCAACCAGTAGATTTTGAGCCATTTTTTCAATTAAACCGTTCGGAGTTCTAACGTAAAAAGGATGTTTCCAATCAACTCTAACTATTCTCCCATCCATCAATTCTAACTCAAATTCATGTGTAGGATCATATACCATCGAAGTCACAACATTATCGCTCTCAATTTTTTTAGTGAGCTCATTAAACGACCAAACATTATCTCCAGGACGAATATCTTGAACTTCTTTTACATCCCCATTCGACAAACTAATTTTTGTTCCGTAAGCAACCGAACCATAAGCTAAAGTTGATGTGGCTACTAAATATTGGATCTTCTTATCCTTGAAATTAGTCTCTATCGTAGCCCTACTATCTTTATCAAGATCGGCATTATGAATAGCCGTTATTTTATCGAAACGATTATCCAACCACTCATAGGCTTTCTTTTGAATGGCCTTGGAATGGGCAAATATTAGCCACTGATCGTCTGGATTGCGGGTGATGATATCAAGTAGCCTATCCAGAATAAGCCGCTCGGATATGGCATGATATTCATAACGTTTGTAATACGACGGCATGACGAATGGCTCATAGGAGATATTTAATTTACATGGTCTGTAAGTTGAGAAAACAACCTCAGTAGGCTTCTTATTGAGATCGGTTAACCATTCGGCCAATTGCCGGTAATTTTCCATTGTAGCAGAGAGAAAAACAATACGAGCTGTAGGATTCCTCCGAGTAAAAAGGATAAGGCTATTCTCCAGATGGTCACCCCTACCAAGAGAACCAATAAAATGAGCCTCATCAATAATAAGCGTACCGATCTCATTAATATACTTAGAACGCTCAATAGAAAAACGTCTACATCTGACTGCAAACATTTCATAGGTGGATACAATTATTTTAGCTTTCTGAAGTAATGCTTCTCTCTCCTCAGTAAGCTTATAATCTCCTGTAAGCACAATCATTGAATAGTTCTGAAAATAATGCCCATTAGACCAGTCCTGGCACTTCTCCTCGGTCAAGGCTTTGAGTGGAGTAAGATAAGCTACACGCTTACCATCGCATAAAGATTTAGCCGCTATTAGCTCCGCTGCGATGGTCTTACCGGAAGATGTCGGGGCCGCTATCGAAACATTACAGTCCTTCTCGATATGAGGAAACACTTCAGATTGTACGGGATTCAGATATTTGAAAGGATAAGAACCGTATTTAAACTCAGTTGTTTTAATCATAAATAGATTTTTTCAATTCTTCTTCCGATAAGCTTTCAAAATTAATTACCCATTCATAGTAATAATCACCATCGATAACATTCAAGAATTTATAAGCACAAAAAGGTACACAAACAATCTTTTCTATTACTTGCTGTGTTGTATCGGTACCACTAATAACCACCGGTTTATCGACAATAATATACTTTAGATTAATCGAATTGACTTCAGTTTCATACCCGTCATACGGTCCATTACGCAAAATCAATTTGCTCATCTTTTACATTCTCAATAATTTCTAATTCCTCATTGAATGGTGTCGAGTTAAGTATTTCCTCATAGGCTTTCTCACCACATGCCCGTTTAAATTCTTCGGCCCATCTTGGATAACGCTTACCCATTTTGATAAGCGGTACAAACTGGCCTGGTTCGATCTTCATGTTAGCTTTGAGAGCTCGCATGATAATTTCTTTACAACGATCTTCTTCCTTTTTTATACCCCTGGAAGCTTCATCGTAGGATAGACGCTTGCTGCGGTAATCTCTATATTGCCTAATTATTTCTTGAGCTAATTGATGAAATTCTTTCTTCGCCATAACGTATCTCCAATAAAAATCTAAGTTTATTTATGATGTAATCAACGACATGCTGGGAACATTGTTCGAGATATTTTATATCTTGCCTTTCCTCAGCTAGTTGCCAGTAAGTATCAATAATTTCACAAAGATGATCCAACCAATCGTTATAAAGATTCTCAAAAAACCATGGAGGAAGATTATCTAGAACTCTCCATACACGACTAGTAAGAGTTCTTTCCCACGAATCAAGAATCTCTTTAGGGATAACAGAATCTATTTTTCTAGGTCGAAGAATAAGCACTGACCTGGACAACTTAAAAATAGTCATCAATGCTTTAATCGCGTCCTTCATAGAACATCGCTTATACAGCATGTAAAATCGGATTACTCCACCGCCTTCACCACATTGATAGCATTTAAATCTATTATCGGTAAAATAAAGTTTGAGCGATGGAGTTCTATCTGAATGTCCAGGACAAGATATGAACCCAGCATGATTAGGCTTGAACCCTAAATGATTTACCAATTGCTCTAACTTGATTTTAGATTCAATTAAACTCATGATGGGTAAAACATCCTTTCAGATAATTTAATGATAATATCTTTTAGCCGATTATTTTCAGTTTCTAAAAGATCGTACCTTGCCTGCCAATTTTCACAGTTATTTTTTAGCTGTTTATTCTCATCTTGTAATTTAGTCATGTCACTGATGGTATATGCGGGTTCATTGAAATGCGATGAGATTATCGGAGTAGTTGTACCGATAAAATTAGACAAAGGAACTCCAGTAATCCCCAACTTCTTTTTCCGCTTAATTTCCTTACGACATCGGTAGTACCAAGCCGAAGAAATCTTCGCTTTAACACAACATTCTCCGGTAGTCAATGTCGGATATTCAGCTTTAATTTTTTCTACTTTTGCAACAACTTTTTCAGCGTTAGTCATGTTTCTCCTATTAACCTTTGGAATATTCCAATGGAATATTTTAACTCAAAGCATCAAAATCTTCTTCAGATACTACATCATCATCAAACACAACCTCCTCTCTTACTGGGTTAGATGAGAACAACCCTATTGAAGGATTGACGGCAATAAAATGTTGAGAACCCTCGATAGACGAATTCCTGGATTTAGCTAAGCCTATTTTAACTTCCTTGGTTTTACGCATTTTATCGGTGTATAACGACCAACACACCACATTTGCTGCTTGCTCTGATCCAGATGACCCAGATAAAGCCCATAAGTCGTAATGCCCTTTCTCTTCAGCCTTTTTACGGCCATCTCGACTTGTTTGGTATCCAGAAACAATCCAGACTCCCTTACCGGATTTAGACTCCATGGCAAGATTTTTACAAGCTTCGAGCAATTCCGAGACTTCGACATGATATTCCTTTCTATGCCTCTCAGCTTTTATTTTTTGGATATAGTCCAAAATAAGTATTTCAGTATCTATTTCCCTAATCGACAAGTCCAATTGTCGTGCTACCTCATTGATAGTAGCTCTCCTGTTAGGTATCCAAAGCCTAAGCTTTCCGTAAGCAGGATTCATTTCTAAATCATTTTTAATATTCGCGAACAATTCTTTTTTATCTTCTGGAATACCTCGATAGGCAACATCATCGAAAAGAATTTCAATACCCATATAAAGAGCGTGCTTGACAAATAATCTCCGCTGTACTTCATCCTTATCCATCTCGCATGAAGCAAAAAGAACATTGCGTTTATCCAGGAGAGACGCATGAAGAATAGCAATCAAAGCAGTCGATTTGAATTCTCCTGTATAAGCTGCCCATAGCCAAAGTTCACCGGCTCTACCACCTCCTGTAAGCGTATCTATCTTGGTTATTCCCGTTCTGAATCGAGTCGATTGCTTATCAGGTTCAAATTTAGAAAGATCCCGTAAATTGAAAGTAGATTCAGTTGAAATAGCTAAACGAGAAGTACCGGAAGAAATAGACTTTAAGAGTTCTTCTGCTGAATCAATCTGATTTCTTGAAAGTGCCTCGCCGACATACTCAAGTTGCTTATAGAGATATTCTCTTCTAGATTCATAAGAAATCGAAGTAAGGGCATAATCAAAATCAGTTTCAAGGACAGTTCCAGTATTAGCCAAATCACCGAATATCCGATAAATAATCTCTCTAGCCGCATCTTTTAAAGGGATATTATCGAGCCTTGCCTTGAGTTGGGTAAGAGTTATCGCCCCTTTAACGCCATTAAGACCACAAATAAAATTAAACAGATAACGATACCCATGAGAAATAAAATGCTCAGGAAGAAGAATAGTTTTAGCCTTATCCCTGGAAGACTTGTCATCAAGCATTCTTCTAATGATAATTACTTCACTATTCATAGATGTATTACCTTGAAAGGAACATTCAATTTCAAATCGTTTTGAGCTGTAAGGATCGTTACCTTATCGGATCTATCGTGCAGCAATTCATTAAGCAACGGAACATTCCATTTATGGCCTTTAACAAAATCTAAAGTCATCCATAAACAATCGACTGTACAGGCAATATTCTTTAATTGATCATCCTCGAAATGGGCTTGAATAAAATCTGAAAGACGGATAGCAAAAATAGATTCATCACGTTTAAAAAATACCTTCAAAATTGAAATGGCAATTTTCCATCTTTTTAGTCCTGTATCTCCTGAAATTAATAAAACCGTTCCATCCCGTAACTTCGACACTAATCCAGTAACTATGTACTTCGATTTCCATAACACTTCAGGTATCCTACATTCTCTCATTAATTCCTTAAAACGAAGTATCTTTATGCACCCACAAGCTATCCACTTCCCTTTCATCAACACATGCTTTCTGCCATGGCAATAAGGGCACATTTGAATCGTATCTCCTCTCTATTCCAGTGCAGAATATCTCAAGCATTTCCTTGAATCCTACTTCTTTTTTATTTGCCCAACTACCATTACATACGCCAACCGAAACGGTAATCGGCACTCTGAACATCGGTTTATTATCGAGGACGAATCCCTCCATACGTTGAATGATCGGGGTAATGATATCCCCATCGCATTTATGCCAATTAATAACTAATTCATCGTGAACTGGAAAAAGTAACTTAGACTGTTTATCAACAAGAAATTTATGTGCTCTGTTTATCGCTATCTTAAGAATATCCGCTGCTGTCGATTGAATCAGCGAATTTGTAGCGATATAAGCTAACGACTTCGGTATAGTTCTCCATCTACCAAAAGGATTGCGAATACCTCCATGTTGAATACAATACCCAGTTACCTTTGAAATAAACTCAGGAACATTAGGAAATTTAATTTCATACTCGGCAATAATCTTTTTGACTTTAGCTAAAGAAATCTTTAATTTAGCCGAAAGAGAAGCAGCCGATGCGCCGTATAATTTGGCAAAATTAAAAGTTTTTCCGACGGAACGTTTGACCCCAAGTAAATCCGCAATATACTGATGAAAATCCCCTCCCTCATTAAATAACTTAACGAGTGCCGGTTCATTAGAAAAATGAGCTAACAATCTGTATTCGATGCCCCCGTAATCTATTGAAACAAGTTGGCAATCATCGCCTAGTGGAATAATAGCTTTACGAATAGTGTAGGAATCTTTTTCATCATCCTTATCCACTCGCTTGAGTGTATTAAAAATACCCATTGACATACGCCCTGTACGAGCTGCTTCAGCCTTTATTGATGGATGAGTAAATTCTCCGGCAGCAAGTAGCGGTTTAACATAGGTTCCAAGGATCTTAACTCTGTCCCTGTACTCAAGGATATCTTTAACAATCGGGAAGGAATCTTGAGCGTGCTCAAGAGTTGTTCCATCATAAGACGGTGTTTCTTCTCTTGTTCCATCCAGTTTTTTTCTTCGTCTGAATTCAGGTTTAAGACCGATAGATTTGAACAATTCTTTAAGGGCCAAATTCGAATTGACATTAAAAACTTTACCTGCCTTATCGTAAATTTTTTGTTCTAAATTTCTAATTTCTTCTTCAAGTAAAGGAGATACAGATTGAAGATACCCGATATCGAGTCGAATACCATTAGTTTCCATTACCTTGACGGCTTCGATTAATGGTTTCTCGACAAACTTATAGAGGTTAAGTAACGGCTTATTTTTCGGATGATTCAATTCCTTGACATACTTGAGAAATAATCTAAGAGTCCAATACACATCCTTACCACAATACCTTGACACAATATCTATAGGAGCTTTGGCAAAAGCATATTCCTCTACTTCTTTCTGGGTAATACTTACTTTAGCTTTCCTTCCCCATGCTTGTAATTCCTGCCATTCCTCATGTTTGGAATCGAATTCTTTTTCAACCAATTTATCCAATCCAACTGTTATATAATCGGTCCGAAGCAACCTGGCCATTACCTGCACATCATGGAGTGGTTGTAATTTATAACCAGCAGCTTCGATAAAATGTGCATCGAATTTAATATTAGCCCCTACTTTATAAATACTACTATTACTCATTACTTTAGATAATAGTTCTAAAGTTTCTTTATAGTTTAAATTTTCTTGAGATAAATTCTTAGAAGATAATTTTTTTCTATGTAATAACGGTAAGTAATATGTATAGATAGTATTTAATTTATCGTAATACCCTAATCCAATACCTACTATTTTATTATCACCCCACCAAATTAACCCTTCTGTTTCTAAATCAAAACTAACAATAGATTGATTTGAAATAACATTCAATATATCTTTTAAATCATCTACATGATCAATAGTTGTATGAATATGCTTAGTATTCATTTATTTTTAAGTTCTTTATAAACAAAATAAATAAGCGATACAACAACTACTAATATCATGAATATAAATGTTATCCAAAATGGAGATAATACCCACCACCAAGACCAATCTATAACATCGCATAATTTAAGAGTAATAAAAATACAACCTAAAATAGCCGGTAAAGGAAATATTTGGTTCGATGCTTGGCCAACAGACTTATCCGACATTATTTCTCCTATTAACCTTTGGAATATGCCAATGGAATAAATCTATCGGCTTCCTGGTTTGATCCAGTCGGGCCACCGATAGACCAAGTGCTTGAAATGAAATGGAAAGAAGAGGGTGCCCTCTTCCATGGATATTGCTCTCATGGCTTACACCGCAAAATAATGCGGGCACGTGTCTATAACAACATCAATTATTTTTTCTTTCTTGAATATATTTCCTATATTGAATTGATACGATTTCTTGCTATTTCACAATATTTTTCGTCTATCTCAATACCTATGAAGCTTCGATTAAGTTTTTTACAAGCTACAGCAACAGTACCTGAACCAATAAAAGGATCAAGGACGACATCTCCGGGAACGGTCAATTTCTCAATATAATATAGACACCAATCCAAGTCCTGCTCCCACTCATGATTAGCTTTTTTCTGTCCCGCTTTACCTTCAATCTTAATACCATCTCGCAGGAACCCACGACCAGCCGGATAAGATTCTTTAACATACCAAAGGATCGGCTTCCACATAACTTCGATGCCCATAGCCATTCTAGAATGAGATCCTTCGAATTGATTCATGCATATGATCCATCTATATTTAAGTTTTCCATCAAAATATTTAATAATCTGTGGAATAGCAAAATGACCCGCTATTGCAAGAAGCGATGCTCCCCTTCTCATGATCCTTGGGCATTCATTAGCTAAATATTTATATGTATGTAGAAACTCTTTACGATAAGGCGGATCAGTCATTACCAAGTCAATACAATCAGGCGACATTTGTTGCATAATATCTGAACAATTACCATGAATAATAGTGTTAACAAGGTTATTTTCTAGCAACATATTTTTTTCTGTTATAACAATTTAATCAGCTCTTCCGGTTTAAACATATCACCAAGATCAATTTGATCTTGGCCAAATAACTTAGAAAAAAGATTTACTTTGTATTGGATTTTTTCGATAACCTTCTCCTCTATGGTATTCCTGGCCAAAATATTAACTACTAATATCCTTCGACCCTCGCCTCCTAAATAAGGACGTACTCGACCAATACGTTGCTTCAACCGTTCCGCATTATAAGGTAGATCTAGATTGACTACTATATTTGCAGCCTGTAAATTCAGACCGGTCTCTCCAGCAGCCGTACATAAAAGAACCCTTACGTTAGAAGTTTCAGAAAATTCCCCTTTTATTCGTTCACGATCTTTATTCGTCACTTCACTAGAAATAATTCTTGTTTTAACACCTAACTTATAAAGATAATTAAATACGGCTTCTAAATACATTTTCGATTCGCTAAATACAACTATCTTCTCATCTGGAACTTCATTGAGCACAAAACTCTTTAACTCGATAAATTTCACAGTGTTATCGATTGGATTAGAAGAATCGAATAAACATACTATTTTAGTCCGAACTATCTTGGCCAAACCATCTAACTCTCGGCTATTTCTTATACTGTTATAAGCACATCGTTGCTCTTTAGATAATTCAACCCACCTATTAGTCGTAACTAATTGAGGTGTTTTCCAACCCATTTGTTTTGGAATACGACGTAATGAAAAACTTGCCATACGTCTTTTCAGATCATTAATATTCTTATACCCAGTAATCTGTAAAATAGGCCTGGTCATACCAGCAAATTTACCCCGCTTGATGATTGGATATTGCGCCATGGATGTAACACAATAACGATCTTTAAAATTTCTCCATGAAACAAAAATAGCCGGATCAATAAGATCAACAGGACCGAATAACTCAGTATAATTATTGCCGATTGGCGAAGCATTCAATCCAAAACGATATAGAGTATCTCGAAATATTTGTTTGAGTGTTCTCCAAGTTTTAGTTTTCCAATTCTTGATCTTCCATTGTTCATCGGTAACAACACAATCAAGAGCTGGGGAAAACTCAAACGGAAAGGTTCTAACTAGAGACTCATAACCGATAATATTTATAGCTTGAAGATTGCTCAACGCTTGAATTCTTTCAGCTCTAGATCCTTCAATAATCTGAATCGGGTATAAGCTATGATATTCTTCTTTAAGAAATTTTCTGATTTCAAGCTTCCACTGATAAATCGTTGAAGCAGTCGTCACAATCAAAACATTTTTAATCTTTTGCTTGGCAAATAAAATCATCAGTGCGCCGAGAGTCGAAGCTGATTTTCCGAGCCCACATAAATCTAGGATAATAAATCTGCCAGCATAAGCCATTACCGAAGCGGCATGCTTCTGACTTTCCCATAATGGGATTGCAAACATCTTATCGAACACATCAGTAGAATAAACAGCCCCCTCCTGAAGAATTCGAGTTGTGGAAAGGAATTTCTTCTCGAAGGGGGCTAACTCAGGAATAGAAATAGAAATATTCAAAGATTTTCTAATATCATCGAGCCAATAAAAAGAGCTGTAATACCAATCTGATTTCTTCGATTTTTTAAGAAACGATAATCCAGGATCTTGAGTGAGACCTTTAATAAATACCATCTTATCTTTATTTATCCTGGCTTCGATCATACAAAAAGCAGTTGCTTATTCCAGATTTTAAATAATTTAGAAATCAGAATTTCACGCTTCTTGGAATTCTCATCCAAGAATTGGATAAAATCCTCAGTATTACCGGCAAGCAATTCTTTTGAATTTGCATCGATGTACTTACCTGCCTCAGTCTTTTTAACCACCTGAAGATTCTCAAGACAACGGATCAAATGATCCAATCTACGGATACCTAATTTATCTATGGCAAACTCAATCGTACCGCTCATAAGCGGTCCAGTCTTTTGCTTCTTGAGTGTCATCCGATGAACCGAGGAACCATCTTCTTCTTTAGAAACCAATCTCATTTCAAGTCTCACCGAAGCATAAAACTTGAGTGCCTTACCACCTGGGGTAAAGGTCTTATTGTACATGGAATCATAACCAATATTCTGCCGGAGTTGGTTAAGAAATAATGCCGTACATTTCTTTTTCTTTAAAAGCCCTGTAAGCTTACGGAACATTTTACCCATTTGTCTAGCTTGAAGAGCAACAGTCGAATCCCCCATGTCGCCTTTCAACTCAGCTTCAGGGACCATCGCTGCTACTGAATCGACAATAAGTAATCCTACTTTACCGGTCTTGATCAAGGATAAAGCAGCATCAATACCTAGTTCTAAAGAAAACGGTTGATCAAATAAAATGTCATCCAAATTTAGCCCAATAGACCGTGCATAGGCTAGATCAACAGAGTGCTCAAAGTCCAGGTAAACAACCCTACTACCAAGCTGCTGGAAGGCCTTGGCGACCTCAATGGCAAAGGTTGTCTTGCCTGCTTGGATATCCCCGTAGACCTCAACGATACGCCCCTCTGGTACACCACCACCCATCAAGTAATCAACACCAACAATACCAGTCTTGATACGCTCTATATCGACTTTACCGATACAGAACATCCCCTTCTTCTTCAGATAATTCAGCACTTGTTGATACGATTGCTTTTCCATCTCTTTCCCTGATTTTTCTTACCAATTTAGAATACGTATCCCTAGTAGATAAAGCAAAAATACCTTTTCGATTATGATATCTGAAACAAATGAGTGTACTAGATTTTCCTTCTACAGCCGCTAGCGCTACAGATCTAAAAAACAACTTGACGGTAGGACAATTACGCTTGATAAGCGAGATATTAAAAAGTTTTTTATACTTGAAAAGATCATTAAAAAGAGCGGTCAACTCATAAACATAAAGAAAATATCTATTCTCGAAACAAAAGTTACAAATACCAAATGCATTGATCGCATCATAATATTTTATCTTTTTTAAGAAAGGCAAGTACTTCTTATCACGCTTACACTCTACAAAGAGTTCCTTGAACCAGGAGATATTCATCACATCAGCAGCAGTATCATGCTTCGAATTCCTCCCAGAAAGGGGTACTCGTTGCCCACCGAATAATTTAGCGACTTCTCGCTCAAACGATTTCCAAGTCGAACTTGCCATTAACCTTTGGAATATTCCAATGGAATATTACTCGAAATTTTCGAATGGATTAACTTCATTATCGGACTTCTCATCGGCTGCGACAGTATCTTCACTCGATTCTAAGGACTGTTCTTTCTTTGGTCTTCCTTTATTACTCTTTGGTTTTTCTTCAACTTTAACCTTTGGTTTTTCTTCAAAGTCATCGGCGGATAATTCTTCTTTATTCTCAGTAAAATTTTCCGTCTCAAACGAAGTTTCTTCATCTTCTTTTTTAAACCATTTAGCAATGTCTTCGTACGAAGGAAGATATAACTTACGGATAAGTTCTTTATTCTCAGCCGAAAGTTCCTTGGCAACTTGATTCATATTCACCTTGATCGCGGTATCGTACTTTTGAATACGAAGCTTCTGAAATTTTTCTGCGGTAGCGGAATCTTTATCATCTCCAACAAGAATCTTGACACTCAGATTAATCTTCATCAAATTACCGCCGCACAACTCATTCTCTTCAAGAAGCTGAATCTTCTTATCATCCCCGAAACGCCAAGCCAAAAGCTTACCGATAAACTTCGGGTTACCTTCAGGGGCTTGTCGATAAAGATGCAAAACAGAAGTCGCAAACATAAGAGAACGCTTATGCTCTTCAAGCTTATGTTGCATCTCACAAACTGGGCATTTATCCCCCTTTTTACGCTCGGTACAAATCATCGACATGAAGCGTTTATTGACGATATAGTTATGCACCCAAATAGGAAAAGACCTATCGGCAATACGAATGATATCCCTATACCCATATTTGGCCCGATACCAATTGGAATACCGAGATGACATTGCCTTGAACTTTTCATCGCTCCACTCATAACCTTGACCACCATAATCATCATCTGACATAATGTTTCTCCTATTAAATTTCCTTGATATCCTTCTGGATATCCAAAAGCTTGATACGCCTGCCAATATCCTCTCGCGTATGTTTCACTACCGAAAGAAGCTTATTGACACAATCAATAAAAATAGTAATCGAATCAACCCGTTGTTTAGCTTCCGATTTAGCTTCCAACTCTACATCGCAGTCATCACCATGCTTATCTCGGATCTTAAATTTCAAATCGCATTCCTTTAAAACTTGTTTAGCTAGAACCAAATGCGATGACATTTTGATATAAACACTAGTAAGACAATTCTCCGCTTTCCTACAACTAATAAGTGCATCGCCGAAAGAATCGAGAGTATCTTCCGGTTGTTTTATCGTCTTTGCTACTTTATCTAAATCGGAATAGAGTTTTGCCCAATTAAAAAGACTGCTTCCACTGTCTGTCAATGGCTGCTGCAAGTTCATCATCTCCAATCAAAGCTAGTTCTTCTTCACAACGCTTGAGAATTCCATTTTTAACTAGACCCTTATTCTTGAGCACGAAAGTAATCTCAGATACTTCTTTGCCAACAAGAACCTTGATTGTATCAATCGGACCTTTAGCATTCTCTGGAATAAGTGCAGAACGATGAATCTTGACAAACTTATTTTTCTTACTTTCCTTTATCTCATCAGAAACATCATCGGCCGTCGGCTTAGCCTTTTTCTTCTTCGCTAGCTTGGTAGCCTTGACAGCTTCACCGACAGTAATCTCTTCATCCTCGATCTCTTCCTTGATTTCCTCAGGCAAGTCTTCTCTGATCTCAAGTTCGGAAAGCATTTTTGAAATGTTCGGTTGCGTTGTCCCAAGAGCAGCAGCAATATCCTTCTGATCCTTATACACTTTCGCTTCGAGCATCTCTTGAACCCATTTAGCCCTGGCAAGCTTATTAGGCGGAGCATAAGCCATGTTATCGGCAAGGACAGCCGTGGAATCCTTGATGTCCTTCAGATCAACAATAATGGCTTTAATCTCTTTCATACCAATTTGTCTAGCAGCCGCTACACGCCGTTTACCTTGAATCACTTTATACTTTGCGTCCCCATCCTCAATTACCCTGATCGGATCGAATTGCCCATGCAACTTAAACGAATTAGCTAGGAATCCAATCTTCGTCATATCCTCTTCTGTTCTATCCGGATAAGCACAAACCAAATCTTTAATCGCTAACTCAACAATTTCCGTAGCAAGTTCAACTGGCATAATTCTCCTATTTAAATTTTTTCTCCAAGAGATTCATCTTATGTTTATACACAGCTTTTTTAGCTGCGACATAATCTAAAGTAAACACTTCACAAACATGTTTAAGAAGTTTTAACGATGGTGGCACCTCCGAACTTTCTAATCGCCAAATTAAATTTTTCGATACACCGATCATCCCAGCAAGTTGTTCGAGAGTAACATTTTTGTCACATCTAAGCTTTTTAAAGGCAATCTGAAAACCAATCCAATCTGAATTCATGAAACGGTTATACCACAGAGAGAACCAATAGTCAACAAAAATTTTAAGAATTATCCAGATTTTTTAGGAAGACGCCGTAAAATCACTGCTTCATCATCTGGGTAAAGATGCTTCAAACCACCTCTAGTACGAAGCAATAAGGTAGGATAAGGATTATTTTTCTTGTATACCGCAACTACCGTGCCCTTAATTGTAGCCTCAACCTCATCATTCGGTTTTAAATCAAGCCATCGTTTAATGATATCATCATTAACCTTTGGAATATTCCGTTGGAATATTTCTTCTTTAGTTGTTACAGCGATTTTATTTATTTGATCTTGAAGAAGCTCATTATTTATATTGGCTACTACAGGTACGGAACATTCGTGCACAAGTTGCTTAGGAACTTCCAATACACCAGAAATAGTACTGTTCGGAAACTCAGCAACTCCACCGGAAGAAATTGCCAAACGATTCATATCTTCCAAAGATAATTCTTTCTTCGGAAGCGGCTCGTCAAAATCATCAAAATCTTCATTTTGATTTTTAGTCTTCATGTTTCTCCTATTAAAGTACCGCTCTTATCGCTTTTTGAAACGGAATACGATTCTGATGAAAAGCTTTAGCTCCAGCGTCTATTACCAACCATTCATAGTAAATATTCCCTGCTGCTGAAAGTTCTCCAACTCCTACACCATATTCTGCTTTACCGTTAGGCCCATCGGTAATAGTTGCCGATTGTTCTATTGTTACAGCGATATTAATCTTGAACCTGAATTTAACCGTAGAGCCAGTTAAATTTACAACTTGACTGGTAACGCTATCGCGAACAATAACCCTAAAAGTTGGACGATCTCCAACAACTAAAAGAGAATCGGCCATTAGTAACTCGCTTGAAAATACCCATTAGTTGGTTTATTCACCGTAACGGTACCACCATCGGCCGTCACATTAGCTGAAAATTGACAGTAACAAAAAATTGGGCACGAAGTAGTTTGCGCAGCGGAAGACTTGAAAACTACAATACCACCGCACTTCAAACCAGTAGTTACCGTCGGGTAAGTAAGTGTGGCCACACCATCAAAAAATTGTTTATTTGCTGTTGCCGATAAGGTAACGACCCTGGAACCAATCAATTTAAAAGTACTGGATGCCCTATCTCCAGCCGGAACATCATTAAGAAAATCGTGCGTATCAGCATTAATTGTCGTGTTATACGAACTCTTTACTAGCACCGCCCTGATAGCCGAAAGAGTATCCCAATCCATTGTTCCATCATTAACCTTTTTGATCGCAATACCGAAAAATTGACTGGCCATATAAACTCCTATCTATAAGCTATAACCAAATAATAATCATCAATCACATGGATTTCTTTTAAAAACGGAGTAATTTCCGTGATATGCCTCTCCGTATAAACTCTCCTATGTTCTTTCTCCAATCCCGGAGGAAGACAATTTTCAGGTACAGTGTAAACCACGCAATCAGTATGTTCAAAGAAATTTTCAAGCATTTCTTTATCATTATCGAGATGCTCTAAAACTTCAGTACAAACAATTATATCCCATTTTGAATCTGTAACAACTGTTGCAACATGCCCAGGCATATTACGTTGATGGACAATTTCAATTGCCGAAGATGAAATATCAATACCATAAACAGATTTTGAAGTTGCCTTGATATACTCCATCAAATCGCCACGACCACAACCAAAATCGAGCACTGATTTATTTACTGTCAAATCCTTGATCTTATCAAACCAAGGATATTTTCTTTCAGCTCGACTACCCCATTGTTCATCCCAATATTCCTTGGTATTGATATTTGGAGCTTCTCCATTAGAAATATCTCTGTAAGTAAGAAGTGCCAAAATTTCAGCCAAATTTAATTCCTTATAATGTCCGCAAATATAATCATAATGCGCCCAAACAGTAAATCCTAAATCCTTGGCCCGTTTACAAAACAAATAATCAGATCCATGGGTAACTATACCGTTCTCATCATATAACCGAATAAACCACGGTCGAACCTTTTCAAGTACCCGTCTAGCAATCATCACACAACCTGTACCACCGGCATCAATCTCTGTTAAACCTTTTCTAGGACGATGCTCTTTCCAACCGTTATTCTCAGGAGAATAATCCATGGCATTCCAATAAATAGGAATTTTGCCAATATGAATCTTTTCAGATACTTTACTTGTCCAAATCGGTGTAGGAAAAATAAGAATATCCTTATCTAATGCAACTAACTCAAGCGGATTTTTTTGTGGCGGATTATCATGATCAATCATCAACAAATAATCTGCTTCCATTTTAAGCGTATCCAGACAAATGATATTCCGAGAATTATCAATAGGACAATCGGTAATAAAATTAAACATCAAATCATATTTTTGTTGATGTTGGGCGAACATCTCCATCAAGGAAATAGTTACGTGCTTCGACAACCAACCTTGATTAGGTACGGCAATATGAATTTTTAATTTTTTATCCATCTAAATATTCCATTGGCATATTCCAAAGGTTAATGAAAAATATTCCATTGGCATATTCCAAAGGTTAATCAAATAACTGTAATTATATCGTCAATAGTTTGATTTATTCCAACTTCAGATTCAATCGAATTATCAATGTAAACAGTATTATCTATGTAAAGTACCAAACCACCAACTGAAGCATCAAGCGCCTTGAACGCAATCTTAGCAATTTGAGCAGTAGCTTTTACTTCGAGTTGGGCTGAAGCCGGAAATACTTTAAATGAAAATAATGCGATTGTTAATTCTGCAACTTCAGAAATAACACTAGCTGAAGCTACATTTGAAATTAATTCTACTGAAGCTAACTGGACTGTACCAGACTCAACTGTATTAGCCGATGTAGCATTTAGGGCAATTAACCTAATAGAAGCTACAAGACAATTTCCAGCATTTCCTATCGACGCCGATGCATCTAAAGCGTTAAATCTGATAGGAGCTATCTGGACAGTACCAGATTCGACTGTGTTAGCCGATGTAGCATCTAACCCAATTAACCTAATAGAAGCTATTTGAACTGTCCCAGATTCAACCGTAAGTGCCGCTGATGCTTGATTTGCTTGAAATCTAACGGAAGCTATAAGGCAATTTCCAGCATTAGCTATTGATGCCGATGCATTCAGGGCACTGAACTTGATGGAAGCTATTTGGACTGTCCCAGATTCGACTACGCTAGAAGCTGAAGCATCTAACCCAATCAGCTTGATGGAAGCTATTTGAACTGTACCAGACTCAACCGTATTAGAAGCTGATGCTTGGTTTGCTTGAAATTTAACCGAAGCTATCTGGACAGTACCGGACTCAACTGTATTGGTTGCTGTAGCATCTAACCCAATCAGCTTGATGGAAGCTATAAGGCAATTTCCAGCATTAGCTATTGATGCCGATGCATTCAGAGCAATAAATTTAATTAAAGCAAGCTGAACTGTACCAGACTCAACTGTATTGGCTGATGTAGCAGCTAACCCAATTAATTTAATAGAAGCTATTTGAGCCGTACCAGATTCGACTGTATTGGCAGATGTAGCATCTAACCCAATCAGCTTGATGGGAGCTATTTGGACTGTCCCAGACTCGACCGTATTGGCTGATGTGGCATTTAGAGCATTAAACCTGATAGAAGCTATCTGAGCTGTTCCAGACTCAACTGTAAGTGAAGCCGATGCTTGATTTGCTTGAAACCTGATAGAAGCTATCTGAGCTGTTCCAGATTCAACCGTATTAGCTGATGTGGCAGCTAATCCAATCAGCTTGATGGAAGCTATTTGAGCAGTACCGGTTACACCACTAACCGCTGAAGCAGTATTTACTTGAAATTTAACCGAAGCTATTTGGACAGTACCAGACTCAACCGTGTTATCGGCTGTAACATTTAAAGCACTAAGCTTAACAAGAGCTATTTGAACTGTCCCAGATTCAGCAGTCAAAGAAGCTGACGATGCTAGCCCGGCAAACTTTACTGTTGCAATTGTGGCTGTACCCGTAACTCCAGTACTAGCTTCTTTAAACGCCGCGCCATGGGTAATATGCGCCTGGGCAGATGAATGAGTAAAGGTTGCATCAACCGATCCAGCAGATGCCAAATTCCTCGACTCTGTTTTACAAATACTAGTCCCAGCACTGCCGCGCATTTTAAAATTGGTACCCTCGGTAATCACCCCAGAACCTGGAGTAGCTTGAGAGGTATTTTGAGTGGCTCCAACAACCAGATCGTTGGCAGCGTTGGTAGTAAACGCTGTAGAATTTACCGCATCAGTCCCGGTTCCGGGAGCTGATTCATATTGCACCGCGCTGGCGTCTAATGGTGCGGTGGTATCCAGGCCCGAGTACTCATCAATTATTATCCGGCGAGCAGTTTCGGTTACCGAAATAGTGGCAGTTACCGTACAAGCGCCGCCAGTGATGTTTTTGGCGTAAAACATCCAGCCTTTTTGACCGTTGACTGAATCGAAAGCGCTATTGACTTCGGTGTAGGTGTTGCTGAGAGTATCCGCAACCGTGACCGTAGTACCTGAAGCCGATTCATGCCCAACATGGACAACAATCAAATTCCCTGCCGTGACATTGGCGACAAAGGTAGCGGCGATGGTTGTCGAGGTTGCAACATCATCAATAGTTGATCTGGTCTGGACAAATTTCCATGCACCGGCCACTGGTGCATCACCAAAAGTTACCCCAATAAATTTTCTCGCCGTCGCTGGAGCAGTGCCCCAATTGATGGTGTACCCGTTAGCATCGAGTGAAACTGGTGAAGCTTGCGCCGCTAGCGTTGATGGATTAGTAGCAACCGTAATGCAATTCGTGACGCTGTTGTATTTGTTGGCGTCAGTATTGATTACATCGTCTTCGCTGGACCAAACCGAAGATCCAGCCAAGGTCGGATTGCCCATTCCGCCGAAACACATGTGCCGTTCGCTA
>Ga0209519_10000238_pt1 | contig 23730 bp, 22 predicted proteins | sample Rifsed13ft1_FD_184005 | JGI IMG/M metagenome (GOLD analysis project Ga0209519, IMG submission 184005) | Soil microbial communities from Rifle, Colorado, USA - sediment 13ft 1 (version 2) | ecosystem: Environmental > Terrestrial > Deep subsurface > Rock core/Sediment | place: Rifle, Colorado...
TCGGCGAAGGTGATCTGGTGATACGTCATGGGTGGCTTCCTTCTCTTGGCGGAGAATCGAAGCGTACCGTATCCCAGGTCACCTTTCTCGTTCGGGCATCTGTTGCACTTACTTTATGAATTCGCGCTGTGTAACAAGCAATTGCTGCTGACGGCGCTGGAGATTGCGGTGGCGGCCCGCGCGCTCCGCGCGCGTGCCGCAACTTGTTGGAAGGCGCCGCAGCAGAATTGCGGTCGTTAGCCAGCACTCACGCCACGCGTCTGGTCAGCGCCGTCGCGACTCTCCGGCGGGTTGCGCCGACCACCAGCAGCGCTCGGATCAGGAGTTCCAGGGAGACACTCGGATCTCCCGCCTCCATCTTTGCCACGCGCGATTGACTGGAGCGCAGCCGCTTCGCGACCGTGCCCTGCGTGAGCCCGCTCTTCTTCCGGAGTGACCGCAGCATGTCGCTGAGCGCCAGCCGCATTTCCACGACCGTCTCTTCGGCTGCGGACAGTCCCAGGAACTCCGCTGTAGAGCCAACGCGCCAGCCCGCTGCCTCAAGTCGCTTGCGCTTGCGTGCATCCATAGTAGTCAGTCCCCTTGTATTGCCAAGTCGTAGCGCCGCAGCCGGTCGCGACAAATCGCGATCAGCCGCGGCGGTGTCTGCCGCGTCGTCTTCGGCCCGACGTCGGCGATCACGATCGCATCCGCATCGGTCCGGTACATGATGCGCCACGACCGGTTCTCATCCACGATTCGAAGCTCGTGGCACCTCGGGCCCAAGATCGGCATCGGGCGCGAATGCGGCATCGGCAGTTTGTCGCCGCGCTGCAGGCGCCTGAGCAGGACCCCGGCTTCGACTCGAGCCTCCTCACTAAATGGCGGGGTCTTCACCGCTCCATGCAGCCAGACCAGCGGCTTGTCAGGTCCGGCCATGGGACAAGATATGTCGTTTCTGACATATGCGCAAGGGTTTGGTTGATCTCAACTTTGTAGTGCAACACTGAGCGTCACGGGACATAGCGCTCCTCCGGGGTGCTCTGCAGCGGCATGAGGTTGCGCCCGCGGGGGGTGATGACGAGCATCAATGAGTTCGTGCTCTCGCAGCCTCGTAGCAGAGCCCTATCAGTTAGCCGGAGCGGAATGGCATTGACGCGAACCAGGGAACTTCGCGGCGACGGCTCGTCCCGGGCGTCTCTTCGTGCGCTTCAGGCGTGCTTTGGTCGCAATGGCTATGTGCGCGTCTTTGACCCGGCACGCCGCAACGTCGAGTCAAGCCAGGCCTACAAGAAAGGCTACGAGGTTCGCCTGATCGTCGCCGATGCGCGCGAACTCACCGAGCTGCGACGAGCACTCGAGGCCGCCGGCTTTCGGCCGGGCCGTCCGTTCAAGAAAGGTCACCGCATCGCGCAGCCGGTGTACGGTCGCGCCGCCGTCGAGGCGTTCCGACGCATACTGCGTATTTCGCTCCATTCCGTTCACTCGTTTCGGTCGAAGCCGGTCGGGCGTTTCGCTCGAAGCCGTTCAGTGATTTCGCTCCAAGCCGTTCCCTCGTTTCGGTCGAAGCCGGTCGGGGACGGCTGTGACGCGTTGAGGGCCGCGGGATCCTGACCGCAGCCAGCGAGTGTTCCGGGGACTCTTTTCCCGGAGCTTCGCTGTGCCTGCTGAGAGGGTATCCATGCGGAAGGTGTGTGACGTCCTGCGGCTCGCCTTGGAGGCGCGCCGCAGTCAGCACGAGATCGCGCTCGGGCTCGGCCTGGCGCAGAGTACCGTCGGCGAGTACCTGCGGCGCTTTCGGGCGAGCGGGCTCCCGTGGCCGCTGCCGCCCGGACTCGACGAGGCGATGCTCGAGGCGCGCCTCTTCGCGCGACCGGTGGTGCCACCGGCGGCGCGCCGGCCGCTCCCGAGCTGGCCGACCGTGCATCGCGAGCTGCGCCGCAAGGGCGTCACGCTGCAGCTGCTCTGGCAGGAGTACAAACAGGGCGCGCCCGACGGGTACCAGTACACCCAGTTCTGCCGACACTACCGGACGTGGGCCGGCCAGCTCGACCCCGTCCTCCGGCAGGAGCACAAAGCCGGCGAGCGCCTGTTCGTGGACTATGCCGGGCAGACCGTCGACGTGGTCGATCCCACCACGGGGGAGCTCCGCGCGGCGCAACTCTTTGTCGGCGTCCTGGGCGCGAGCAACTACCTCTACGCCGAGGCGACGTGGACGCAGACGCTCCCGGACTGGATCGCCGCGCACGTGCGGATGCTGGAGGACTTTGGCGGCGCGACGGCGCTCATCGTGCCCGACAACCTCCGGACCGGCGTCACCCACGCCTCGTTCTACGAGCCCACGGTGAACGCGACGTACCAGGACTTCGCTGCCCACTACGGGACGGCGATCCTGCCCACGCGGGTCGCCCGGCCCCGCGACAAGGCGAAAGTGGAATCCGGCGTGCTGCTGGCCGAGCGCTGGCTGCTCGCCCCGCTCCGCCATCACACCTTCACCTCGCTCGCGGACCTCAACCGGGCGATCGCGCAGCTCCGCACCACCCTCAACGACCGCCCGTTTCAGAAGCTCGCCGGCTCGCGGCGCACGCTCTTCGAGGCGCTCGATCGGCCGGCACTCCGCCCCCTGCCGCCCGAGCGCTACGAGCTGGCCGAGTGGCGCACCGCCAAGGTGAATATCGATTACCACATCGCCGTCGACGGCCACTGCTACAGTGTCCCCTACGCGCTGGTGCACGCGACGGTCCGCGTCCGCCTCACGGCCGTGATGCTCGAAGTCCTGCACGAGGGCAAACGCGTCGCCGCGCATCCGCGGAGTGCCGGCCGTGCCGCGCGCGGCCGCTTCACGACGGATCCCGCGCACCGGCCCAAGTCGCACCAGGCGCACCTCGAGTGGACCCCCTCCCGTTTGGTGCGCTGGGGCACGGACATCGGCCCGGCCACGGGCGCGCTCGTCCAGCAGATCCTCGCGCGCTGGCCGCATCCCGAGCAGGGCTACCGCGCGTGCCTCGGGCTCCTGTCCTTGCGCAAGCGCTATCCGGACGCGCGGCTCGAGGCCGCGTGCGCCCGCGCGCGCACCACCGGTGCGATCAGCTACACGTCCGTGAAGTCGATCCTCGCGGCGGGACTCGATCAGGTCCCGCCCGAGGAGGCGCCCCCGCTCCGGCTCCCCATCACGCACGCCCACGTCCGCGGCGCCGCCTACTACCGCACGCTCGATGCGACCCTCGAACTGCCGCTCCCCATGGCCCCCGCTGGAGACTCCCCGACATGCTGATGCAACAAACGCTCGACCTGCTCCACACCCTGCGGCTCACCGGCATGGCGAGTGCGCTCGAAGAACAGCAGGGCGTGCCGGACCTCGCCACGCTCCCCTTCGAGGACCGCCTCGGGCTGCTCCTCGAGCGCGAACGCCTCACGCGCGGCGATCGCCGGCTCACCCGGCTGCTGCAGCTCGCGCGCTTGCGCATCGCGGCGTGCGTCGAGGACGTGAACTTCCGCGTGAAGCGCGGCCTCGACCGCAGCGTCTTCCTCCGCCTCGCCGCGGGCGACTGGCTGCGCCAGCACGAGGTCGTCCTCGTGGTCGGTCCCACCGGCACGGGGAAGACGTGGCTCGCCTGTGCCCTCGGCCACAGCGCCTGTCGTCAGGGCGCCTCCGTCCGCTACGTCCGTCTGCCGCGCTTGCTGGGCGACTTGGCGCTCGCCCGCGGCGACGGCTCCTACGGCCGGCTCCTCCAACAGCTCGCGAAGACGGACCTCCTCATCCTCGACGACTGGGGGCTCGCGCCCCTCGGCGATCGCGAGCGCCGCGACCTGCTCGAAGTCGTCGAGGATCGGAGCGGCCGACGGGCGACCCTCGTCACCAGCCAGGTCCCGGTCGAGCACTGGCACGAGCTCGTCGGCGACGCCACGTTTGGCGACGCGATCCTCGATCGCCTCGTGCACCACGCCCACAAGATCACGCTCACCGGAGGCTCCCTGCGCAAACTCACACCGTCCAGCTCCACGACGACCACAACCGATTAACTGATCCCGTGCCCACCACGCGTCACCTGAACGCCTTCGACCGAAACGCGGCAACGCTTTGGTCCGATATGCGTGACCGGCTTGACGCGAAACGCCTGAACGACTTCAGCGAAATCCGCAGGAATCGTCACAGAGGCCATGTCAGTAGTCTGGTGCCTTTTCTCGGAGTTCGAAACGGCAGGTCGCCTGGAGCCCTAACCCCGGCGTTCACCTGCGGCGCGCGAAGCGCGATGTCAGCTACAACTCCTCGTCAGGCATCGTTCGGGCCGCCCGCCCAACTGGACGAGCAACGTTTTCCAAGGCTGCGGACTGGATCCGCGTGGAAAGACCAGTCCCCGCCTCCGGCAGTTCCCTCGCCTCGCCTTCGGCAAGCCCCACCTCGGTCACGCCCCCACTGGCCTCGAGCAATTCTCGGTTCTCTGCCCTTCTGGCTAGCATCAGTGAACCGGTGGCTGAGAGTGCGCTCAGGAGAGTGAGGGGACCGAGTATCGCGGCAGTGACTGGCCACACGCTGGAGTCCGGGCCGTTAACACTCGCCAGCCCCACACCAACCATCGCAGCCGGAAGAAGGCTCAGCATCACACCACCCACCGCCCCCAAAGCGCCGAATAGGGGAAGCGACAACTCAGCGAATCTGCGACGGCGCCCTGCAATCCCAAGCACGATCGAAAAGAACCCACCAGCAAAGAAGCCGGGTACCGCAAACGCCGGCAACGGGGCGTCAAAGACCCTGAAGAAGGAATCCCAGAAAGGGAGACCGGGCAGGAGCTTGCTCGTCACCCCTATCAGCACACCGACGACCGCCCATCCGAGCGCCCAGGTCACACCCATTCCAATCGCGCCGCGGATGCGTCTCAGCCACTTGTTCATTACGACCTCCCTGTCCACTCGGACCTTCTACCACCGAAAGCGTGCGACTTTGTGCCGAAAAGTATTCTGGCCAAGTGCGGTCAGCCACTGCTACAGAACTGATCGCGAGCAACCTCACCTCACCGGTTGATACCCGCTCTCAGGGGTGCTGCTGCTGGGTGCCGACCATCCTTCGAGGAAGGAGGGGTGCGGTGAAGGCGCAGCTCGACGCGCTGAACCGCCGGGGACATAGGTAACAGGTCAGGTCTCCGATCGGTCGGGCTTCGCGCGGTGGTCGACGAACCAACTGCTTGAAACGCCTGGATCGTGGCCAGGAGGCGACCGAACGGCATCAGGTGAATGCGGCGGGGTGACGCGCACCCCCTGAGCGGCTGATCGACCGCTCCCCTTTGGGCTTTCACGGCGTGCCATGCCTCCCGAGCGATCTCTTTCGCAATTCGCTGCGCGCTCTTTCGTGAGCACGCGCAAGCACACTCCAGCAAGGAGTTGCGCGAGAACGTGGGCCCGGTCCGAGGGGTCGCACTCCGCCGCGCTTTACATACCTAATACTGCTATGTATAATGCTGTTAGGTATAACGCACTCGACCTTTTTCAGCGCCGCGCCACGAGTGGAAACCATGGAAATCAACAAGGATCTGATCGCCGCTTCGTCCACCCCTATCGTCCTGTCGATCCTGACCGAAGGCGACAGCTACGGTTACGCCATCCTCAAGCGCGTCCGGGAGTTGTCCGGTGGGCGGATGGAGTGGACGGACGGGATGCTCTACCCCGTGCTGCATCGGCTCGAACGGAACGGACACGTCAAGGCGCGGTGGGACGTCGCCGAGGGCGGCCGCCGACGCAAGTACTATAGAATCACGGCCGGTGGACGGGGTCAGCTCGCCGAGGAGCACCGGCAGTGGCAGGCGGTGGACGCGACGCTTCGCGGCATCTGGGGGGCGATTGCGATTCCGGTCGCCGGGAGTCACCTGGCCTCAGGCGCACCACTGCCACAGGGAGCGTGAACGATGCCGACTCCTGATCAGGCGCGATCGCTCGAAGAGCAGATCGGCCAATGGCGTAGCTACCTCGGTCGCCGGCAGGCGATCCAGCCCGTGGACGTGGCGGAACTGGAAGACCACCTGCGCGAGCAGATCGCGACGCTGGCCGATGCGGGGCTCAGCACGGATGAGGCGTTCCTGGTCGCGGTCAAGCGCATGGGCGACCTCGACGCCGTTTCGCGGGAGTTCGCGCGCGAGCACTCGGAGCGCCTCTGGAAGCAACTCGTGCTCTCCACCTCGGACGCCGCGGAGCCGCGGGGCGCGTCGCGAACGGACGCGGTCGTCGCGATCTGTCTCGCGGTCGCGGCGGCCGTGGCGGTCAAGCTACCGGCGTTCTTCGGAATTCCGTTGGGGGATGCGAACGCCGGTTTCTACGCCCGCAACGCGAGTTTCTTCGTGCTGCCACTGCTCGTCGGCTACTTCGCGTGGAAACGGCAACTCGGCCCCCGCACGCTCCGCTGGCTGGCGCTGCCGTTCGGCGCGGCGGTCATCCTCGCCAACGCCCCTCCGTTCGTGCCGGGCGGAAAGATCGAGGTGCTCACGGCGCTGCACCTGCCGATCGCGCTCTGGCTGGCGGTGGGCGTCGCGTACGCCGGCGTCCGATGGAGAGAGGTCGCCGGCCGCATGGACTTCATTCGATTCTCAGGCGAGCTCTTCATCTACTACGTGCTGATCGCCCTCGGCGGCGGCGTCCTGACCGGCTTCATGGCCGCGATCTTCAAGGCCATCGGGATCGACATCGAGCCCTTCTTTCAGTCGTGGCTGCTGCCGTGCGGAGCGGCCGGGGCGGTCCTGATCGCCTCCTGGCTGGTGGAGGCCAAGAAGAGCGTGATCGAGAACATGGCGCCCGTGCTGACGCGCGTCTTCACTCCGCTCTTCGCCGCTTTGCTGCTCGCGTTTCTAGCGACCCTGGTCTTCACGGGACGGGGAGTCGACATCGAGCGGAACGCGCTCATCGCCTTCGACGGGCTTCTTATGGTGGTCCTCGGCCTTTTGCTCTATTCCGTTTCCGCCCGGGACTTCCGCTCGCCGCCCGGCGCATTCGATGTGCTGCAAGTCGTGCTCGTGGTCAGCGCGCTCCTCGCCGACGCGGTGGCGCTGTGGGCCATCGCCGCGCGCATCTCCGAGTTCGGTTTCACTCCGAACCGCGTGGCCGCCCTTGGCGAGAACGTGATTCTGCTGGTCAATCTCGCGGGGTCCGCCCTGCTGTACATCCGCTTCCTGAGAGGACGCGGATCGTTCGCGCGTCTCGAGCGGTGGCAAACGGACTACCTGCCGGTGTACGCGGCGTGGGCGGCGATCGTCGTGATCGTGTTTCCCTTCGTATTCGGATACGGGTGACAAACACGAAGAGACAAATCCTTCTCCTTTCCCTCGGCGCGTCAGCCCTCGCGGCGCAGACCGGCCAAGCGAACCCGCGTACGCTCGACTCCATTGCCGGCGCCGGCGTTCGCGAGAAGAGCGCCGTCGGCCTCCTGGCCGCCGTCGTCAAGGGGAAGGAGACGCTGCTCCTCAAGGCGTACGGGAAGTCCGACGTCGAGGGTGAAGTGGCGATGACCGTGACCACCGTCGCCCCGATCGGCTCCGTCACCAAGCAGTTCACCGCCGCCGCGATTCTGCAGCTGCGCGATGCAGGAAAACTCAGCCTCGATGACGAGATCACGAAGTGGCTTCCGGACGTCGAGACCCGCGGCAGCAAGGTGACGCTGCGCCACCTTCTCGGTCACATGGCCGGCGTCGTCGAGCTCGGCGAGATGCCGGAGCTTCGCGCGATGCAGCTGATGCGGAACCCCAACGTCAGTCGCGACTCCGTCTATAACGTCATCCGTCGTTATCCGTTCCAGTTCCCCGCGGGAACGATGCAGGTCTACAGCAACACCGGCTTCTGGCTCCTCGGTCGCATCGTCGAGAAGGCGAGCGGAATGACCTACGAGGACTACCTCAGGAAGAAGATCTTCGAGCCGCTGGGAATGTCGCGCTCGATGTACTGCAACAACTCCGAGAAGGTCGCGGGCCGCGCCTACGGGTACGGCATGCGGAACGGTATGACCCGCCGCGTGCCGGACATCGTGCACACAGGGACCTATGCCGCCGGTGCCATCTGCTCAACAGTGGAGGACATGATCACGTGGCTGCAGGCGCTGCACGGCGGGAAGGTGCTGACGCCACGTTCCTACGCGGAAACGATCACGCCCGCCAGGCTGAACGACGGAACCCCCACCCGCTACTCGATGGGACTCACCGTGTGGGAGGACAGTCGCGGTCTCCGGCAGGTCGGACATGATGGCGGTGGTTTCGGATTCTCGTCGCAGGCCTGGTGGCACCCCGACGCGCAGCTGGCGATCGTCCTCCTGACGAACAGCGAACCCGACCATACGACCGCGGTGGCCGAGGCGCTCGCCGCTCAGGGCAGCAGCTCTTCGATGATCGTCTGCTTGAGCTGCCGAATGCGTTCCTCGTCGCGCGTGTAGAGGACCCAGCGGCCCACCTTCCGCGTCTCGACGAGACCGACGTCCTCCAGGATCTGCATCTGCTCGGTGAGGGACGGCTGCCGGCAGCGGAGGTTCTTGAGGAGTTCCTTGCCAGTCACACCCTTCCGGCCGGAGCCGCCTGTCCCCGCGAAGACGGGTGGATCCTTCAGCAGCTGGAGAATGCGCAGTCGCGTGGGATTGGCGAGTGCCTTCAGGCCTTTCATCAGTTCCATGCAGAGGATCCTCGGGAGGGGAGGTTCAAGGCGGCGGTGAGGTGAGGAGGCGTGCGGAAGTCAGCGCTTAGGCGTTTCCAGATACAATCGACGGCGCGGTGCCAGATACATAGGGTGTTCCCTCAGCATTCGTCGTGAGATTGGCTGGCCGGCAAAGCGCGCTCCGCGTAAGCCGCTCTGGAGCAGCACATACATAGGGTGTCGCCTAAGCAAAAGACTGTGAACGGTCAGGCAGCTGGGAGATACGTGCCCCGAGCGCCAGTCGCAAGGCGAACACTTAGGAGGGTGCTGTCGTTATCGGCAACGGAAAGGCGAACACTTAGGAGGAATCCGAATGCCGATGACGCGAGGGCAGTAACATTTAGGGGGATTCCCTACTAAGCGATGATGTGGAAGCTGATACTGAGGGGAAACCAGAAGTCAGCGGGCCATCGCGAGCAGATACTTCGGACGGTGCCTATGTATTCCGAGCGGTTGGGCCGGCAGGACTCGGGTTTCTGGCTGAGAGCGAGCCCGCGGCCTTGGATACTTCGGCGTCCACCTAACTCTGCAGCCGAGTAGGGCCTCGGGCGCGCGACGAGCCCGTCGTCCGTCAGCGAGACCAGGCCGATAGATCGGACTTCTCCGATCTCGGCACGTGGAACTCGCCAAAAACTTCGGGTGTTACCTATTCGATTGAAACGGCTGTCGACAATATTTAGGGCTGTGCCGAACTATGCTCCTGCGAGGTCCTTCGCTCGCTCAGGACGACGGCCACTACGCGCGTCACCGCCGCGAGGCCCAGCGTACACGTCAGCACTCGAAGTAGCATCGGCGCGCGTGGCGGACGTGCGGCAACGAATAACGTCCTGCTGCGGGGCGATCATCGAGCGCATACCATGATGCTCAACTGCGAAGGTGCGGAGCGCAAGTCATGATGCCGGCACGCGCCCCGCCAGCAGCAACGTGTGTTCGGCGGCCTCCCCGTCAGCGCCGCACCGATGATTCACGCAATGAAGGGAACGAACATCTTGGTTCTGCTTCGATACGTCTGGTAGTCGGCTCCGAACTTCTTGAGGTTCTCCCGCTCCTCAACCTTGGCGGTCGCCACCGTGAAGAGCGACCCCGCAACAGCGACAGCGCCTGCGAATTGAGACGGTCGCTTCAGAAACGCACCCCAGATCCCCAGCAGCAGTGAGCAGTACAACGGGTGCCGAATGTACCGGTAGACGCCACTGGTGACCAGTGTGGTGGTGTCTTCAACGCCGCCACGCGGGGCGCCAACGGTGTGGAGGAGATAGAAGCCGTGCGCTGGGAGGGTCGCGGAGCCAAGCAGCAGGACCCACGAGAGGATCTGACGCGGGGACCAGGCGCCATGGAACCACTCCGGGGCAACCAGAAGCACCACGACCAGAGTCGACTCGAAGGCGAAGAATCGATAGAACCCGTGTACGTGGGGATCCCGCAGCGACTTGCGCGACAGGACGGCCAACACGATGGAGATCAGGACGAAGACCGCGACCCTAAGCATTCTCGTGGACCTGCCTCAAGGGACCCAATGGTCCGCCGAACGTCACGCGAATAAGCTGCGGCGCATTACAACGATCGCGGCAGCGCAGCTGCCGCTTCCTCCCGAGTATGCGCCGTCAGCTTCATTCGCTGGTTGGGCAGCACGGTGCCTGAGCGACGGTCCGTCGCCTCACTCGGTCCGAACGAGCAGGAGCAGCGGGGGTCGGCACCGACAGCAAGCGCCATCAGGGGACTATCCTGCCCCTGAGAATCCAGGGCTCTCGGAGCAAGGTTCGCACGATGCCGCGCACCTCACGCAAGGCGACGATCGAGCCCGCCACGGGAGCTGCGCGAGTGACCCAGTCCACCAGGTTCACGAACACGCTGTCATCGGGGACCGGCCGGTCCATGCCGTCGAGTTCCGTCAGTAGCTGCCGATACTCCTCGAGCGCCATGTCGCGTTCGCCGAGCAAGTCATGCACCTTGCCCAGTTCGAGACGGGCCAGCTGCTGAACGCTGAGAACACCCTCCCAGGGGCCGAGTCCAACAGCGCCGGGGCTCCGAGGTCTGACAATGATCCCACGCAGCAGGCCCGTGGCTTCTTCGAGGCGGCCTTCCACGACGCACAGCCGTGCGTCGTAGTAGCGACGGAGGTCGGTGTCCACCCCGTGCTCCCGGAGCGCATCGAGATGGCGCCGCGCCAACTCCAGCCTGGTGCCCGCTGGGTCGAAGTAGTAGGCGTTGCCATCCAACGCCTCGCGAAGCGCGGCGATCGCGTCCTCGGGTGCCCAGGCACGGCGAACGTCTGCAGGTGTGACGCGTGGCAAGTCCGTGAGCTGCATAACGCGCACCCCGGGGACCTTGGCGAGCTTCCGATCGAGGTCCGGCTTGTGACTGAACCCGATGAGGATCGAAAGACGACTCCCTGGGTACCGGCGGAGCAGCGTGACGGCCTGATCGAGGATCCGATCGTCGCGCGCGCTCAGCAGGCGAACGGACCGGCCCAGCGCATCGTCGCGGCTCGCCTGTCCCCACCATTCGCGAACCGGAGCCGCTTCGTTTCGCGCACCGGAGTTGATCCAGAGAAACCACTCGTGCCAGTGACGGTGCTCCGGGTCGGCGAAATCGCCAGCCAGCATCTGGTCAACGAAAGCGGCTACGCGTTGCGCTTCTCGCTGCCGCTCGGCGAGTGATGGAGGGGGCTGTGTGTCGCCCTGTCGAAGTGATGCCAGGCGCCGGCGCACACCGGCATCGTCGACGTTCTGCCAGTCGATACCGTACACCGGGACCCGCCGAGCGACGGCCCACGGCGTGATGACGTGCTGGATTTCCCAAGTCGCGTATTGGTAGAGCCCCCACGCGTGCGCGAGCGGGGTGGCTTCGACTCCAATCATGGTCGGCTGAAAGCGCTCCAGTGCGACCCGCAAGTGGGCCGCGGAATAGGCAGAGTCGAGAAGGAGGCCGCGCGGTGCATGCACCGTCCCGATCACGAAGACTTCCCCGCGCGGAGCAGGGACGGCCACGCCGGTTTGCGCAAACGCCTGACTGGTGAAGAGAGCGACGAGAGTCCCGATCATCGCCGCCCGGCACCGCCGACTCAGCGGGCTGAGCGATCTGGGCCCGCGCAACCGATGTGACATCTCCCACCTCGTGCGATCCCGATCGGACGATACGATCATGCCTCCATCCTGCTAACGCAAGGAATACGGCTGGTCGCGGTGTTCAGCCCTCACGAACATGACAAAGTAGTCTCGAGGTGTGTTCTCGCAGTGCTCGGTGGCGTCCGGCCCGGGCGTGGACCTGGTCTTCAGGGCTGGTGCGGAGATGACCAATACCGGTGATCGAAGGTGCGCCCAACGGATTGGCATTCTGCTGCGCGGCCCGTCAGAGCGCGAGCCAATGCAGCCTGGGCGCGGATGGCGGCGGGCGCAAATCATGATGCCTTCGCGCACCGTGGCAGCAGCAACGCCGGGTGAGCCTGCCGCACGGAAAGAGAGGCAGGTGCGGGATGCCTCATTGCTTGGCGGCCTCGGCCGCGGCCTTGGCCTTTACCTCGAGCGCCCGGAGTGTGGCTCGGTCGAGCACGCGCCCGGCCCGGATCACGAGTCGAATCCGCTCCACGTTGCGAATGTCCTCGAGGGGATCCGCCTCCAGGAGGAGAAGATCGGCTTCCTTGCCGACCTCTACAGTACCGAGCCTGCCCCCCCAGCCCAGGGCGCGCGCAGCATCGCGAGTGGCGGCTTGGAGCACTGCCAAGGGAGGAAGTCCAGCCTCCGAGAGGAGCTGGAGTTCGTACCGCAGCGGATAGTCCGTCATGTCCGTTCCCGCGAGGACCGAGCCTCCCGCTTCGTGGAAGCGGCGGACGAAACGCATCATTCGATCGAAGGCAGCGCGAAATCGGGTGAGATCAGCCCCCTGATACCAGTCATAGAACCTCTGTGGATCATGCTGGAGGTATCGGTCGTGGTGTGCGATCTGATCCGTGAATGCAAGGGTGGGTTCGAGCCACACCCGTCGTTGCACCATTGCATTGATGAGTGGCTCCGTTTCGTGGTCCGTAGTGTACAGCCAGAGGGATGCGTGGTAGAGCCACCACGCGGCGGCGCACTCTCGCCAGGTGCAGGTGGGCCTCGGCGGCTCTTGTTGATTGGGGACTGCCGGCAAGAACCACGTGTGCGTGACTCCATTCATTCCTGCACGCACGCCCGCCAGCGTGTAGTCGGCCCAGGGCAAGGTATCGCGATAGGTCGTGTGACCGTACACCGATACCCCCTGGGAGCGAGCTTCGTCGATGATGGTGAGAACATCCGGTGGCCTGAGACGACTCCTGATCTTGATACCATCGAAACCCTGGCTGACCCGCTGCCGGGTAATTGATCGGAGGCTGACACCGGTGCCTGAGGGCATGCCGCCGTAGCTTACCTCACCTGAGACATAGAGGTGGGGGCCAAGAATCTGTCCTGCCTCGACTCCGTTTCGAAGCGCCAGGCGGAACTCGTCGCCGACCGCATCCCGGACACCGGTGACCCCTTGGGCCAGAAAGCCGCCCAAGTAAGCGAGCGCTCGGTCGTGACTGGTCTCACGCCAGTTGCTGAAGAGGTGGACGTGCGTATCAATGAGACCAGGCAGTAGGTAGAGGCCAGTGCCATCCAGAGTTTCAGCCCCGGGCAAGACCGGGGCGTGGCCAGTCTTGTAAATCCCGGAGATGCGGTTTCCCAAGATGACAACCGTCATATCGGTCTGAGGGGGAGCGCCAGTCGCATCGATGAGCGTGACGTGAGCCAGAGCCAGCCCGCGCTCTGGGGCCGCTTGTGCAGAGACTTGGGCAGTAAGCAGCGACGCCCAGAGCGCCAGCAAGACTACATCGTGGTGGTGCATTGTTGCGACTCCTGCGGGCGGCATAACGATCAGGGTTGTGCCGCGTGGCTCTCGCCGGGCGCAGCACATTGATGCTCGCACGCCGGGCTCGAAGGCGCAACACAATCATGCTCGCCGCGCGCCACGGCGGCACCAACCCTTGGTCTAGACCGCAACTCCCCAGCGCCTACGCGGACGCGAGGATGAGCGCGATCACTATGGCCATCGCGGGGACTCCACCGAGAACGATTACGTTGAACGCACTGCGCGGCAGTTGATGGAGGCCGGCTGCAAAGAACTGGAAAACAAGCGAGAGTGGGAAGGCGATCGCGATGAGCTTCACAGGCGCGAGCCAGCCCGCTTGGTAGCCATAGTAGAGCAACGCCACCCATCCGAAAATGCGCGCCGGAAGGAGGATTGCGCCAAGGAACAAGAGCGGCCGAAGAGTCTCAGGTCGCGGGCCGTCTGCATACACGGCCCTTTGCACCTTCAGTCCAAGGTGCTCGAACACCCGAAACAGGGCGTACGCGACGATGAGCGTTACGGGGATGGCAAAGATCATTTCAATCCGCCCCGGAAGTTTCGGAGGCTTCTTCGTTGAACAGCTTGCGCAGGCCGGTGGCCAACTCTTGATCGCTCATTTGGTCGGAGGCTCGTCGCCGCTCCTGTTCTGCGGCAGTGCGCGCACGCGGCTTCGTCGTCGACAAGCAGACGCTGCACAACGCCAAATCCCACGCCGAGCCGTCGGCACGCGAGCCTATGGCAATCTCCGCGACGGGGCGTTTACCACAGTTGTCGCAAAGTGCGGGCTGCATCATAAGCTCATGGGAAGTCGATGGATAAACACCGACGCCGAATTGCGGTCTAACTTACAATTATCCAGTCACGTTATCCCGCGAAGCGGGAGTAATCCTTGCGAGCGCTCGCTGCTTTTCACGCAGCGCCCACATTCGAGTATGCGGCGCAAGCGCCTCCAGAGCAACGGCCTTGACGAGATTCAGCCACGCGTGTCTTTCGCGCTATACAGCGGGCGGCTGCAGCATAAACGCGCGGGTCGCGTCAGGGCGGGCAGAGCACCGCGGTGAGTACCTCCGGCCCGCTCCCCCGGACGGCGCTCCGCGCGATCGTCGCCGATCCCGGCGCTGCCGACCTCCCCACTCCATTCCGAACTCCGGTCGCGCGCGCTCACGCGCGCCCGCACCTGATGCCGCGTCCGCACTGCTCACCTACCGCTCGCAAAACAACTGAGGAGCCGACTGTCGGACGCGGGCCCCGCCGCACCCTCCGCGTGCCCTAGGTCGTGGCTGGGTTCTTCTTCGAGGGCGGGTCGAGCGCCGGCCAGATCATCTCGTCCTTCCCGGGGATCGCCGCGGGCCGCCCAAGGAGGAAGCCCTGCACGAGATGTACGCCGAGCGACGTCACGGCTTCCAGCTCCTCGCGCGTCTCCACCCCCTCGACGATCATCGGCACGCTGGCTTCGGTGCAGAACCCGGCGATCGCGCGCACGAGCTCCATCTTCACGCGGTTGCTCTGCGCCGCGCGCGTGAGCTCCATGTCGAGCTTGATGTAATCCGGCTCGATTTGCGAGATGATGCGCAGCCCCGAGTACGCGGAACCGACGTCGTCGAGTGCGACCTTGAAACCCGATTGCTTGAGGAGCTGCACGGCCTGCCGAAAGGTGGAGAAGTCCGAAATCGCGGCGTGTTCCGTGATCTCGAACACGACCCGTCCGGCCCGCCGCGCGGAAACAGACTTGAGGAGGGCGGGATCGAAGATCGAGAGCGGCTCCATGTTGATGAACAGGATCTGGTCGCGGTCCATCTTGCTCAGCCCCCGCAGGGCCCGCCCCCGGCACACGGCGTCGAGTTTGAGGACAAGCTCCGCCTCGTACGCGATGCGGAAGAGGACGTCCGGCGTGCCGAACTCTCCCACCGGGCCCCGGCTCAACGCCTCGTAGCCGATCACGCGCTTCGCGTGCAGGTCCATCACGGGCTGGTAGTGCGTCGTGATGCGGCGGCGGGCGATGATTTCCCGCAGCTTGCGCGAGCGGCGCCGCACGAGCTTCTCCTTCTCCGACGTCGCGTCGGCCAACGCCTCGTCAATCGAGCGGTAGAGCATCCGCTCGAGCCGGACGGACGGCTCCTTGCCCATGATCGCGCAGCCGATGAAGTAGTTGAACCGGTACAGCAGCTCCGGGCTGAGCGCCTCGGCGACGTAGGCGTTGAGCTTCTCGGAGATCCGCGCCTTGATTCCGAGCAGGTCGCGAAACTTGAGCGCCCGCTCCGTGCGGGGCGGCGAGAGCATCAGGATGAAGACGTTTCCGTTGATCGTCAGCTCCGCGAGCGCGTCATTCTGTCTGAGCGAATCGTCCTTGATGGTCTGCAGACACGCCGCGACGCCGCGCACGATCTCGTCGAAGAGTTCCCAGCCGTAGACATCCTCGAGCCGGGAGAACTGGGCGATGTTCAGCGTGAGGATGCCGATGTTCCCGCGGCGCGCGAGGGCCTCCTCGACTTGCGGGACGAGGAGCCGCAAACCCGGGAGTGCGGTGACCGGATCGAAGAGCAGCTGGTCCACGCTCGAGGCGCCGGATTTCCGCAGGATGTTCTTCAGCAGGTCGCGCTGAAGTCTGGGCTCCTCGGTCACCGAGCCTCCTCGTCGAGAACTCCGACGCGCGCGCTCACGCCAGGCCGTACACCGCGCCGCCCGGGAACTCGGCGTGCGCGCCCAGGTCCGCCTCGATGCGCAGCAACTGATTGTACTTCGCGACGCGATCCGTCCGGCTCGCCGAACCCGTCTTGATCTGCCCCGCGTTGGTCGCGACCGCCAGATCGGCGATGAAGGTGTCCTCGGTCTCCCCGCTCCGGTGCGAGATCACGTTCTGGTAGCCGTTGCGGCGCGCCAGCTCGATCGTCTCGAGCGTCTCCGTGACGGTGCCGATCTGGTTCAGCTTGATGAGGATCGCGTTGGCGACGTCCTCGTCAATCGCGCGGCTCAGGAACTCCGGATTCGTCACGAAGATGTCGTCGCCCACGAGCTGTACGCGGTCGCCGAGCGCTTCCGTGAGCGCCGTCCATCCCTCCCAATCACTCTCGGCCAGGCCGTCTTCGATCGAGACGATCGGGTACTTGTCGAGCCACTTGTCGAACAGCTCGATCATCTGGATGGCGTTCTTCGTACCCGCGCCGCTCTTCCTGAACGTGTACTTCCCGTCGGCGAACAGCTCGGTCGCCGCGGGATCGAGCGCGATGCAGATCTCGCTGCCGGGTGCGTAGCCGGCGCTCTCGATCGCCTCGAGGATCACGACGAGCGCCTCCTCGTCGTTCCTGAGGTCGGGCGCGAAGCCGCCCTCGTCTCCCACGCCGCCGCTCAGCTTCCGCTTGAGAAGCACCTTCTTGAGCGCGTGGAAGGTCTCGGCGCCCATCCGCAGTGCCTCGTGGAAGCTCGGCGCACCGACGGGGACGATCATGAACTCCTGGAAGTCCACGGTGTTCGTCGCGTGCGCGCCACCGTTCACGACGTTCATCATCGGCACCGGAAGCGTCCGCGCGAGGGGGCCACCCAGATAGCGGTAGAGCGGCTGGTCGGTGTCCACGGCGGCCGCGCGGGCGACGGCCATCGAGACGCCGAGCGTGGCGTTGGCGCCGAGCTTCGACTTGTTCTTCGTGCCGTCGAGCGCGATGAGCGCGCGGTCCACGGCGAGCTGGTCGGTGGCGTCCGCGCCGCGCAGCGCCGGCGCGATGACCTTCGCGACGTTGCGCACGGCCTTCAGCACGCCCTTGCCGCCGTACCGCTCCGGGTCGCCGTCGCGCAGCTCGAGCGCCTCCTGCGAGCCGGTCGAGGCGCCGCTCGGGACAGCCGCGCGCCCCGCGGCGCCGGAGTCGAGCGTGACGTCCACCTCGATGGTGGGATTGCCGCGCGAGTCGAGGATCTCGCGGGCGCTGATGTCGCTGATGTTCGACATGGGGAAGTGCTCTGGGATCAGGACGACGGGAGTCGCGCGGTCGGCCTCACGAATCTAGCGGCTCGCTCGCCGTTGCGTCCCGGTTCCCACGGCGAGCTCCACGCCGTCCGCGCGGAAGCGCACCGTGACGCCGGCGAGGCGCGTCCGCATCAGGGGGTGAAGTGGTCGTGCCCCCTGGGCGCGGGGACCGGCACGCCGCCGCGGAGCGTCTCGACGGTCGCGCCCCCGGCGCCCGCGCGCTCCACGCGCCCGACGGCCGTGAGCGGAAGCCCGAACTCGCGCTCGAACGCGCCGGCGTCGAGCCCCTCGGGCGCCGTGACGAGGAGTTCGTACTCCTCGCCGCTCCGCGCGGCGTCGTCCGGGGTGGCGCCGCTCACGCACGGCAGGCGATCGAGGTCGAGCACGATGCGCACGCGGCTCGCCGCGGCGACGTGCCCGAGGTCGGCGGCGACTCCGTCGGAACAGTCAATGGCCGCGGTGACGCCGTGCTCCGCGAGCCAGCGCGCCTCGTGCAGGCGCGGTGCCGGGTGCGCGAAGCGCGCGCGGTGCGCGGGGTGCGGCGTCAACCCGCGCTCGAGCGCCTCCAGCGCGAGCCGGGGCGCGCCCAAGCGGCCCGTGACCCACACGGCCTGCCCCTCGCGCGCGCCGCCGCGGGAGAGTGGGCGCCGCACGGTGCCGAGCGCCGTCACGCTGAGTGAGAGCTCCGTGCCCGTGGTGAGGTCGCCGCCGACGATCGGCGTGCCGGTCTCGCGCGCCACGCTCGCGATGCCGTCGGCCAGGGCCATGCTCTCGGCGCGCCACGTCTCGGGGAGCGTGAGCGCGATGGTCATCGCGAGCGGCGTGGCGCCCATCGCGGCGAGGTCGCTCAAGGCGGCCGCGCCGGCGCGATAGGCGATCTCCTCGGCCGAGAGCCACGCGCGGCGGAAGTGGACGTTCTCGACCGCGGTGTCGGTGCTCACGACGAGCCGCTCCCCACGCGGCACCTCGAGCACGGCCGCGTCGTCGCCCGTGCCGCGCGCGACGGCGCCCCAGCGCGCGAGCGTCGCGCGGATGGTGTCGAACTCGGCGCCGGGGCCGAGCGAGAGGTGATCGGAACTCATGCCTGAAAGTACGACGGGCTCACGGGCGCCGCTCCGGCGCCGCGCGCGTTTGCGCGGCCCTCGCGACACGCGCGCACCGCGTGTGCTCAGTCGTCGCGGTCGCCGACCGCCGCCAGTTCGGCGAGCACGGGCGGCTGCGGCGCGGGGGGCATGTCGAGGCGCCACGCCGCGCGGAGCGCCGCGATGACGTCGTCGAGCGCGACGCCGCGCACGCGGCCCGCGGCCGCGATCTCGGCCGCGCGGCCGTGCACCCACGCCGCCGCGGCGGCGCTCGCGAGGCCGTTGCCGGACTGCGCGAGCACGGTGGCGAGGATCCCGCCGAGCACGTCGCCGCTCCCCGCCGTGGCGAGCGCGGGCGTGCCGCTCGCGCTCACCAGCGTCCGCGCGCCGTCGCTCACGACCGTCGGGACGCCCTTGAGGAGGACCGTCGCGCCGATCGCGCGCGCGAGCTCGGCCGCCACGTCGAAGCGGCGCGCGTTCACCTCGTCGCTCGTGAGTCCCGCGAGGCGCGCGAACTCGACGACATGCGGCGTGATGACGGCGGCGCGGCGCCCGTCCGGATCGGGGGCACCGAGCAGTGTCCCGAGCTTCCGCGGCGCACCCTCGAACGCGCGGAGCCCGTCGGCATCGAGGACCACCGGGCCCCGCCGCGCCACGAGCAGCCGCTCGACGAGCGCCCCCGCGCGCGCCGTGGCGCCGATGCCCGGGCCGATGAGGAACGCGTGCGCCCAGGAGACGAGCGCGTCCACGTCGGCGTCGGTCGCGGGCCACGGCGCGGCCATCGCCGCGGGTTCCGCCGCCTGCACCGCGCTCTCGCTCTCGCTCGCCACGCAAAGCCGGACCATCCCGATCCCGCTCCGCATGGCGGCGCGCGCGGCGAGCACCGTCGCGCCGGCCATCCCGAGGGCGCCGCCCACGACGACGAGCCGCTTGCGCGTCCCCTTGTGCGCGCGGGCGGGAATCGGCGGCACGGCATCGCGCACGAACGCCGCGTCCACGAGGAGCGCGCCCTCCGTGAACGCCTCCGCCGCCGCCGCGAGGCCGATGTCGGCGACGAGAATCGTGCCGGCGGCGTCGCGGTTCACCAGCAGGCCGCGCTTGACCGAGCCGAAGGTGACGGTGAGGTCGGCGCGCACGAAGGGGCCGGGCGTCTCGCCCGTCGTCGCGTCCACGCCGCTCGGGACGTCGAGGGCGACCACGCGCGGCCGCGGCGACGACGCCGTGCGCGCGGCCTCGATGCGCCCGATGGCGTCGGCGATCGCGCCGCGCGGCGCGCCCGTGGCCCCCGTGCCGAGGAGGCCGTCCACGATCACGCCCTCGGAGCCGTCGGGCAACGCGTGCTGGAGCACGGCGCTCGCGGCTTCACGCTCGGCCATCGCGTCCGGCGTCCGGGCCACGTCCGCCTCGGCGATGCGCACGCGCACCCCGCGACGCGCCAGCTCCGCGGCGACGACCCACGCGTCGCCGCCGTTGTTGCCCGGGCCGGCGAAGAGCGCCACGCCGCGCGCGGCCTCGAGCGGAAATCGCTCGAGGAGGAGCGACGCCGCCGCGCGCCCCGCGGCCTGCATCAGCGCGCGCGAGGGGACGCCGCCCGCGATCGCCTTCGTGTCGAGCGCCGCCGCCTGCGCCGCGCTCAGGACGCGCACGCTCATCGGTGACCGAACGGCGTGTAGCGCCCTCCTGCGCTACGCGGCGGGTGCGGCGTTCCAGGGATAGTCGCGATCGAACACCTCCTCGAAGTCGAAGACGGCCGCGAAGTCCTCGCGGCTGTCCGTCGGCTGACTCAGAAGGAGGCCCAGGTCCACGAGCGTGAAGACCACGTCGCCCAGGTCCGCCGTGCTGGTGATGCCCCAGTACTCCAGGACGAGCCGCGCGAGCACGCCGTAGCGCTCGAGCGCGAGGTCGCGGCATCCCTCCGCGAGCTCACGCCCGCTGATGTGCCGGCGCTCCGTGAGCCGGGCCTGGCAGAACTCGAGCGCGGAAAGGACGAACAGGTACGCGTGCTCGTGAAAGCGCGGCTCGCGCAACCTGATCCGGTCCATCACGCCGTCTCGGAACGCCAGCTCGGGCACGCGCTCCTCTGCAGTCGAGGGGACTCGCGCCGGCGCACAGGAGTTGCGCCGCGCGCAACGGGACGGATAATGCAGCGCGCGCGTGAGCGCCACAACTGGCGGCGCGTTCCGGCGGGGTGTGCTCAGGAGCCCGCTGGCGCGGGAATTGCAGCGGGGTAGAGCGGGAACGCCTGGGTGAGCGCGCGCACCTCGTCGCGCACGCGCTGCCGGATGGACTCGTCCTCGGGCGCGGCGAGGACCGTCGCGATCAGCGAAGCAATCCGCTTCATCTCGGCGACGCCCATGCCCCGGGTGGTCACCGCGGGCGTGCCGATCCGGATGCCGCTCGTCACGAACGGCGACTGCGTCTCGCGCGGCACGGTGTTCTTGTTGACCGTGATTCCGGCGGCGTTCAGCGCCTGTTCGGCCGCCTTGCCCGTCAGGTTCTTCGACCGCAGGTCCACCAGCATTAAATGGTTGTCGGTTCCGCCGCTCACGATGTGGAATCCGCGCTCGGCGAGCGCCGCGGCGAGCGCCCGGGCGTTCTCGATGACCCGGCGCGAGTACTCGCGGAACGACGGCTCGGCCGCCTCCTTCAGCGCCACGGCCTTGGCGGCGATCACGTGTTCGAGCGGGCCGCCCTGCGACCCGGGGAAGACGGCCTTGTCCACGACCTTGGCGTGGACCGCCTTGCAGAGGATGAGCCCGCCGCGGGGGCCGCGCAGCGTCTTGTGCGTCGTCAGGGTGACGACGTCGGCGTGGGGCACCGGCGAGGGATAGTGACCCGTGGCGACGAGTCCCGCGAAGTGCGCCATGTCCACGACAAAGATCGCGCCGACTTCCGCGGCGATCGCGGCGAACCGCGCGAAGTCAATCACGCGCGAGTGCGCGCTGTAGCCGGCGATGACCATCTTCGGCTTGTGGGCGCGCGCCAGCGCGTGCGCGCCGTCGTAGTCCATCAGCCCCTCATCGGTCACGCCGTAGTGCACCGCCTTGTAGAGAAGACCGGAGAAGTTCACCGGCGAGCCGTGCGTGAGGTGGCCGCCCTGCGACAGGTCGAGCCCCAGCACCGTGTCGCCCGGCTTGAGGAACGCGAGGTAGACCGCCGCGTTCGCCTGCGCGCCGGAGTGCGGCTGCACGTTCGCGTGCTCCGCGCCGAAGAGTTGCTTCGCGCGGTCAATCGCGAGCTGCTCCACCTGGTCCACGAACTCGCAGCCGCCGTAGTAGCGCCGCCCCGGAAGCCCCTCGGCGTACTTGTTGGTGAGCGGCGAGCCCATCGCCTCCATCACCGCGGGCGAGACGAAGTTCTCGCTCGCGATCAGCTCGAGGCCGTCCGACTGGCGCGCGGTTTCCTGCTCGATGAGGTGCGCGACCTCGGGATCGGTGGCCGTCAACTCCGGCCCGGGCGGGCACCGGGTCCACGAACACCACGGACTCATCGTTCCTCCGGCATCTCGATCTTCTCCACGCGCCGCGCGTGGCGACCCCCCTCGTACGGCGTTTCGAGCCACTTCTTGAGGATTGCCACGCCCTCCACCTCCGAAAGGTAGTCCGCCGGGAGCACGAGCACGTTGGCGTCGTTGTGGCGGCGCGCGAGCTCGGCGACTTCCGGCGCCCACGCGACCGCCGCGCGCACGCGCGGATGGCGGTTGGCCGCGTAGGCCATCCCGAGCCCCGTGCCGCAGAGCAGCACTCCGCGCTTCACTTCGCCCCGCGAGACCTCCTCGGCCAGCGGGTGCGCGTAGTCGGGATAGTCCGTGGAATCCGGGGAGTGCGTGCCGAGGTCCTGCACCTCGAAGCCCAGGGCCACGAGCTGCCGCTTGAGCTTCTCCTTGAGCTCGAAGCCGCGGTGATCGGCGGCGATCGGGATGCGCTCGGCCATCAGCTTTTCCTCGGCCACGGAGGCCGCCTCCGGGTGAGCCCGCGCACGGGGTCAGGGTCCATCGTGAAACAGGGCGCGGCTGATGAGAATCCGCTGGATCTCGGACGTCCCTTCGTAAATCTCGGTGACTTTGGCGTCGCGGAACAGCCGCTCGACGGGGTAGTCCTTCACGAAGCCGTACCCGCCGAACACCTGAATCGCCTGCGTCGTGACCCACATCGCCGCCTCGCTGGCGACGAGCTTCGCGATGGCGGCGTGCGGGCCGATGGACTCGCCGCGATCCTTCGCGAGGGCGGCCTCGTGCAGGAGCGCGCGCGCGGCCTGCACGCGCGTGGCCATGTCGGCGAGCTTGAACTGGATGGCCTGGAACTCGCGGATGGGCTTGCCGAACTGCTTGCGCTCGTTCGCGTAGGTGACGCTCAGCTCGAGCGCGTGCCGCGCGATGCCGATCGCCTGGGCGGCGATCCCCAGGCGCCCGTGCTCGAGCGACTGCATCGCGTACACGAACCCCTGCCCTTCCTCGCCGAGCAGCCGGTCCGCCGGGACGCGCATCCGGTCGAACACGAGACTGACAGTGGGGGAGGCGCGCAGGCCCATCTTGTCTTCCTTCTTCCCCACCCGGAAGCCGGGCAGGTCGGGCGTGACGATGAACATCGAGATGCCGCGCGGGCCGCGCCGCAGCTCCGGCGCGTCGGTGCGCGCCGTCGCGAGGATGACGCCCGCGTGACTCCCTCCAGAGACCCACGCCTTGGCGCCGTCCAGCACCCAGTGGTCGCCGTCGCGCACGGCCTGCGTGCGCAGGGCCGCGGCGTCGGAGCCGGCCTCGGGCTCGGAGAGCGCGAAGACGCCCAGCAGCTCGCCGCGCGCCATCGGCGGCAGGAATCGCCGGCGCTGATCCTCGGACCCGAACCGCAGGATCATCTGCGTGGGGAGCGAGTTGTGCACCGACATGAGAACGGCCGCCGAGGCGTCGGCGGCCGCGATCTCCTCGAGGGCGATCAGGTAGGTGAGCGTGTCGAGCCCGAGCCCTCCGTACGCCTCGGGCAGGAGCATCCCGAGGAAACCGAGCTCACCGAATTGCGCGACGAGCGCGGGCTCGAAATGCGCGTCGCGATCCCACCGGGCGGCGTGGGGCGCGATCTCGCGCTCGGCGAACTCGCGGGCCATCCGCTGGATGGCGGACTGCTCGGGGGTGAGGGGGGTCAGGGAGCGAAGGGTCATTGAGAAACGAGTGGACAGTGGACCGTGGACAGTGGACAGTTCGCGTGAAGG
>Ga0209519_10000239_pt1 | contig 23701 bp, 22 predicted proteins | sample Rifsed13ft1_FD_184005 | JGI IMG/M metagenome (GOLD analysis project Ga0209519, IMG submission 184005) | Soil microbial communities from Rifle, Colorado, USA - sediment 13ft 1 (version 2) | ecosystem: Environmental > Terrestrial > Deep subsurface > Rock core/Sediment | place: Rifle, Colorado...
CGAATCTACCGGTGGAGCCGCCGGCGCCTTCACCGGTAGATTCGCCTTCCTGGTCTTTGGGGCGATGTTCCTCGGTTTCGCGGTCAAGGTGCCGATGTGGCCCTTCCACACCTGGCTGCCCGATGCCCACACGGCGGCCCCCACGGTCGGCTCGGTCCTTCTTGCGGCGATAATGCTGAAGCTCGGCTCCTACGGTTTCATCCGGATTTCCCTGCCGATCCTTCCTCAGGAGGCGGCAAACTGGGCCCCGTTCATCGCCATTCTGGCCGTGATCGGCATCATCTACGGCTCCCTGGCGTGTCTTGCCCAGACCGACATGAAGCGGCTGATCGCCTTCTCCTCGGTGGGGCACATGGGCTTCGTGATGCTCGGTATTGCGACGATGACCGACGTCGGCATCAATGCCGCAGTCATCGGGATGGTGGCCCACGGTTTGATCACCGGCCTCCTCTTCTTCCTGGCCGGCTCGATGTCACACCGTTATCACACCAGGGAGATGTCCCGACTGGGCGGCAACATGAAGCTGATGCCGGTGATGGGGGGAATCCTGGCCTTTACCGCCATGGCCTCACTCGGGCTGCCCGGGCTGGCCGGGTTCTGGGGTGAGTTCATGTCCCTCGTTGGCGCCTACAACCCGCTCGCCGGGCTCTCGCTCGGAGTGTTCCGGACGTCGATGGTCTTAGGAGCGCTCGGGACCGTGCTCACAGCTGGATACATGCTCTACCTGCTCCAGCAGGTCAATCTCGGCGAGCCGGGCGAGGAATGGCAGGGTCAGGAGTTTCACGACGTGGACCGCTACGAGCTCACCGCTTGGGTGCCGCTCATCGTGCTCATCGTGGTGATCGGTTTCTATCCCAGATTCATCTTCAGCGCCACCACCGACAGCGTGGTGTCACTCGTCGACACCATCCTCAACGCAGACACCACTGCTGCCTTGACCAGGGTTGCGAGCGGTTGAGAGGATCCCGGTGACCTTCGAGATCGACTATCTGGCGCTGGCACCCGAGCTGGTTGTCGTAGCGACCATGTTGATCGTGTTCACGCTCGACCTGGTGCTGCCACGCGCCCAGAAGTTCTGGACGGCGACCGCTGCCGTGGCCGGGACGGCGGCCGCGGCGGTCCCCCTGGTGATCCTGGCCTCGGAAGACACGGTCAGGTCGATGTTCGACGGCTCCTACGTGGTCGACGAGTTCGCCCTGGTCTTGAAGGGCGTGTTCATCGTCGCGGCCTATCTGGTGTTGCTCATGTCCCATCACTACATCGAGTCTGACCGCTACTACCAGGGCGAGTATTACTTCCTGCTGTTGGCGTCGGTCCTCGGCTCCCTGGTGATGGCATCGTCGCGCGATCTGATCATCCTCTTCATCGGGCTCGAGCTGACCACGGGCCCGCTCTACCTCCTGGCCGGCTGGAGGAAGGGAGACGTCAAGTCAAACGAGGCCTCGATGAAGTACTTCATCCTCGGGGTCCTCTCCACCGCGATCCTGCTCTATGGGATGTCGATGCTCTACGGGCTTACCGGAGAGGTCACATTTGACGGTCTGGCCGGAGCCACCGCCGGCCGGGGGGACGAGCCGGCAATCGTGGTGGCGATCCTCTTCCTGATCGTGGGCTTCGGGTTCAAGATCTCGGCGGTCCCCTTCCATTCCTGGGCGCCCGATACATACGAGGGGGCTCCGACTCCCGTCACCGCCTATCTCTCCGTCAACTCCAAGGCCGCGGGCTTCGTGGCGATGTTGTTGGTGATGTATCTCGCCTTGCCGGACGTCGCCGACATATGGGCCCCCGCCCTTTGGTTGCTGGCGGCGGCGTCGATGACAATCGGGAATCTCGGCGCGTTGCGTCAGACCAACATCGTTCGGCTGCTCGCATACTCGTCGATCGCCCAGGCCGGGTTCATGTTGGTCCCGTTCGCAGCAGCGGCAGTCGCGGGCGCAGACCTCGAAGAGGCCTTTTCCGCCACTGTGACCTACCTCGTGATCTATGCGGTGATGAATCTCGGAGCTTTCTCGGTGGTGATCGCAGGTGCCCGCAAAACCCGTTCTGGTGAGATCGACGCATGGTCGGGTCTTGCCCGGATCGATGCCCGGCTTGGGGTTCTCGTCATCGTGTTCTTCTTCAGTCTGGCGGGGATCCCGCCTCTCGCCGGGTGGTTCGCCAAATTCGCCATGTTCCGTTCGGTGATCATCGCCGGCGGGACCTCAACCGTCGTGCTGGCGGTTATTGCCGCGGTCAACTCGGTGATTGCCCTCTACTACTACGCCAGGGTGGTCAAGTCGGTTTGGCTCGACGACCCGATCGGTGAGTTTGCCTCGGAAGCCGAGGCCGCGCCCGCCGTTTCATTGCGTCTCGCCTTGCTGCTGGCTCTCGGGTTCACCGTCGTGATCGGTTTCTTCCCGACGATCGCCACCTTCGTCGGCGACGCCAGCCGCGTGATCGCCGCCGGCGGCTAGTTGTGTTGTTCGCCTGCTGATACGTGGATCAGTGAGCGCGACCGGCCGGGGTCAGTCGCGGGGGTCGTCGAGACCCAATTCCCGGGCCATCCGCTGGGCAACCGCCCAGGAGCCGCGGTCTTGATTGCACAAGACGACGACGGTGGTCCCGGCACCGACATAATGCGAGACCATGGCCGAGACCCCGGGATCGGATCCACCATGGCCAAAGATGGTCGCGATGTCATCGACCACCACCAACTCCATGCCATAACCGTAGGCCTCCGGGCCGTCGTCCTCGAAGGCGTGCGGGGTCACCATCTGCGAGAACGTCTCGGGGGCGAGCAGCATCCCCGATCTGAGGGCGTCGAGGAAACGATCGATGTCCGCCGCGGTGGTGATGATTCCACCGTCGGGCATCCCTCCAGCGGGAACGCTATAGATGTTGGACCGTTGGCTCTTCGACGTGTCGTCGGCGACCAGGTACCCGGTTGCCATGTCCTCCGGCTCGTCGTCGAGTTGGAAGAAACCAGAGTCGGCCATGGCCGCCGGGACCAGGACCTCCGAGGTCGCCACGGAGGCGAAAGACTTGTCGGTGATCCACTCGATCAATAGCCCGATCAGAACGAAGTTGGCGTCGCAGTAGTCGTACTCCCCGGGGTCGGAGACCGGCGGCAGGTCGGCAAACAATGGAAGGAGGTCGCGTGGCCCTCTCGCCTTGTAAACCGGAACCCGGTCCCATGCGCTGGTGAAGGACGCCCATGTCTCATCGTCTCCGTCGTGGTAGTCGGCCAATCCGGAGGTATGGGAAAGCAGATGATGGAGGGTGTGTCGATCGTCGAGACCGGCCGGTCGCAGCTCGGGAGGAAGGAAGCTGGTCAGAGGTTTCTCGAGACTGAGCGCTCCGCTTTCGACCAACCTCAGGGCCGTCGTGGCCGTGATCATCTTCCCGACCGACGCCACCTGGAACTTCGTCTCCGGTGTCGCCCCTATTCGATGCCCGCGGTGGGCGAGCCCGGCGGCATGTTCCAACAGGGTCTCACCGCCGGAGCGAACCAACACGACTCCACTGAACAAGCCTTGCGCAGCACGTTCGTCGAGCCAAGCGATGAGGGAGGGTTGGTTCAGGGTGGTCATGTGCTCCCACGGGTGGCGCCTCTCCGGAGGGCGCGGAATTCCCGGTCGAGAAGTGACCAGAGTGAGTGATCCACCCAGTTACCTCGAATCAGTAGCTCCTCTCGGAGCACACCCTCCCGGGTGAAGCCCAGCTTCTCGGCAACCCGGTCGGATGCGGTGTTCCCCACGGCGATGCGGAGCGTAACCTTGTGGTAGCCCAAGGAGTTGAAGGTCTCGTCGAGAAGCCGGTCCACGGCCTCGGTGCAGATTCCCCGACTTTGCTCGTCGCTTCGCACCCAGTATCCGAACTCTGCGATCTTCCCCAGCTTGGAGACTGTCCAGAAGGAAATGCTTCCAACGTGACGCTCGGGGTCGTCCTTGAACCGGATCGAGTAGTCCCAGGCCCGGTCTTCCTTCCAGGCCAGGATCGACTCGCGGATGAAGCTTGTGGAATCCCCGTGCTCGTAGTCCATGCGCGCCCAGGGGAGCCATTGGTTGAGCTCCGGCAATGAGGCTCGGGTCGCCTCGTCGTACGTGTTGTGATCACGCTTGGAGAACTTCTGGAGGATGAGTCGATCGGTCTCGAGTGTTGGTCTGGGCACCTGATCAGATTATCGGCGGGCTTAACCTGCAGATTGAATGTGGGACCGGCTCCACCTCATCGAAGACACACCCATCGATGCCAAGGGCACGCTGGCCGCGGTCCTGGCCGCGCTTTACGAGGACGACGCCGGTGACGTGAGGCTGGTGCTCACCAAACGGCCCGACACCATGCCGACTCATGCCGGTCACATCTCGTTTCCGGGGGGCAGAGCCCATCCGACGGACTCGGGGCCAGTGGACACTGCCCTACGCGAGGCGCACGAGGAGGTTGGCATCGAGCGCGACCGCGTCGAGATCCTGGGGTTCCTGACACCCATCGACACCGTTGAGTTCAAGCCTTGGGTCGTGCCGGTGGTCGGACGTCTCTCGACTCCGTTCACGCTGGTGCCAAGTGAGCGTGAAGTGGCCCGGATTCACACGCCCCGGCTCGAAGATCTGGCAGACGAAGAGCGCTGGTGGCATGTGCCTTGGAATGGGCACAAAGTCTGGTACTACGACCTGGCCGGCGACACCTTGTGGGGGGCGACAGCCCACATGGTTCGGTCGCTCCTCGGGCTTCCCTGAAATCAGGCGATCCGTTCAGGATGTGGGGGCCACTAGGTGAGTCTCGAGCGAGTTGGCCTTGCTACTGACCTCTGCCGAGAGACCGAAGGCGAACCGCTCGTCTCAGGGGCCTTTGCATGACTTCGTCGCACCGGCAGCCAGGCCGTCGTTGCTCATCTGATCCTGCTGCTGGGCCGGTTTCTGGACGCTCTGGTTGCTGCGTGGCGTAGAATGTGTGGTTCGGGGTATCTATAGGGTGGACCATTGAAAAAGCGAGTCTTGATCGTCGGCGCCTGCGCCATAATCGTGCTCCTAGCAGTAGGGGCCGTTTTTGCGTGGTCGACCTGGGGAGATGTCACCCGGGTCAGCATCGATCGCAGTGCTCAGGTCGACAGCGATGCCCAGCAGGACGATGGAACCCCGGGCGAGGGTCTCTCCGACGACGGACCGGTGGCAGCGGAGGCCGGGGAAGACGAATTGGATATCTCACTCCTCGTTGGCTCCGACTCGAGGGACGAACTGGAGAGCACCGAGGGCTTTGGTGAGTTCGCAGGGGAGCGGGCGGACGTCGTGATGGTCCTCATTCGACCCGCTGACGGATCACGCGCCGCCCTGCTCTCCCTTCCTCGAGACTTGTTGATAGATGATGTGTGCCGCACCAGTGGCCAGCACAAGCTGACCGAGGCCCTCGAGGGATGTGAGTCGGGTCTGAACGGCCCAACGGCCCTGATCGTGAGTGTTGAGGCAGTCATCGGTCAGACCATCGATCATTTTGCGCTGATCGACCTGGCCGGGTTCCAGGAGGCAGTCGACGCGGTCGGGGGATACGAGATTTGTCTGGAGAGACCGGTCAGGGACCGAAAGGCCCGGCTCGAGCTCCCGGCCGGCTGTACCCAGGCCACCGGGGCACAGACTCTCGCCTGGCTCCGTTCCCGCTCGACCCAGGAGTTGACCGCGAGCGGGTGGCGGACCGTCCCGGGAGTGAGCGACCTGACCAGAAATGAGCGGCAGAGGGCCTTCCTGCTCTCGATGATGGGCGAGCTCTCCGATTTCGGCAGTCCCAAGGATGTGGCCGACGTGGCACAGGTGATCGCTCCGTTTGTGACGGTTGACTCTGAGTTGACGTTTCTCGACGCGGTGAACCTCGCCTGGGCTCTGCGCGGTCTGCAGGGGGGCAATATCGAAGAGCTCGAGGTTCCTGTCTCGGATGCGACAACAGCCGGCGGAGCCGCGGTTCTCATCGCCGAGATCGACATCGCCGAGATGGTGAGGGAATACCTCAGACCCGAAATCGTCGGCGAGCCAACGGACGCGCTGACAGGCTGATCGGGCCAAGCTGAATGGATGGGCCAATCACCAACCCCTGGTCGACCTGATCAGGTATAGGTCGATCGACGTCAGTCCCTAACCTTGGGTGAGATGATCGTGAGCAACCAAAGACGAGTCTTCTCGGGAATCCAACCCACCGGCGACTTCCACGTCGGCAACTATGTGGGCGCGCTCAAGAACTGGGTTGCTCTCCAAGATGAGTACGAGACCATCTATTGCGTGGTCGACCTCCACGCCATGACCGTCCCATTCGAGCCGTCCGAGCTGCGAGCCGGGCGTCTCGAGACGGCCAAGATGCTGCTGGCGGTTGGCATCGACCCTGAGCGATCACTTCTGTACTACCAGTCCGAGGTCCCACAACATGTCGAGCTCTCCTGGATCCTCGGCACCATGACCGGTCTCGGCCAGCTGGAGAGGATGACCCAGTTCAAGGAGAAGGCCGATCGTGGCAGGCAGAATCTGGGCATCTTCGCCTATCCGGTGTTGCAGGCCGCAGATATCATGGTGCACAAGGCGCACGCGGTGCCGGTCGGGGACGACCAGGCACAGCATCTCGAGCTGACCCGGGATCTCGCTCAGAGATTCAACGCCCGATTTGGTGAGGAGTTCCCGCTCGCCGAGACGATCACACCCGACATCGGTGCCCGGGTCATGTCTTTGGCCGATCCCACATCCAAGATGTCCAAGTCGGATCCAAGCCCCAGATCGCGGATCCTGCTCAAGGACACTCCCGATGCCATCGTCAAGAAGGTGAAAGCGGCTGTCACCGACACCGGAAGCGAAGTCATCTATGACTGGGGTTCCAAGCCGGGAGTCTCCAACCTGCTCGAGCTGTTCAGCGTTTTCACCGACCGGCCGATTGCGGATCTGGTCGCCGAGCACCACAGCTCGGGGTACGGGGCGTTCAAGCTGGCGGTTGCCGAGGCCATCGTCGAAGGTCTGGCGCCGGTGCGCACCGCGTACGACTCGCTGGACGATTCCGAGGTGGAGAAGACCATGGCGCGGGGGGCAGCGACCGCCCGTGACCGCGCCGAGATCTCGATGCGAAGTGTTCGACGGCGGGTAGGGATCGGCTAGTGGTCGTTCGCGTCAGTCCCTAGCCGATCGACTCGAGAAGCTCGGTCGGCAACAGCAAAACCACCGCGGCCAGCAGGTTGAATCCCGAGTGGATGAAGATCGCCGGCCCCAGCCGTTTGGTGCGCAGGGTCACCCACGCCAAAACCAGTCCGACTATGAAGAGCTGAGGCAGGACCACCGCAGCAGCTGAGAGCATCCGGCTGGGGTCCAAGCCGAGCAGGTGGAACACGGTGAAGACAAGGGCCGTGATCACCATGATCATTCGCGGGCTCCGATGGCTCTGGGTTTTGAGCAGGACACCTCGAAAGGTGAGCTCCTCGGTGACCGGGGCGAGCACCACTGCCGTGACCATGGCGGCCACCCTGGCCGCAGTGGTCTCCAGCCCGGACAGGGCGGTGCTCACCTGCTGGGCCGGGTCGCCGTCGGGGAGCAGCAATGAGCTCAAAGGGAGAAACACGACTGCCAATGCAAGCTGGAGAAAGAGGCCAAAGCCGAGGTAGAGCACATCCCGGCCTTCGATGGTGAACCCTAGATCCGGATGGCCCTTACTCCGTGAGATGAGCCAAAGGACCGCGAGATGTCCGATGTACTGCCCGGCTAGAGCAAGCACCAGGAACAGGTCATCCTCGCCGACCAACGAGCTGATCCCGACCAGTATCCCCGCGCCTACGAACCCGCCGAGGACGACGAAGAAGAAGTCGAGCAGTGACCAGGGCCTTGGCACGGGCTGGCCAGCCTACTGATAGCCGGAGGGCATCCACTGTTACGCTGCAAACGAGCGTCGGAAGTTGAGCGAAGGTGGAAATCGACATCGGTATCGGGAAGTCGGGCCGTCAGGCGTATGGCTTCGATGACATAGCAATCGTGCCCTCGAGGCGAACCCGCGATCCCGACGACGTCGACATCTCCTGGCAACTGGACGCGTTCAAGTTCGCCCTCCCGATGATGGGCTCGGCGATGGACTCAGCCATCAGCCCGGCGACGGCCATCAGGATCGGTCAGCTGGGCGGATTGGCGGTTCTCAACCTCGAAGGTCTTTGGACTCGATACGAGGACCCCGAGCCATACTTCGAGGAGGTGGCCGAGCTCTCCGCGGAAAAGGCCACCCTGCGCATGCAGGAGATCTACCTGGAGCCGGTCAAACCCGATCTGATCGGTCAACGTGTCACCGAGATCAAAGCCCAGGGTCTGGTGACCGCAGCCAGTCTCACCCCGCAGCGGGTCCAGAGCTGGGCGCCGCACGCGTTGGGGGCCGGCCTCGACGTGCTGGTGATCCAGGGCACCGTGGTGTCGGCAGAGCATGTCTCGAGCCGCGAAGAGCCGTTGAACCTCAAGGAGTACATCGCCGAGTGTGAAGTCCCGGTGATCGTGGGCGGCTGTGCCAGCTACTCGGCAGCACTCCATCTGATGCGAACCGGGGCGGTTGGGATCCTGGTCGGGGTTGGCCCTGGCGCTGCCTGCACCACGAGGGGTGTGCTCGGGGTAGGAGTGCCTCAGGCAACAGCCATCGCTGATGCTGCGGGGGCTCGGATCCGCTACCTGGACGAGACCGGTCGCTATGTGCATGTGATCGCCGATGGCGGGATGAGGACCGGCGGGGATGTGGCCAAGGCAATCGCCTGTGGTGCCGATGCCGTGATGATCGGCTCGCCGCTTGCCTCGGCCACCGAAGCGCCCGGGCGCGGGTTTCATTGGGGCATGGCCACATTTCATCCCACACTCCCTCGGGGCGCCAGGGTCGAGGTCGGCAACCGGGGGACCCTGGAGGAGATCCTGGTCGGCCCGGCACACGAGAACGACGGCAAGCTCAACCTGTTCGGTGCTCTTCAGGTCTCGATGGCCACCACCGGCTACTCGGACGTCAAGGAGTTCCAAAAGGCTGAGGTCATGATCGCTCCCTCGCTGCAAACTGAAGGCAAGTCGCTGCAGCGCAGCCAACGAGTGGGAATGGGATGAGCCCGGCTGCGCCGGGAGAATCCGAACACGCAAGCGTTCTGGTTGTCGACTTCGGGGCACAGTATGCACAACTGATCGCACGACGGGTCCGCGAGGCCCATGTCCACTCCGAGATCGTCTCGAGGGACATAACTGCCGAGGAAATCCGCCGGCGCAACCCTGCCGGTCTCATCCTGTCGGGCGGACCTGCCTCGGTGTACGCCGAGGACGCCTACCGGATCGACCCCGGAGTCCTCGAGCTGGGGATCCCGGTATTGGGCATCTGTTACGGCCACCAGCTCCTGGCCGACATCGCCGGAGGCGTGGTGGCCAACACCGGCACCGCCGAGTATGGGAACACCACGCTTCGGGTGACCGGTGACTCGGTGCTGCTGAAGGAATTGCCCTCCGAGCAGCAGGTCTGGATGTCACATCGCGACCAGGTGACGGTGCCACCAGACGGCTTCGTTGCCGTCGCCACCTCCGACGGGGCAAGCGTCGCCGCGATGGAGGACCGTGATCGTGGTCTGTACGGGGTCCAATTCCACCCTGAGGTGGCCCACACCCCGCGGGGCGAGGAGATTCTTGAGCGCTTTCTCTACGACGCATGCGGTGCGCTGCCCGATTGGACCTCGCATTCGATCATCGAATCCCAGGTCGAGGCGATCAGGGCGCAGGTCGGGGAGGCGAGGGTGATCTGTGGCCTCTCTGGGGGTGTCGACTCGGCGGTGGCGGCGGCCCTGGTCCACGAGGCGGTCGGCGACCAACTCACCTGCATCTTCGTCGATCATGGTCTGCTCCGGGCGGGGGAGGCAGAGCAGGTCGAGCAGACGTTCCGATCGCATTTCGAAGTCGATTTCGTCCATGTCAAGGCCGAGGACCGGTTCCTCGAGCTGCTGGCCGGAGTGGTCGACCCCGAGGAGAAACGAAAGATCATCGGTGAGACGTTCATCCGTGTCTTCGAGGAGGCGGCGAGCTCGGTGGGTGATGCCCGTTTCCTGGTGCAGGGCACGCTGTACCCGGATGTGATCGAGTCGGGCTCGGCCAGTGCCGCCACGATCAAGACCCACCACAACGTGGGTGGGCTGCCCGCGGACATGAAGTTCGAGTTGGTCGAGCCCTTGCGTGACCTGTTCAAGGACGAGGTCCGGGCGGTGGGAGAGGAGCTGGGGCTCCCTCAGGAGATCGTCTGGCGTCAGCCTTTCCCCGGTCCTGGCCTGGCGGTGAGAGTCATCGGCGAAGTCACCCGGGAACGCCTCGAACTACTGCGCGCCGCGGACTCGATCGTGACCGAGGAGATCAGGAGAGCCGGTCTGTACCGCGACATCTGGCAGGCGTTCGGGGTTCTCCCGGCCGTCAAAACCGTGGGTGTACAAGGTGATCTACGCACCTATGCCTACCCGTTGGTGGTGAGAGCTGTCACCTCCGAGGATGCCATGACCGCTGACTGGGCACGGCTTCCTTACGAGATTCTGGAGCGAATCTCGAGCCGGGTGATCAACGAAGTGCCCGGGATCAATAGGGTTGCCTATGACATCTCGAGCAAACCCCCTGCCACGATCGAGTGGGAGTGAAAGAGGGCCACGACCGTGGTTCAGAGCTCGGGGTGCCCTGCCGATAACAGACACATTGGCGAGGGACATTTCGGATTTGAATCTCAACACACCTGAGCTGACTCGTATTTTCCGGGACGAGCTGGAGGAGCGCTCCAGCCGCCTGGTCGCTGCTGCCCGCTCACTGCGACAGCACGATCTCGACGAGAACGTGGTACAGGACCTGGTCAGAGACGCCCACACCATAAAAGGCTCGGCGAGTTTGCTTGGCTATGACCAGGTCCGGGATATCGCCACACGACTCGAGGAGCTCTGGAAGAAGGTGTCCGAGGGCTACTCGCCTCCACCCGATGTCGCGGTGGCGATGGAGGCCAGCGCCGGCCGGCTCGTCGCGTCGCTCGACTCGACTGAGACGGATCTGTCGGAGTTCATCGACAAGCTCCTCCCTGAGGAAGAGGGAAATGCGCCGGACCACGCGCCCGGAGGAGAAGTCGTGCCGCTACGCCGACCCGAGCCCGGCAGCCTGGGTGGGCTTCTCTCCTCGGTTTCTGAGTCCTTGCTCGTGGGAGCCACCCGGGTCGACACCGGAGAGCTCTACCGCCTGATCAACCGAATCGTTGAGGTCTCCCTCGATTCCGAGGCACTGGCCGATCTCTCCTTGGTCTCGATCGAGGGATCCGATCCGGCCGTGTTCCGCAAGACGTGGCGGAATCAGCTCGAACGACTGTCCAATTCGATTGCCGACATCCAGGACCAGGCAGTCGCGCTGGCAAACATCTCTTTTCGTGAGGCGACATCGACCTTTCCTCAGTTTGTCCGCTACCTGGGCCGGAGACTGGGCAAGGACGTTCGGTTCGAGCTGAGCGGCGACGATGTTCAACTCGATCGACAGATCGTCGATCTGCTGCGTGATCCCCTTCGTCACCTGTTGGTCAACGCCATCGACCATGGGATAGAGCCTTCGGCGGTGCGCATCGCCGCTGGGAAGCAAGCCACGGGGACGATCAGGATCGGAGCCGAGGTCGTCGACGAGAGTGTCGAGGTGTCGGTATCCGACGATGGTGGGGGAATCGATTGGGACAAGGTTGCCGACGCCGCCAGGGAGCAGCGCATTCCGTTCGTGCAGTCCGACCTGAGCCCGATCCTGTTCCACCCTGGATTCACGACGGCGAGCCTCATCACCGACTTCTCTGGGAGCGGTGACGGTCTCGCTGCGGTTCGGGACATCCTGGAGAAAGTCAACGGAGTGGTCCATATCGAGTCTCCCAGAGGCCAAGGGACGACCGTAACCATGACGTTGCCGATGTCGATGGTGTTGCAGAACGTTGTCGTCGTCGCCACCGGGGATCAGTTCTGGGGCATCCCGGAAGTTTCGATCGAGGGTGCGATGCCGTTGTCTCACGCCGAGATCAGTCCCAGCGGCACGGGCCAGGAGATCATCTTTCAGAGTCGAGAGATCCCGTGTGTGTCCCTGTCCCGGGCCATAGGCATTCCGGATCCCGGAGACGAGTCCGAATTGGTGGTGATCAACACCAGATCAGGTCTGGTTGCCGTCACCGTGAGTGAGATAATCGACAAGCGACGGGTGGCGGTCAAGAACCTGGGGCCGATCCTCGATGGCTCCGACCATGTGACCGGAGCCGCGCTGCTCGGTGGTGGCCAGGTTCTCGTGGTACTCGACCCGAACTTCCTGGGAGTCCTTGCTCGAAAGAGGCCGCGTCTCGTCGGGCACCGTCCCCGAATCCTGGTCGTGGACGATTCCGCCGGTGTCCGTCAGCTCCTGTCCGCAACTCTGAACGGTGCCGGCTTCGACGTCGAGGTGGCCGCCGGCGCCCGCGAGGCGATGGCGGCTATGGCCGACGACGGCTTCGAAGCCATGGTCATCGACTACTCGATGCCGAGGTCGAACGGTGTCGAGCTGGTGCGAACGATGCGAGGGTCTGATATCCGGGTTCCGATAGTGATGGTTTCGGGCGTGGCCACGCAGGAAGAGAAGCAAGCTGCGTGGGAGGTCGGGGTGGACGCCTATCTGGACAAGTTCGATCTGCGCCACGGAGTCCTGACCAGCACATTGCGCCGTCTGATCGGGATGGAAGAAGACGCCGGAACCGCCTGAGCACCCAATGCCGTCGCTCTTCAGGTGTTATATGTATCTTCCGATAGAGCCGAAGCATGCCTGAGCTGCCCGATACTGTGAGCTGGTTGTCGATTGGGCTGGCTGTGGTGGGTGTGGTGGGCGTGATCTGGGCCCTCACCATCACACGTCACGGTCGTCAGCGCGAGCGCGAAGTGACACGTCTCTCGGAGGAAGCTCATCGCATAAAGAACGACTTCGTGGCGATGGTCAGCCATGAGCTGAGAACTCCCCTCACCTCCATCGCCGGGTTTGCAGACACCCTGGTCGACTCGTGGAAAGAGCTCCCCGAGGCTGAGGTCGACGAGTTTCTCGAGATCATCAACCGGCAGTCGATCTATCTCGGAGACCTCGTCGAGGACGTGTTGGTCATACCCCGTCTCGAGGCAGACCGGCTTCGATTCCATCCCGAGTTGTTCGACCTCGGTGACCTGATCGAGGACGTGGCCAAGATGGTTTTTCCCAATGGCGGTAGGAAGAGCTCGCTGGTCTCGCTCCCCGATGGGGTCAGGGTGAAGGCCGACCGTCGACGGGTCCAACAGGTCATTCGCAACCTGATGGAGAATGCCCGCAAATACGGGGGAGATCAGATCATGGTGGAGGGGTTTGTCATGGGCGACCAATACTTGATCGTCATCTCCGACAATGGTCCAGGTGTCCCCGACGAGGCCACACAGCGTGTCTTCGACCATTTCGAACAAGTATCCAAGGGAGACACCCGGGAGGCGACCGGGATCGGCCTCGGGCTACCGATCGCTCGAAGATTGGCTCGGGCGATGGGCGGCGAGGTCTGGTACGAGCGAAGATTCCCCACTGGCGCCCGGTTCTGCTATTCGCTTCCGCTCAAGCGCAGGACCGTAGTGGGCGAGGGCGCACTGTCCGAGCCGCTCGATCTCGACGCCACCGCCGCGGTGGAGCTGGACGACCAGGCGGCTTTCACGAGTTGATCACATCGTTGTGATTCAGTCGGCCGCCGCCGGTAGGATCGGGGTCAGATGCAGGCTGAGTGGTTCCTCGACGATGTTCCGGCCGACTCTGCTCTCTTTGCCGATCTCAACCCGACACAGCGGGAAGCGGTGGCGGCGACCGAAGGCCCGGTATTGGTCGTGGCGGGGGCAGGTTCGGGAAAGACCCGCGTCCTCACCTATCGGGTAGCTCATCTCCTGCGCGATTTGCACGTGCCGCCACAGTCGGTGCTGGCCATCACCTTCACCAATAAGGCAGCGAACGAGATGAAGGCCAGGGTGGGGGCTTTGGTGGGTGGTGCGGTCCGCGCGATGTGGGTGTCCACGTTTCATTCGGCGTGCGTGCGGATTCTGCGTCGGGAGGCGTCGCGGCTGGGCTACCGGTCCGGTTTCTCCATCTACGACGATGCCGACGCGCTCCGTCTTCTCAACCTCGTCCTCAAGGACCTAGACCTCGACTCGAAGCGTTTCCCGCCCAAGGCTATGAAGGCGGTGATCTCCAAGGCCAAGAACGAACTGATCGACTTCGAGTCTTTCGCCGACCAGGGCGACGGCTTCTACCACGAGCAGGTGGCCGACATCTACCGGCTCTATCAGCAGCGGCTCCTGGCGGCCTCGGCGATGGACTTCGACGATCTGCTCATGGTGACCGTCGAGCTGTTCGGGGCGTTTCCTGACGTGCTCGCCGGTTACCAGGAGCGGTTTCGCTATGTCCTCGTCGACGAGTACCAGGACACCAACCGGGCCCAATACATGCTGGTGAGGCAACTGACGGCGGGTCACGGCAATCTATGCGTGGTCGGAGACTCGGATCAGTCGATCTACAAGTTCCGGGGGGCGGACATACGCAATATCCGCGACTTCGAGGTGGACTATCCCGAGGCGCGCATCGTCATTCTCGACCAGAACTACCGCTCGACTGAGACCATCCTGGAGGCTGCCAACTCGGTCATCTCCAACAACACCAAGCGGACGCCCAAGAACCTCTGGTCGGACCGGGGCCGGGGGGTTCCCATTCTCCGCTACGAGGCCGAGGATGAGCATGACGAGGCCGGTTATGTGGTCGATGAGATCGAGCGTCTTCAGGCGGACGGTTTCAACCTCTCCGACCTCGCAGTGTTCTACCGCACCAACGCAATGTCCCGGGTGATTGAGGATGTCTTCGTTCGACGTGGCATCCCTTACACGGTCGTCGGCTCGGTGAAGTTCTACGACCGCAAGGAGATCAAGGATGCGGTTGCCTATCTGAGAGCGGTGGTCAACCCGGCCGACGAGGTGTCACTGAAGCGGATCATCAACGAGCCACGTCGAGGCATCGGCGACACCACTATCGCTCACATCGACCGGTTCAGCCAGGCCCACAAGATCGGCTTCGCCGAGGCGCTGAGGCGGGTGTCGGAGATCACGACGCTCAACGCTCGTGCCCACGCCGCGGTGGGCGAGTTCGTGGCGATCATGGATCGGTTGAGGGAAAGGGTCGAAGAGGATGGTGTGGCCGCCGGTGTCGAGGCGGTGTTGATCGACACGGGCATGGTGGCGACTCTCGAATCGGAGCAAACGATCGAGGCCATGGGACGAGTCGAGAACCTCCGCGAGCTGGTCGGGGTGGCATCCGAGTTCGAGGCGTCCAACGAAGGAGCCGTTATCGGCGACGAGGAGTTCGACAGTCTCGACAACACCCGTCGGTTGGAGGTCTTCCTCGAGTCAACAGCTCTGGTGGCGGACATCGACGAGTGGGATGAGGGAGCCGGTGCGGTGACGCTGATGACCCTCCATACCGCCAAGGGCCTGGAGTTTCCGGCGGTGTTCATCGTGGGGATGGAGGATGGGGTGTTTCCCCATATGCGTTCGTTGGGTGACCCGGCCGAGCTGGAAGAGGAGCGACGACTCGCATATGTGGGGATCACCCGCGCCCAGGACAAACTCTATCTGACCTCGGCCTGGAGCCGAATGTTGTTCGGGGGATCCAACTACAACCCTCCTTCCCGCTTTCTCACCGAGATACCGGACGGGCTTCTCGAGAAGGCCGGCAAGCGCCAACGGAGGACAGCTTCGGAACGGGCAGCGGCCACCGGCCCGCGGACGACGATGGAGGCGGGTGAGATCGGGCCAGGCGACCGCGTGCGTCACGACAAGTGGGGTCTGGGCACGGTGCGCGAAGTAGTGGGCCTGGGTGATCGTGCCGAGGCGGAGGTGATGTTCGACACCCAGGGCAAGAAGCGGCTGCTGTTGGCCTGGGCCCCACTGGAGCGGGCCTGACCTTTCAGACCGTGTAAGGCTCCCCAATGGCAGGGTCTTCGATTGGGATCGACTCGTCGATGACCCCTCGGCACATCCGCATGTAGATCGGTCTTCCCGCCGCACTGAGAATCGCATCGTGAATCGGGAGGATCCGGGCGGGTCTAACCGCGCTGACAAAGTCGATGGTCATTGCGACACGTGCCCACGGTGCCGCCAAGGGCAAGGCCAGGACGTCGATGTCGGAGGGAGTGCTGGTATACGAGTCGCCCGGGTGGAAAACGGTCGGCCCGCGATTCTCGCTGACCACGTACCCCACATTCCCGACTCGAGGTATCCGGTCGTGGATGATGGCGTGCTGCCCTCCCACTACTTCGACCCGCAGGTCGCCGATCTCGATTCTGTCGCCGACACCGGCCACGTCGACGGTGCGTTCGGCAAGCATGTCGACGACGGCGCGCTCGACGATGACCCGTGCCTCCGGATTGGGGTCCAGCACCTGTCCGATATTGTTCACATCGACGTGGTCGGCGTGCTGATGGGTCACGAGGACTGCATCGAGGTCGGTGAGGCCGTGCCAGTCGGTGCTGAAACTGCCGGGATCGATCAGGACCCGGGTTGACGTGGTTTCGATGAGGAGGGCGGCGTGGCCGAGACGGGTGAGGATCATGGCCCGATTATGGCCGAAAAGCCGCCACTCAGGTCGCGCCGGGCACGCCTGCGGGCACTGGGGGAGGCCCCTTCATGACATTCAGGTAAGCGCAGCGCGACCGAGGCTAGGCCTTCTCCACTGCCTCGAGGAGGTCGAGCCAGCTCTTGGTGAACTTGTCCACCCCTTCGTCCTCTAGTACCTGGACCACGTCTTGATAGTCGATTCCAACGCCGAGGAGTCGGGCGAGGTCGCCCTTGGCCTGCTCGATGTCGAGATCTGTGAAAGGCTCCGGTGACGGGTTCCCGTGGTCCTGGTAGGCGTCCATGGTCGCCAGAGGCATCGTGTTGACCGAGCTGGGGGACACCAGGCCTTCGACGTAGAGAAGGTCGGAGTAGGCAGGGTTCTTGGTAGATGTCGATGCCCACAGTGGTCTCTGCAAACGACCGCCACTGAGCAGCCCAAAACGTGAGGAGTTGAACTCCTCCAGGAACAGGCCGTAAGCCGCCCGGGCGTTGGCCACCGCCGTCAAACCCTTGAGCGACTCGGCTTCAGGCGTATCGATCTCATCAAGTCGACGGTCGACCTCCGAGTCGAAGCGGGAGACGAAGAACGATGCCACCGAGGCGACACCGGACAGATTGCCTCCTGCTTCGCGCAGATCCTCCAACCCACCCAGGTAAGCGTCGATGACTTCCCGGTAACGCTCCAGAGAGAAGATGAGCGTCACGTTGACCGAGATCCCCTCCCCGGTCAGTCGACGGATGGCCGGCACCCCTTCGAGGGTGGCGGGGACCTTGACCAGCAGGTTGGGACGGTCGATCTGTTTGACCCAGTCTCTCGCCTCGGCCACCGTCGCCTCGGTGTCGGCGGCGAGCGTTGGGGAGACCTCGACGGAGACGAAGCCGTCGTGACCCTCGGTCCGTTCGAAGACGCCGGCCAACTCGTCGCAGGCTCTGGCGATATCGGAGGACATCAGGCTTTTGACAATCTCCTCGGTGGGTAGACCCGCTGACTTGAGGTCGCGCAGCTGTTTGTCGTAGTCCGACGATCCGATGATCGCGCCGGCGAAGATCGACGGGTTCGAGGTCACTCCGGTGACGGCAGCATCGACGATGCGCCGGGCAAGCTCACCGGAGTCGAGCATCGCCTTCGATATCTGGTCGGACCAAATGGACACACCGGCAGCGGCCAGGCCGTGGAGGTTGGAAGAGCTCATGCCAACAAGCGTAGGTGGTGCATCTGCTCTAGGTTTGGGCACGGTATGACCCGGATTCACGAATAGTGGTGAACACGATCCTGGTCGAGCCCGACGGGCTGGTGTCGACCGGGTCTGCGGGCTCGGCGAAAGGGGGTCCACCGAGCATCGGCCTCGGTCTGCGGTTGCTCCTCCTCGCCTCGGCACTGTTAGCCGGCTATTCACTGATCCAGCTGGCGGAACGACCCTCTGTCCCCGAGTCGTCACACGATCGTCTAATCCAAGCTCATCTCGACGCCTGGTACGGCGGTGACTTGGAGACCGCTGACAGCTTTCGCTCTCCGGAGCGGGTGCGCACCGGGCCCTCCGAGCGTCGCGCCCGGGGAGAGGTGGAATACCAGGCGATGTTGCAGGCTCGTGTCGAGCTCTTCGATTGTGGCGCATTGCCCCCGGAGACTGTTCGCTGTGACGTGGCCTACTCCAATCTGCTCAACGAGGCGGTTGGCAAGGAGCCCGTGGTCCATTCGATGCAGTTCGGGATCCGTGACGGCCTGTTGCTCTTTGTCTCCGGGCCCTATCTCGAAGACGAGGATCTCACCGCCAGCTTCCGTGACTTTGCGACCCAGATGTTCCCGGACGCCTATCAGGATGCCTGCGTCGAGGAGCCGAACCTTCAGCCACGGAGTTGCGCGGTCCTCAAGGTGTCCCATCTGAGCGACTGGGCCGCCTGGCAGGGGCAATGGGAATGAGCATCGAGGTCGATGCCGCTCCACGCAGTCGGGACCAGGCATCTCGCGGCTTTGCCTGGGCGGTGGTCGTTCTGGCGGCCGCGGCCCTTGTGGTGTTGATCACGGTGAGGGGGGCCACTCCTCTACCAATGACAGAAGAAGACGTGATCGCCGCGGGCCTGGAGGCGTGGTTCGGTGGCGACCCGGCCGCGGTCTCGGCCGTCTTCGAACCCGGGCTGGATGGAGTGGCGGTTTCGGAGAGCCAGGTCGAATACCAGGCCGCGATCGGTGGCAAGGCTCGTCTCCTCGGCTGCCGCCCCGGTCCCACCGCCCGCCTCGACTGCGAAGTCGAGTACAGCAATGCGTTGAACGACGCCGTTGGATCGCCACCGTTCATCGTCCCCATGACTTTCGGGGTGAGCGAGGGCAAGATCGTCAGGGTCAACACGTTCCACAGCCGCAATTACTTCCCCGCCGATGTCGAGCTGGAGTCGAGCTTCGCCAACCTCATGGCGGTGTCCGGTCTGGCCGAGGACTACCACGAAGTCTGTATCCCGTATGCCGAGCGCGGAGCTTCGTGCGCCGGGTTCCAACTAGCCCATCTCGATGAATGGGCCTCGTGGCACCGCTCTCAGGGTTGAGCGGCCGGAGTCCTGGATCATGGTGGTGCGCACTAGTGCTGCGACCACAAACGTTCGCCGTGCTCAGGACGGCCAGGAACGCCCCTGGCTGCGTCCTCCTCCTCGCCGAACGGACAAGTGCGACTGCGTCGGAAGTCCTTGCCAGATGACCTTCCTGACTCGCCCTGACCATCGCCAACGTTCATGGACACATCACTAGCCTTGCCGATCTGGCATGCCACGACGCATTCTCATAGCCAAACCGGGTCTCGACGGTCACGATCGCGGCGCCAAGGTGATAGCCAGGGCACTCCGTGACGCAGGATTCGAGGTCATCTACTCGGGTCTGCACCAGACCCCGGCGCAGATCGCAGAGACCGCGGTCCAAGAAGACGTGGATGCCGTCGGGCTCTCTTCGCTCTCCGGAGCCCACAAGACGCTCTTCCCGCAGGTGGTCGAGCAACTGGCGGCCCGGGCTGCCTCCGACATCGTGGTTTTCGGCGGGGGCGTGATCCCCGAGGCCGACTTCCAGGGTCTGCTGGACAGTGGGTTGGCGACGATCTTCACCCCCGGGACTCCACTCGACCAGATCACCGCATGGGTCGAGGCCAACGTCCCGTCCAAGGTTTGAAAGGAAAGGAACCAATTGAAGATCCACGAGTATCAGGCCAAACAGCTCATGGCCGAGAGAGGCATCCCGGTACCTGAGGGCAGGGTGGCCACGACGATCGACGAAGCCGTGGCAGCGGTTCGACCGCTGATGGAAGCGTCGGGAAACCCGGTGGTGGTTCTCAAGGCGCAGATCCACGCCGGCGGCCGGGGGAAGGGCACCTTCAAAGAGCATGCTGATTTGCGTGGGGTGAAGGTGGTGACCGCCGGCATCGAAGGCGGGATAGGCGCGGCCGAAGACGCGGTCCGGGAATTCGCCACCAAGATGCTCGGCTCGACCCTGGTCACCATCCAGACCGGCCCTGAAGGCAAAGTTGTCAACCGTGTCTACGTCGAGCAGGGAGTCTCCATCGCCCGAGAGCTCTACCTGGCCGTTCTCCTCGATCGGGCAGTGAGCCGCAACATCGTGATGGCCTCCAGCGAGGGCGGAGTCGAGATCGAGAAAGTCGCCGAGGAGACCCCGGAGCGGATTCTCAAGGAAGAGGTCGATCCGGCCGTCGGACTGGCCGACTTTCAGGCCCGGGAGCTCGCTCATGGCCTCGGGATGAGCGGGGACGAAACCAAGAGCTTCATGAAGTTCGTCAAGGCGTTGGCCGAGGTCGCCACCGAGCTCGACACCGACTTGATCGAGATCAATCCACTGGTAGTCACCAGCGATGGCCGCATCGTCGCTCTGGACGGCAAGATGGCGTTCGACGACAACGCTTTGTTCAGACATCCCGCAGTGGTGGCGATGAGGGATGAGTCGGAAGAGGATCCGGCAGAGCTTGCGGCGAAGAAGACCGGGCTCAACTACATCAAGCTCGATGGCACGATCGGTTGCTTGGTCAATGGGGCGGGCCTGGCAATGGCGACGATGGACACCATCAAGCACGTGGGCGGCGAACCGGCCAACTTCCTGGATGTAGGAGGCGGCGCAGACGAGGAACAGGTCACGACCGCCTTTCAGATCATCACTAAGGATCCAAACGTCAAAGGGATCTTCGTCAACATCTTCGGCGGCATCATGCGATGCGACGTGATAGCAACCGGCATCGTCGCCGCAGTGAAGAACGTCGGATTGGACGTGCCCCTCGTGGTTCGGCTCGAAGGCACCAACGTCGAAGAGGGAAAACGAATCATCGGTGATTCGGGCCTGGATGTGGTCGCTGCCGACAGCCTCAGAGATGGCGCCGAGAAGATCGTGGGGCTGGTGAGATGAGCATCCTCGTTGGCAAGGACACCAGAGTCCTGATCCAAGGTCTGGGGAGGACCGGACAGTTCCACACCGACAAGGCAATCGCATACGGCACTCAGATGGTCGGAGCAGTCCATCCTTCCCGTGCCGGGACAACGTCGCGTTTCGAGGGCGAGACGGATCATTCTGGGGTCCCGGGGCGCGATGACGTCTACTCGGTCGATCTCCCGGTGTTCGCGACGGTCAAAGAGGCAGTAGCCGCCACGGGAGCCAACGCGTCGGTCGTCTACGTGCCGCCTCCGTTCGCGGCCGACGCCATCATGGAGGCGGCCGCGGCGGGGCTCGAGCTGGTGGTGGCGATTACCGAGGGTGTTCCCATCGCCGACATGATTCGGGCCAAGCGCTATCTGGCAGACAAGCCGACACGCCTCATCGGGCCCAATTGCCCGGGGGTGATCACCCCCGGTGAGTGCAAGATCGGGATCATGCCCGGGTACATCCACGAGCGGGGCAGGATCGGGGTGGTCTCTCGTTCCGGCACCCTCACCTACGAGGCGGTGTATCAACTCACCCTGGGTGGCCTGGGTCAGACCACTGCAGTAGGCATCGGAGGTGACCCGGTCAACGGCACCAACTTCGTCGAGATGCTCGCCATGTTCGAAGACGACCCCGAGACCGAAGGGGTGATCATGATCGGGGAGATCGGTGGCACGGCCGAGGAGGATGCAGCCGAGTTCGTCGTCAATCAGATGACCAAGCCTGTTGCCGGATTCATCGCCGGCACCACCGCTCCCGCCGGCAAGCGGATGGGTCACGCCGGTGCCATCGTCTCGGGGGGAAAGGGCACCGCCGAGGCGAAAATCGAGGCGATGAAAGCGGCCGGAATCGTTGTCGCGGAGACACCGTCCGATATGGGTGAGGCCATGGCGCATGCCCTTGGCTGAGTCGCTCGATGTCATCGACTCCGAGGGTCGGCGGATTCTGGAGCTGGCCCGGCGTGACCCGGCCCGTCCCGTGCCGCAGTATCCCGAGTGGTCCATGGCCGACCTCCTGTCGCATGTCGGGTCGATACTCGCCCGGACCACCCAGGTCTGTCTGCTCCACCCGGCGGAGCGGATCTCGGCACCCAGGCTGCCCGAAGGGGAAGATGTCGGCGACTGGTACGAGGCGATACTCGCCGAGATGATCAGCACCCTGGGCACGTCCGATCTCGACGTCCCGGTTTGGGGCTTCATCGAGGGATCCACCATCCAGTTCTGGGTGCGCCGGATGGTGGTGGAGACCGGGGTCCACCGATGGGACGCCGAGCAGGCCTTTGGTGAGGAGACCCCACTCCGGAAGCCGGTCGCCGAGCACGGTCTAGATGAGTATGCCGAAATGTGGTTCCCTCGCCTGGGGGAGATTCCAGTCCTCGAAGTCATTGCGAAGGATCTCGGGAGGACTTGGACGTACGGGTCGGGCTCGCCTGAGGCTCGGGTTGAGGGAAGTGGGTCCGATATCTACCTCCGACTCATGTCCCGGCCCTCGTCGGTCACACTCCCCGATGCCTGGGAAACCGCCATCGGGACCCTGGCACCGCCTCCCAAGCCGTGAGTGGGGGAGGTTCAGCGGCCTCTTCGCCGAGCGCCGGCGCCACCACCCCCGAAGAGGATGCCGGCACCGAGGACGAACCCGAAGTCATACCAGTTGCCGTTGTTGTGCACTTCGTAGAGGTTGATGCTGTCGGTGAACAACGAGATGACAAAGGTGACCGGTGCGATGAATCCGTGCCAGAGACCCATCCAGAACCCGGCCACATTGCCGTCGGGGGGACTTGACCCTATTTCGGGATTGATGCCGGCGGCACAAGCGGCCAACACAAGGACGCAGCCGATCAGGACTGCTGCGATTCGGGTGCGGTGCATATCGTCGTCTCCTCGTCCTCCCCACAGGGTAAGCCCTCGACGGGACACCCTGCCCCGTACGCGTGGGTCGAATCGGGATGCCGGTGGGCAGCATGGGCGACCGAAGCGGATCGACCATGTCTGTTCCTGACCCGCAGGGATCGATCAAGGCACGGGATCGGCGCTCCGGAGGCCCGGGCCCCCGCGTTCTAGGCTTTTGCGATGGGCTCCATCTCGTTCCGGCGGGTTATCCGGGCCGACTTCCCTCTTCTCGCCGGCTGGCTGGCCCAACCTCACGTGGAGCGGTGGTGGAATCACGAGTTCACCCCCGAGGCGATGGAGCGAGACTTTGGCCCGGTCGCGGACGGCGCCGAGCCCAGCGAGGACAACATGGTCCTGCTCGACGACTGGCCGATTGGTCTCATCCAGTACTCGCGCTATGAGGATTACCCCGAGTACATCGAGGAGCTGAGCCCGATGATGTCGCTGCCGGATGGTGCGGTGACCATCGACTACCTGATCGGCGAGCGTGAGCTCACCGGGCGAGGGTTGGGGTCAGCGATGATCGCCGGCTTCGCCGAACACATCTGGAGCGTGAATCCGAATGCTTCGTGCATCATCGTGCCGGTCAACTCGGCTAACCAAGCTTCATGGAGGGCCCTGCTCAAAGCCGGGTTTCGCGTCGTCGCACGCGGTGACCTGGAACCTGACAACCCGATCGACGATCCGTCACACGAGATCCTTCGCCTCGACCGGCCGCCGGGTGGCGATGCTGAAAGGCGAAGAGACAGCAACGATGCCGACGGATAGAACCAGCGTCGACCGTTCGCTCTGGGCGGGCCTGCTCGGCGA